>Ga0265327_10000954_pt1 | contig 41614 bp, 46 predicted proteins | sample 41621metaG_FD_202089 | JGI IMG/M metagenome (GOLD analysis project Ga0265327, IMG submission 202089) | Rhizosphere microbial communities from Carex aquatilis grown in University of Washington, Seatle, WA, United States - 4-16-21 metaG | ecosystem: Host-associated > Plants > Roots > Rhizosphere... | reverse complement strand
CATTGGTGCTCGTCGACGACGAAGACGACGACTGACCATTCGAACTGGACGACTGACCATTAGAACTCGAGGACTGGCCGTTCGACGAAGACGACTGACCGTTCGTCGACGTACTGCCACTCGAACTCGACGACTGACCATTCGAACTGGACGACTGACCATTAGAACTCGAGGACTGGCCGTTCGACGAAGACGACTGACCGTTCGTCGACGTACTGCCACTCGAACTCGACGACTGACCATTCGAGCTGGACGACTGACCATTAGAACTCGACGACTGACCATTCGAGCTGGACGACTGCCCCGTCGTTGTCGACTGACCGGTGTTGCCCGTTGTGGTCGACTGCCCATTGGAGCTGGACGACTGGCCGTTCGAGGACGACGACTGACCATTCGACGAAGACGACTGGCCATTGGTGCTCGTCGACGACGTCGACTGACCACTCGAACCAGTCGAGGTGGACGACGACTGACCATTCGACGAAGACGACTGACCATTCGACGAAGACGACTGGCCATTGGTGCTCGTCGACGACGTCGACTGACCACTCGAACCAGTCGAGGTGGACGACGACTGACCATTCGACGAAGACGATTGGCCGTTAGAGGACGACGACTGACCATTCGTCGTACTCGGAGCCAATGGGAGGTCGCCGACCGTCCCATAGCCCACTGATGCAAGCTCCACTCTGTAGTCGTTGGTTGGCAGCTGACAGTAGACGCCAGCAGTGATTGCTAGAGAGCCGGCGAGCAGCCTGGCTCCTGCTCGGCGAACCGGGTACGTCGGCCGCACCTTGGATCCCGCCGAAGTTGAATCTTTTTCACTCATCATCAGGCTCCTCTCCGGCCGCCCCGATGCCGCCGGAATTCCAATGTTGGACCTGCATATGCGAATAGTCAACGTTCGCTGAGAAAGCAATGTGATATCTACCACGGTGGAATATTTCCGCCGAACTAGCGTGAATTAAACGCCTACAACTAATCAAGATCGATAAACATAAATAATTTACAGCAACAGATAATTAACGTACGAGCAGTATGTTCTATACTCACTTTCCGTCATACATACAGGTCACGGACGCCTTTCTTGGCCTAAATGACGAATGTGATGCATTAACAGCAACTCTTCAGCTCAACCAATGCTGACGTCCAGCCCGCCGACGAGCGGACCAAACGCAACTCAGAAGCAGCACGCGAAGGCGATAATTGACCTCATTGTGTAAATGTTTGCAGTTCGCGAGAAATTTACCCGGAGTAGTCAGCTGTTGCGTAAATAAACTGCTCGAATACCGGCTCTTGCACCACGGCGACCCGCGCCCGGAAGTCGAGCCGACCCGAGGCTACGAACGCCCGCACGCCGCCCATCTACCGATACAGGCCGTACCAAGAAGGAGGATTTGCTGAAACCGGCCGTCGACTACGGATCGCGCCGAGTGACCACCACGAGCGCCAGCATGAACACCACTGCCGCAACCGCGGCGAAGTAGCAGGCCGCACCGACCGGTCCCCACCACAACGAGAACGTCTGGAACCACGGGGTCTTGGTGAAGGTGTAGGCGTTCCCGAAGGGCAGCCACGGTCCCACTCGGGTGCCCACCTGAGGCAGCGCACCGAGCACCGGTTCCACGACGAACGGCATCAACAACACCACCGCGACCACTGCCGCGGCGTGCCGCAACAGTCCGCCCAAACCGACGGCCAGGACCGCTCCCAGCACGGCATACAGCGACATCGCACCGATGGCACGCCAGACCTGGGCGCTGCCGAAGGACAATTCCGCGCCCTGCTGTGCGTTCACCAGTGCAGCCGCGAACGCGATCGAGCCCGCCACCATGATCGCGGTCACGACGGCGGATAGAGCCGCTGTCACGATCGCTTTCGCCGCCAGTGCCCACGCCCGGCGTGGGGTGGCCAGGAAAGTCGTGCGGATCATGCCGGACCGGTACTCCCCGGTGACCGACATCGCGGACAGGATCATCAGCACCGGCACACCGAAGACACTCACGCCGATCGCCGCCCGCTCGGGCTTGAGCACCCCATGAGGGCCCAGCGCCGCCGCCTGTATCGCGGCGAACCCCAGGCCCACCACCACAACCGTCAGAATGAGCCAGATCGGCGATCGCGTGGTCTGCAGTTTGATCCGCTCGGCGTTGACGGTCATGGCGCACCCACCGCCCGGTAGTCGACGGCGTCGTCGGTCAGTCGCATGTACGCCTCCTCCAACGAGGCCTGTTGGGCGGCCAGTTCGTGCAACACGATTCCGTGGCCGGCAGCCAACTCCCCCACCTGTTCCGTCGAAACACCCCGGACCAGCAGCACGCCGTCGGCCAATTGCGCCGACGCATTCTGCGCTGTCAGCAACTCCTGCAGACGATCCAACTGTGGGCTGCGCACCCGGATGGTGTCACTGCCGGAGCTGGTCAGGAAGTCCGCCATGGTGCTCGAACTGATCAACTGACCCCGCCCGATCACCAACAGCCGGTCGGCGGTGTTCGCCATCTCTGCCAGGAGGTGACTGGACACCAGCACCGTCCGGCCCTCAGATGCCAAGTCCCGCACGAGCGTCCGAATCCACCTGATGCCCTCGGGGTCGAGCCCGTTCACGGGTTCGTCGAACAGCAGAACCTCGGGATCACCCAACAGCGCCACCGCGATGCCCAACCGCTGCGACATGCCGAGCGAGAACGTGCCGGCCGGCTTACCGGCGACATCGGTCAGTCCGACGATGTTCAGCACTTCATCGACACGGGATTTCGGCAGCTTGTTGCTGGCGGCCAGCCACCGGAGGTGCGCCCGGGCCGTGCGGTTGGGATGCACCTGACGGGCATCCAGCAGCGCTCCGACGCTGCGCAGCGGATGCTTCAGCTCGTGATACGTCTTGCCCAACACCGTTGCGGTACCAGAGGTCGGCCGGTCCAGCCCGACGATCATCCGCATGGTGGTGGACTTGCCCGCACCGTTCGGCCCGAGGAAACCCGTGACGAAACCGGGCTCGACGGAACAGGTCAAATCATCGACGGCACGTTTGCGCCCGAAAACCTTTGTCAGTCCCGTCAGCTGGATCATCGCCGGACAACCCCCTTGGCTGGTGGCAGCACCATCACGCGCACGATACGCGTTCGATCACCATCTGCGCGACGGCGCGCATACCCGCGGCATTGGGGTGCAGTGGCGCGACCCGGCCAGGCAGCGGCAGATGAAACGCGGTGGTCCAGGGATCGGCGGACCATGCATGGTGGTCACGGCCGGCGTCCGCTACCGGCACCAGTTCGCAGCCGGTGTCCGCGGCGGCCGCGGCCGTCAGCTCGGCCAGCCGGGCGGCGATGTGCCGGCCCAGGTCGGCGTCGGCCGCACCGATCGGTGGCGCGGATATACCGGCCGGCGGCAGGAGTGTCAGGTAGTCGACGAACAGCACCCGGGCCTGCGGGGCACGTCGACGTACTTCTCGCCCAACGGTTTTCAACGACTCACCCACGGCGGCCAGCGCCTGGTCCCGCGCCGCCGCGTCGAGCAGTCCGCGCAGCAACCCACCGGCGAAGGGCACCGACCGCAGGAACCGGGGCAGGCACGCGGCCCCGAGCGTCGGCACGTAGCCGGCGTCGTTGCCGCCGATGGTGATGGTGACCAACGACTCCGATCCGTCCAGCGCGTCCACCTGCGGCGGCTCGCCGAACTGCCGTTCGGAGAGCACGTGTGCGGTGGTGGCACCCGAAAAGGTAACGTCGACAAGGTCGTAACCGAGGCGGTCGGCGACCAGGTGTGGATAGTTGACCGCCGACCGGCCGGAGCGCTTCGGCGCGCCGGGAGCGCCCGGCGCGATGCCGGGCCCGGCTGCCATCGAACTGCCGAGGGCGACGTACCGCGCCGTCATAACGCGGGACTGGATGCCTGCGCCCAGAATCGCTTGGGCACGCGACCGGCCCGCGCTGCCAGCCGACCCGCGGTGACGGCGGCGGCCATGGCGGCGGCCATCATCGGCGGGTCCGAGGCCCGGGTCACCGCGGTCGCGAGAAGCACTGCGTCACAACCCAGTTCCATGGCCAATGCGGCGTCGCTGGCCGTGCCGATGCCGGCGTCGAGCACCACCGGTACCCCGGCGGCTGCGACGATCATCTCGATGTTGTGCGGATTGGAAATACCGAGCCCCGTGCCGATCGGTGCGCCCAGCGGCATCACCGCCGCGCAACCGGTGTCCTCCAGGCGCCTGGCCAGCACCGGGTCATCGTTGGTGTAGGGCAGGACGACGAAGCCGTCGTCCACCAATTGCTCTGCGGCACGGACCAATTCGATGGCGTCGGGCAGCAGTGTGCGCTCGTCGGCGATCACCTCGAGTTTCACCCAGTTCGTCTGCAGCGCCTCGCGCGCCAGCTGCGCGGTCAACACCGCTTCCGCCGCACCGCGGCAACCGGCGGTGTTCGGCAATGCCGCGATGCCGAGCTTGTTGAGCAAATCCAGTACGCCCGTGCCGGTTTCGGCGTCGATGCGCCGCATCGCGACCGTCGTCAGCTCGGTACCGGAGGCGACGAGCGCTTCCTCGAGGATCGACAGGTTGGCCGCGCCGCCGGTACCCATGATGAGCCGGGAGCCGAACTCGCGGTCGGCGATGCGCAAGACATCGGCTGCCGTACAGACCTCAGCCACCCTGCACCGCCGTCACGACCTCGATCTTGGCGCCCGCGGCCAGGACGTCGTCCCACTCGGACCGCGGCAGCACCGACCAGTCCACGGCGACGGCGATGCCCTTGTCCGGAAAGCCCAGTGTGCCGATCAATTCGGCCACCGTGGTGCCTTCCCGAATCTCCACACTCTCATCGTTGACTGTGATCAGCACAGGGCCACCTTCTCTCTCGCATCGCCTGCCAGCAGGTCCGAAATCCGTTGCGCGGTCCACGCGGCCAACAAGAAACCGTTCCGCCCGTGGCCGGTGGCCGCCAGGGTGCGGTCATCGAGCCAGCCCACGATGGGCAGGCCGTCCGGGGTCATCGGCCGCAGTCCCGCAGCGCATTCGGCCAGTTCGTATTCACCGAGCGCGGGTATCACCGCGCAGGCATCATCAAGGATGTCGCGCACCCCGGTGACCGCGGGCGCGGTGTCGCGGCCGTGCTCGTACTGCGTGGCGCCCGCGACCACACCGTCCGCACGGGGCACCAGATATACCTGCCGGCCATGCACCCGCGCGCGAATCACCCGCTGCGGCACCGGCATACAACCTTTGCGCCACCGCAGCCGGAGAATCTCGCCCTTCACCGGACGCACCGGCAGCCCGGGCCACAGGGCCGGGGCGTCGATGCCGTTGGCCAGCACCGTGACGTCGGCGTCGCGCGTCTCCGCCAGTGATTCGACCGGCCCGGCCCACTGCACGCCCAAGCGGTCGCAGTGCGCGATCAGGCCTTCGACCACCAGCCGGTTGTCCACCGCCAGTTCGGTTTCCGCGCGGAAGCCATGCCGGATCCCTTGCGCCAGCAGGGGTTCGACGTCGCGCGCGGCGGTGGTCACCGTCACGGGATGTCCCTGCGCAGCCAGCCACTCGGCGACCGTGCGGACATCGGCGGCGTCCGCGCGGTCGACCGCCACCACCAGCGAGTCGCGCGCGGTCACCACGTCGTCGGGCAGACCGTCAAGGAAGCCGTCATGCCACAGCGCCAGGGAGTCCAGACCCAGCTGCAACTGGCCCTGCTCCCCCGGCCAGCCTTCGGAGTGCGGGGCGAGCATGCCGCCGGCCACCCACGAGGCGCCCGGCGCCTCGGTGCGGTGCACGCGCACCGACCACCCGTCCAGCGCCGCACGGCGTGCCACGGCCAGACCGATGACGCCGCCGCCGACGACGGCCAGCGATCGCATATTCCTAATCTCCCTTCGCCGGCATGATCCGGATCAGGTGTGACGGTAAGGGTAGGACGACCCCACTCTCAGCCCCCGGTCCTGGGACTCCCGTGTGTGCGGCGTCCACGGTAGTCGCTACCGTCGCGCTGTGTCTAAAGCCCTCCAGCGTCTGCAGTCCGCGTCCCTGTACCTGTGCACCGACGCCCGTCGGGAACGCGGTGACCTGGCCGAATTCGCCGACGCTGCGCTGGCGGGCGGCGTCGACATCATCCAGCTGCGGGACAAGGGCTCGGCCGGCGAGGCGCACTTCGGTCCGCTGGAGGCCAAGCAGGAACTCGAGGCGCTCGAGGTGCTGGCCGACGCGGCACGGCGGCACGGCGCACTGTTCGCGGTGAACGACCGGGCCGACATCGCCCGCGGCGCGAGTGCTGACGTGCTGCACCTGGGCCAGGACGACCTGCCGCTGCCGCTGGCCCGCGACATCGTCGGGCCGGATCCGCTGTTCGGCCGTTCCACCCATGACGAGCAACAGCTGGCCGTCTCCGTGACCGAGGACGTCGACTACTTCTGCGTCGGCCCGTGCTGGCCGACGCCCACCAAACCGGGCCGCACCGCGCCCGGTCTGGACCTGGTCCGGGCGGCGGCCGCGACGGGAACCGACAAACCCTGGTTCGCCATCGGCGGTATCGATCTGCAGCGCGTCCCCGAGGTGGTGGCCGCCGGCGCCCGCCGCATCGTCGTGGTGCGGGCGATCACCGCAGCCGAGGATCCGACCGCGGCGGCCCGCGCGCTCAAGCAGGCCCTGCCGCCTACGAACTGAGCGGGATACCCGCCGTCACGCTGCGCAGCTGCTCCCAGCTGGCGGCGAACCCGGGATGCAGCGGCAGCTCGGCGACCTCGTCCTCGGACACCCACCGCAGCTCGACGCTCTCGCGGTTCGGCACCGTCGCGAGTTTTTCGGGTGCGTCGGCGATCACGGTCGTGTACGTCCACACCTCGCCCATCGCGATCGCGGTGACCACAGTGGTCCGGACCGTCAGCTGATGCGCCTCCAACCCAGCTTCCTCATAGGCCTCGCGGACCGCGGCCTCCTCGACGGTCTCGTGACTGTCCCGCGCCCCACCCGGCAGCGCCCAGGTTCCGCCTTGATGGCTCCACGGCGCGCGGTACTGCAGCAGCACCGCCGCTCCGCCACCGGGCTGCGGCGCCCGCAGCAGAAGTCCGGCCGCGCCGTGGCGACCCCAGAAGTGGGAGCCGTCAGCCGCGAGCACCCATCCATCACCGTCGCCCTGCACGAAACCCACAATAGGGAACTTCGCGAAAGATGAAAGATTCGGCGGACCGGGCCGACCGGGAATCCACCCCCTACGCGCCGCAACCTCTTAGACTTCTTTTAAACGAGTTCGGCAGGGTCAACGGGTCAGGAAAGTTGAGGTCGGCGCACACGTGACGGTGGAGTTGGCGCACCCTTCGACCGAGCCAGTGGTGTCCCGGTCCCCCGGGAGTCCCGCGCACACTCGATGGTGGTTCATGTGGACCACACCCGGCCGCATCCTGCTCATCGGATTGATGCTGGCCGGCCTGGTCCTTGCCTGCGCCTTCGCCACCTCGACCACGATCCACGCCCGCCAGCAGGCCCTGACCACCGTCCTCGATCACACCGAGCCGCTGGCGTTCGCGGCCGGGCAGCTCTACACCACGTTGTCCGTCGCCGACGCCGCCGCCGCAACCGCATTCATCGCGGGCTCGGAACCGGTGGATCTCCGGCAGCGCTACGAGCAGGCGATCACCGACGCCGCGGTCGCGGTCACCGCGGCGTCCAGTGGGCTGACCGACGAGCCCATGGTGAAAGTTCTCGGGCACATCAATGCCGAGCTGACCGTCTACACCGGCCTGGTGGAGACCGCCCGGACCAACAACCGCGCGGGCAACCCGGTGGGTTCGTCGTACCTGTCCGAGGCGTCGTGGCTGATGCAGACGCAAATCCTCCCCGACGCCCAGCGGCTCTACGAGAACACCTCGGCGCGCGTGAACTCGGAGACCAGTGGTTCGTCGCAGGTACCCGCGCCGGTGATCCTGGTGGTCGCGGCGACGCTGATGTTCGGCTTCTTCTCGAACCGCTGGCTGGCCCGGCACACCCGCCGGCGCGTCAACATCGGTTTCGTCGCCGGGGGCATGGCGGTGCTGATCATGACCGTCTGGATCGGTGCCACGCTCATCATCTCGACCGCCGACACCCGGCATGCCCGCAACGCGGCGGCATCGCTGCAAACCGTGACCAGCATGGCCATCACGGCGCAGCAGGCGCGCGCGGACGAGACGCTGTCGCTGATCCGGCGCGGTGACGAGAGCGTCCGCAAGCAGTCGTACTACCGCCGTATCGACGGCCTCCAACAGCAGCTGGCGGACTACACGCGTCGTCCGGATGCGATCGGCACGAAGGACCTGGAAGGTGCCGATCAGCTGATCCGCCGGTGGCGTGCCGCCGACGACCGGATCAATGCCTACATCTCCACCGGCAACTACCAGTCCGCCACGCAGGTGGCCCTGGGCACCAGCGAAGACGATTCGACGCCGGCCTTCGACAAGCTCGACGAAGCCCTCTCCCAGGCCATCGCCGAAAGCCGCAAGCAGCTGCGCAGCGACATCCTGAACGGACGCCAGGCCCTGTCCGGCGCGACGGTCGGCGCGGCTGCATTGAGCTTCGCCGCGGCACTCGCAGTGGCGCTCGGGCTGTGGCCGAGGTTGAGTGAATACCGATGAGTTTCACGATGCGTTCTCGCTTGGTCCCGGTGCTGGTCGCGGTGTTGGTGGCCGCCGGCTGCGGCGAGGCCCCACCACCGGTCGCACCACAGAGCATCACCATCGCGCCGCCGACACCCGCGGGCATGGAAGTGCAGACGGCCGTTCCGGACCTCGGACCGGAGGACAAGTCCGACTGCACCGCAAGTCTGCGGCCGTTCCCGACGCCCGAGGCCGCGGCGGCGGCCGTCACCAACATCAAGGACCGCGGCCGGCTGATCGTCGGGCTCGACATCGGCAGCAACCTGTTCGCGTTCCGCGACCCGATCACCGGGCAGATCACCGGATTCGACGTCGACATCGCCGGTGAGGTGGCACGCGACATCTTCGGCACCCCGTCACAGGTCGAGTACCGCATCCTGTCGGACAACGACCGGATCTCGGCGCTGCAGCACAACCTCGTCGACATCGTCGTCAAGACCATGAGCATCACGTGCGAGCGACGCAAGCTGGTCAACTTCTCGGCCGAGTACTTCTCCGCCAAACAACGGATCCTCGCCACCCGGGGCTCCGACATCCGCAAGGCCGCGGACCTGTCGGGCAAGCGGGTGTGCGTCGTGAAGGCCACCACCTCGAAGGCACGGCTACAGCGCATCACCCCGCCGCCGGTCCTCGTGGAGGCGGTCACGTGGGCGGACTGCCTGGTGGCGTTGCAGCAGCGACAGGCCGACGCCGTGTCGACCGATGACGCGATCCTGGCCGGCCTGGTGGCGCAGGACCCGTACCTGCACATCGTCGGCCCCAACATGGCCGAGGAGCCCTACGGCATCGGGATCAATCTCAACAACACGGGCCTGGTCCGGTTCGTCAACGGAACGTTGGAGCGGATTCGTCGCGACGGCACGTGGAACACGTTGTACCGCAAGTGGTTGACCGTGCTCGGCTCGACGCCGAATCCGCCCGTGCCGAGGTACAGCGACTGATGCCCGAAAGCGAAGCCACGACAGGCCCCGTGAACGCGGGCCCGGTGGAAGCGGGTCCCGACACCGACCCCGGCACCCAGGCCGTCGAGGTGACGTGGGATTCACTGGCCACGATGCGCCCGATGGGTACGCAGGCGGTGTTCCGGCCGCAGTTCGACGATTCGATCAGCATCCCGATGCCAGTTCCGCCGGAACGGGACTCGGCCGCGACGAACGTCGTCACCGCCACCACCCGGGTCTCGCCGGTCCGGCGTCTGGGCGGCGGCCTCGTCGAGGTGCCGCGCATGGTGGACCAGGATCCCCTCTCGGCGCTGATGACCAATCCCGTGGTCGCCGAAGCCAAGCGCTTCTGCTGGTCGTGCGGCAAGCCGGTCGGCCGGTCCGAGAACGGGGAACCCGGCCGGTCCGAAGGTTCGTGCCCGCACTGCGGCGCCGCGTATTCGTTTCTGCCACAACTGAGTCCGGGCACCATGGTGGCCGACCAGTACGAGGTCAAGGGCTGCATCGCCCACGGTGGGCTGGGCTGGATCTACCTGGCACTGGACACCAACGTCAACAACCGTCCGGTGGTGCTCAAAGGCCTGGTGCACTCCGGTGACGCGGAGGCGCAGGCCATCGCCATGGCCGAGCGGCAGTTCCTGGCCGAGGTCACCCATCCGGCGATCGTGAAGATCTTCAACTTCGTCGAGCACGCCGACAAGCACGGCGACCCCGTCGGCTACATCGTGATGGAGTACGTCGGCGGCACCTCGCTGAAACAGGTGAAGGGCGCCAAACTGCCCGTCGCCCAGGCGATCGCCTACATGCTGGAGATCCTCCCGGCGCTCGGATACCTGCATTCGATCGGACTGGTCTACAACGACCTCAAGCCCGAGAACATCATGTTCACCGAGGAACAGCTCAAGCTCATCGACCTCGGTGCGGTGTCGCGCATCAATTCGTTCGGATTCCTTTACGGCACACCGGGTTACCAAGCGCCGGAGATCGTCCGGACCGGTCCGACGATCGTCACCGACATCTACACCGTCGGCCGGACGCTGGCCGCCCTGACGCTGAACCTGAAGACCGACAAGGGCCGCTACATCGACGGCCTACCCGAAGACGATCCGGTTCTCCTCCAATACGATTCGTTCGCCCGGCTGCTGCGCCGCGCGATCGACCCGGACCCACGCCGGCGGTTCGGCAGCGCCGAGGAGATGTCCGGACAGCTGCTCGGGGTGCTGCGCGAGGTCGTCGCCCAGGACACCAGGACGCCACGGCCGGGTCTGTCCTCGGTGTTCAGCCCGTCACGCTCGACGTTCGGCGTCAACATGCTGGTGGCCCACACCGACGTGTACATCGACGGACAGGTACACACCGAGAAGATCACGGCCCCAGAGATTGTCCGGGCGCTGCAGGTGCCGCTCGTCGACCCGGCCGACGTCGGCGCCGCCGTCCTGTCGGCCAGCCTGCTGAGCCAGCCGGTGCAGACGCTGGATTCACTGCGCGCCGCCCGCGAGGGATCTCTCGATTCGGAAGGGGTGGACCTGTCGACCTCGGTCGAACTGCCTCTGATGGAGGTGCGCGCCCTACTCGACCTCGGCGACGTGGCCAAAGCCAACCGGAAGCTGGAGAACCTTGCCGACCGGATCGGCTGGCACTGGCGGCTGGTGTGGTTCCGCGCGGTGGCCGAACTGTTGTCCGGCAACTACGACTCTGCGACAAAGGATTTCACCGAAGTCCTGAACACGCTGCCGGGCGAACTGGCGCCGAAGGTGGCTTTGGCGGCGACCGCCGAGCTGTCTGGTTCGGCGGCCGAGCGCGCTTTCTATCAGACCGTGTGGAACACCGACAACGGCGTCATCTCCGCCGGATTCGGCCAGGCCCGCGTCCAGGCATTGGCCGGGGACCGAGAGGCCGCCGTCCACACCCTCGACGAAGTGCCCGCCACCTCAAGGCATTTCACGACCGCACGACTGACCAGCGCCGTCACCCTGCTGTCTGCCCCGACCACCGCCGAAATCACCGAACGCCAGATCCGCGACGCCGCACGGCGCGTGGAGGCGCTGCCGGAAACCGAGCCGCGCGTACTTCAGATCCGGACACTGGTGCTCGGCACGGCCCTGGACTGGCTGGCCGACCACACCGCCAGCACCAACCACATCCTCGGCTTCCCGTTCACCGAACACGGCCTGCGCCTCGGCGTCGAGGCGTCCCTGCGGGGGCTGGCCCGGGTGGCGCCCACCAAGGCACACCGGTACGCGTTGGTGGACCTGGCCAACAATGTGCGGCCGATCAGCACGTTCTGACACGGCGTGTCACCGGTAGCGGTCCCGCAGCTGCGGATCGGTTTCCCACCACAGGCCACTCGACGGCGCTCCGGCCTCCGGTTCGGCACCGGGGGCCGCGGCGTCGAGCTCGGCATCGACCTCGGCCGCTCTGCGTCGTTCGTCAGAACCCAAGGCGCGCATCAGCAGCAGGATGAACGGCACACCCAGCACGTCACCCAGAATCCACAGGATCCCGGCGCCGTAGCTCTGGTCCAGGCGGATACTCGGACCGAAGTCACGGTGCAGGCCGGCGTAGTAGTCGTAGGCGACCACCGGGCCCAGCCACAGCACCAGCCCGAGGATGCCGTCGCCGAGGCCCTCGGCCACGCTGATCCCGATGGACAGCAGCGGCGGGTAACGCCGCGGCACCGGGTCGACCTGCAAGCGCGCATAGAAGTACCCAAAACCGATGCCCAGCAGGACAAGTCGGGTCAACGACGCGAGCGGTCCGGTCATCGACGCGACGTACCACGGCGTCAGGTACAGCAGCCACGGCGTCGCCAGCATCAGCACCGACGTGACCGGGGGCGACAACAGCGCCCGCGCGCCAACAGAATTCAGCACCGGGTCGAGCACCGTTCCCACCATCGAGACCGGACGACCCAGCGCCACGCAGAACGGCACCACGTACAGCAGGAGCAGGACCTGCAGCGCGCGTACCCAGAACAGCAACGGCGCGTAGACCGCGACGGCGCTGAGAGTCGCCAACGCCCATACCGCGATGGCGCTACCGAAGCACCACCATTGGGCGCGAGACAGGCGTCGGCGCGTCCTCACCAGCGCACCGGTGCCGAGCAGCATCAGTACAACGGCGACGGGGTCGAACGTCCCGGTCAACAGGGGCACGAGGCGCAAGCTACGCCCCAACCCTGGCAGGTTCCTTCAGGCAACCTTGCAGACGTCGACACAGGCCCGCGCGATGGCCAGCTCTTCGTTGGTGGGGATCACCAGCACGCTCACCGGCGAGGTGTCCGTGGAAATCCGGCGAGCGCCGCGGTTCGGGGAGAGGTTGCGTTCCTCGTCGACCTCGATTCCGAGCGCCAGCAGCCCGGCGAGCGCATCGCGGCGGACGGCGGCGTCGTTCTCGCCCACCCCGGCGGTGAAGGTGATGACGTCCGCTCCACCCAGCAGTGCCAGGTATCCGCCGATGTACTTGCGCAACCGGTGGATGTAGACGTCGTAAGCCAGCTGGGCCGCTTCGTCACCGTCATCCATGCGCTTGTGCAGCTCGCGGAAATCGGTGGCGCCGCCCAACCCCGATACGCCTGAGTGGCGGTTCAGCAGGGCGTCGATGTCCTCGATCGACATCCCGGCCGCACGCGACAGGTACATGATGATGCCGGGGTCGACGTCACCGGAGCGGGTGCCCATCACCAGACCTTCCATCGGCGTCAGGCCCATGGAGGTGTCGATGGGCCGCCCGCCGGCGATCGCCGAGGCCGACGCCCCGTTGCCCAGGTGCAGGACAATCTGGTTCACCGATTCGAGGGGCAGGCCCAGGAACTGCGCGGCCTGCTCGCTCACGTACTGGTGCGACGTGCCGTGGAAGCCGTACCGGCGAATGTGCCACTTGTCGGCCACATTCCGGTCGATCGCGTACTCGGCGGCGGCCGCGGGCAGATCGTGGAAGAAGGCCGTGTCGAACACCGCGACGTGCGGAACGTCGGGCAGGAGCGCGCGGGCCGCGTTGATGCCCATCAGCCCCGGCGGATTGTGCAGCGGCGCCAGCGGGGCCAGCTCTTCGAGCGCGGCGACCAGCTCGTCGCCGATCACGGTCGGCCGGTAGAACCGCCGGCCGCCATGCACGACGCGGTGACCGACGCACGCGATCTCGTCGACCGTCACCCCGGCCGCACTCACCGCATCGAAAACCTGTTGCAGGGCCTTCGGGTAGTCGTCCACCCGCTCGATCACGCCGTCGGCCAGTGACTCGCCGGAAGCCGGTTGCACCAACCGGTATTTCACCGACGACGAGCCGCAGTTGAGTACCAGTACCGGCCCGCTCATTTCGCTCCCTGCGCCTGAATCGCCGTGATGGCAACGGTATTGACGATGTCCTCGACGAGGGCGCCGCGTGACAGGTCGTTCACCGGCTTGTTCAGACCCTGTAGCACCGGCCCGATCGCGATGGCACCGGCGCTGCGCTGCACCGCCTTGTAGGTGTTGTTGCCGGTGTTCAGGTCCGGGAAGATCAGCACCGTCGCGCGGCCGGCCACCGGCGAGTCCGGCATCTTGGTCGCGGCCACCGACGGCTCCACCGCGGCGTCGTACTGGATGGGCCCTTCGACCAACAGCTCCGGCGCCCGCTTGCGTACCAATTCCGTTGCCGCCCTGACCTTGTCGACGTCGACACCGGTGCCTGAATCGCCGGTCGAGTACGACAGCATCGCCACGCGCGGCTCGATCCCGAACTGCGCGGCGGTCTGCGCCGAGCTGATCGCGATGTCGGCGAGCTGCTCGGACGTCGGGTCCGGCACGATCGCGCAGTCGCCGTAGGCCAGCACCCGATCCGCCAGGCACATCAGGAAGATGCTCGACACCGTTGAGATGTCCGGCGCGGTACGGATGATCTCGAACGCCGGGCGCACGGTGTGCGCCGTGGTGTGCGCGGCCCCGGACACCATGCCGTCGACCATGTTGTTGTGCACCAGCATGGTGCCGAAATACGAGACGTCGTGGATGATCTCGCGCGCCTGCTCTAGCGTGACGCCCTTCTTCTTCCGCAGCTCGGCGTACTGTTCCGCGAACTGGTCGCACAGCTCGCTGGTGCGTGGATTCAGCACCACGGCAGCCGACAGGTCCAGACCCAGCTCGGCGGCGCGTGCCCGCACCGCCGTCTCATCGCCGAGGATGGTGAGGTCGGCGACCGAGCGGGCGAGCAGCCGGCCCGCCGCCCGCAGAATCCGGTCATCGTCGCCTTCGGGCAGCACGATGCGCCGGCGGTCGGCCCGCGCCCGGTCCTGCAGCTGATGGGTGAACATCTGCGGCGTCACGACCGACGGGATCGGAACCGCCAGCTGCGCAAGCAGATCAGCGACGTCGACGTGTTCGTCCATCAGGGCGAGCGCGGTGTCGACCTTGCGCAGCGACGTGGCCGTCACCCGGCCCTTGGCCGTCGAGGCGGCGCGGGCGGTGTCATACGTGCCCAGGTCGGTGGCCACGATGGGCAGCCGCAGGCCAAGGCCCGCAACCAGTTTGGCGATCGACGGATGCAGCGGCAGGCCGCCGTTGAGGATGAGGCACGAGATCGACGGAAAGCCTTCCGCCGCATGAGCACTGGCGATGGCCAGCACCACGTCCGACCGGTCGCCCGGGGTGATGACTGCCATGGACTCGCGCAGCCGCTCCAGACAGTGTTCGGCCGTCATCCCGGCGACCATCATCCCCATGACCTCACGCGTCAGCAGCTGTTCGTCGCCGCTGATCAAGGTGCCCTGCACGGCGTCCCGTAACTCTGCCACCGTCGGCGCGGCCAGCAGCGGCTCCTCCGGCAGCACATAGCTTTTGGGCGTGAACCGCTGCAGCGCGGCGGCCACGCCGGCCAGCTCGTCCGGGTCACACCGGTTCGCGACCACCGCGGCGGTGTGCGCGTGCTGGGCCGCGAGTTCGGCCAGACAAAGTTCCACCACATGTGCCACCTCACCGGGTGTGCGGGCGGCGGCACGCACCGAGAGCAACACGGGCGCACCGAGATTCACCGCGATGCGGGCGTTCATCGACAGCTCGCTGGGCGACGCGACATCGGTGTAGTCGCTGCCGACGATCACCACCGCATCGCATTTGTCGGCCATGCGGTGATAGCGGTCCACGATGTCCGCGATCGCGGCATCGGGATCGTCGTGCAGCTGCTGGTAGGTGACCCCGGCGCAGTCGTCGTAGTCCAGGCCCGCGGTGCTGTGCGCGAGCAGCAACTCGAGGATGTAGTCGCGGTCGGTCCCCGCGCGCACGATCGGGCGGAACACCCCGACATTGGCGACCGTGGCCGCCAGCCGGTGCAACAGCCCCAGCGCAATGGTCGACTTGCCGGTGTCGCCTTCGGGTGAGGCGACGTAGATCGCGGATGAGCGCTTGCGCGAAGACGATGTTTGGGATGAGCGCTCGGGCACGGCGACAAGCCTACCGAGCCACGGTGTTCATCACGCCAGCTTGCGCAGGCGCGGCTCAAGGTCGGTCTTGAACAGCTCCAGGAAGCGGCGCTGGTCCTGCCGGGGGTCGTGGAACACCAGGTGGTTCAGGCCCCAGTCGACGTACTGCTTGACCTTCTCGACAGCCTCGTCCGGGTCCGACGCCACGATCCAGCGCTTGGCGACCTGCTCGATGGGCAGCGCGTCGGCGGCCGCCTCCATCTCGATCGGGTCGTCGATGGAGTGCTTCTGCTCGGCCGTCAGGGACAGCGGCGCCCAGAACCGGGTGTTCTCCAGAGCCTGAGCCGGATCCGGGTCGTACGAGATCTTGATCTCGATCATCCGGTCGACGTCGTCGGGGTTCTTGCCCGCCGCCTCGGCACCCTCGCGCATGGCCGGGATCAGCTTGTCCTTGTACAGCTCTTCGCCCTTGCCGGACGTGCAGATGAAGCCGTCACCGGCGCGGCCGGCGTACTTGGCCACCTGGGGCCCGCCCGCGGCGATGTAGATCGGGATACCGCCCTCGGGGACGTCGTAGATCGAGGCGCCCTTGGTCTTGTAGTACTCGCCCTCGAAGTCGACGCGGTCGCCGACCCACAGCTCACGCATCAGCCGCACCGACTCCCGCAGCCGCGCGTAGCGCTCCTTGAACTCGGGCCATTCGCCTTCATAGCCGGTGGCGATCTCGTTGAGCGCCTCACCGGTGCCGATGCCCAGGAAAATCCGGTCCGGGTACAGGCAGCCCATGGTCGCGAACGCCTGCGCGATGACGGCCGGGTTGTAACGGAACGTCGGGGTCAGCACCGACGTGCCGAGCACGAGTCGCTCGGTCCGCTCACCGACCGCGGTCATCCAGGCCAGGGAGAACGGTGCGTGACCGCCGGTGTGGCGCCACGGCTGGAAGTGGTCGCTGACGGTGGCGCTGTCCATGCCCGCCGCCTCGGCGGCCACCGCAAGCTCCACCAGTTCTCGCGGGGCGAACTGCTCCGCCGACGCCTTGTAGCCCAGTCTGAGTTCAGCCATGAGTCCTGTTCCTGTTCCTCGCGTATGCGCTTTCTTTTCTACTCTGCCTACACTCGCCACATGGCGGCAGCCCTGAGCGCGATCTCCGACAATGTTCACTTCGCCCAGACCGAGCTGGTGAACTGGACCCTGGTCAGCGACGACAGCGGGGTGATCCTGATCGACGCGGGTTTCCCCGGTCAGCGCGACGACGTTCTCCGTTCGCTGCGTGACCTGGGCTTCGAGGCCGGCGACGTGCGGGCGATTCTGCTCACCCACGCACACGTCGACCACTTCGGCGTGGCCATCTGGTTCGCCAAAACCCATGGCACGCCGGTGTTCTGCCACGGCGCCGAAGTCGGCCACGCCAAACGCGAGTATCTGGAACAGGTTTCACCAACCGATCTGCTGACCAAGATCTGGAACCCCCGGTACCTGACCTGGTCGCTGAACATCATCGGCAAGGGCGGGCTGGTACGCGAAGGCATCCCGACCGCGCAGGCGCTCACCGAGGACGTCGCGGCGACGCTGCCGGGCAGCCCGCAGCTCATCCCCAGCCCGGGTCACACCGGCGGACACTGCTCGTACGTCTTCGGCGATGTGCTGGTCGCCGGCGACGCCGTGGTCACCGGTCACCCGCTGATCACCAAGGGCGGCCCGCAGCTGCTGCCGCAGATGTTCAATCACGACCAGGCGGGGTGTGAACGCAGCTTGTCCGCGCTCGGCCTGCTGGACACCCAGGTGCTGCTGCCCGGCCATGGGCCGGCGTGGCGGGGTCCGGTCCGGGAGGCGGCTGAGCTCGCACTCCTGAGGACCTGACCACCCCGGGCGTCACCCGCTGTGTTTGACCAGCTCCAGGAACAGGACGAACAGCCCGGCCAGCAGTAGCCCGCCTGCCACGACGACGGCGGGGAGGAAGAACATGTGGTCCAGTTCTTCGTCGTCAAAAGTGTTGTTGCCCTGCGTATCACGGTTGACCGGCCCATAGAACACCCGGCCGAAGGCAGACCATCGCACGGTGCGTGCCCGGCGGCGGTGAGGATTCTCCTCCGGCAGCCGGCCGATCCACGCCCGCGCCGCCATCCCGGTCCCCAGCATCAGGACGGCGGCGACCAGCAGCAGACACCCGACGGTCCAACCGGTAAGCACAAATCAAGCGTATCCAGCCGGTCAGGCACAAACCACAGATTCCATCGCGAAGACCGGGCCGGCGCTGCGGCAGAGCGGAGGTCAGTGCAGGAGCAACATGATGAGCAACAGGAAAACACCGGCCATGAGCACGCCACCGCTCACCGTCGCGGTGGGCATCATGACCATGTGGTGTAGCTCTTCTTCATCAAAGATGTTGTTGCCCTGGGCATCACGATCAAGTGGGCCGTAGATCAACAGTCCCGGGCCTGAGCAGCGCACCGCCTGGGCCGCCCGCACGATCGGGTGCTCGGCCGGCAGCAGGGTGACGTAGCCCCGCACCAGGAGGCCCGTCCCGAACAGCAGCACACCCACTGCTATCAGCAGCCACGCCACGGTCCAGCCCGAAAGCACACGCAAGCTTATCCAGCGGACGGCTCGGACAGCCCAGATTGCGCAATGTCCTTGACGAACGCCACCGGATAAACCTCACCCTCGGCGGGCAGCGGCTCCGCCATTCGCTGATACCCGGCCGCGAGGTACAGCGCCTCGGCCTCGGGTTGCCGGTGTCCGGTGGTGAGGTAGATGCGCCGATAGCCGGCGTCAACAATGCGCACCTCCAGCTCGGCCAGCAACGCCCGCGCATATCCCCGCCGTCGCGCCGCGGAATCGGTCCAAATCCGTTTCAGCTCAGCGGTTTCCGCATCGAAGCGACGGAATGCGCCGCCGGTGACCGGCACACCGTCGCGCAGCCCCATCACCATGGCCCCGACCGGGGGCTCGAACTCCGCCGCCGGATAGCCCCGCAGCCAGGCACCCACGGCCGCCGGAGTGCCGTCGTAGCGGGTGGCGTACTCGACTGCGAGCTCGGTCAGCAACGGGCCGGCCAGTGGGTCGTCCTGGGCGACGGCCACGAACGCCAGTGCGGATTCAGTCACGGATCGAGTCCATCACCGGCCATGCACGTCTGGTGTCCGCACATGCTCGGGACGGAAACCGCGACCGACGAGTAGCGGCGGAATGTATTGCAGCGGACCCTTTCCCACGAATGACGGCACCTCGATCGGCGACAGGTCACCGGCCAGGTTGGGCTCGATCACCCGGTCCTGGGCCAGCACCTGCCCGGCCTGGATGATGCGGGTCGGCAATTCGCGGCGGCGCTGCACCTTGGCCAGGTCGGCATCAGCGAGCAGGCCGTTGCGCAAGGGTCCGCACAGGATATTGGCAGCGGCGACCGCATCGGCGACCGCCAGGTTGATGCCGACGCCGCCCGCCGGCGACATCGCGTGCGCCGCGTCCCCGATGCACAGCAGCCCGGGGCGCCACCAGGTCTCGAGCCGGTCCACGCGCACGTCGAGGTGGCTGGTGTCATCCCAGGAACGCAGGTCCTCGACGTGTTCACGAAGCTGCGGCCGCACCGACACCAGCCGGGCCTTGAAGTCGTCGAGCGATCCGCCCTGCGGATTGGCCCCCTTCGGCATGAGATACGCGACCTGCCAGTAGTCGCCGCGATAGATCATCGCCATCAGCAGACCCTTGCGGATGATGCCGAAGAGTTCCCGCGGATCGCCGGGGCGCCAGCCCAGCCGGAACCACAGCACGTCCATGGGACTGTGTGCACTGGCCATCGGCAGGGCCGCCGCCGCACGCACCGCCGACTTGCGACCGTCGGCTCCCACCACGAGGTCGGCGCGCACTTCCAAGTCGGGCGTGCGCACTCCGACAACCCGGCCATCCTCGGTGATCAGGTCGGTCACCTCGGCATTGCGGATCAAGGTGAATTCCGGGTAGGCGGAGGCCTTTTCCGCAAGGAAGTCCAGGAAATCCCACTGCGGCATGAGCGCGATGTAGGGCTCCGGGAAACCCAGCAGCCGGAGGGCGCTGAAGTTACCGAAGGTCCGGATGGTGCCGTCGGCGTCCATGCAGACCCGGTCGATCTTGGTGTGGGGCAGTTTCAGGAACTCGTCGACGAACCCCAACTCGTGCATGATCCGCAACGTCGTGGGGTGGACGGTGTCGCCGCGGAAGTCGCGCAGAAAGTCGTTGTGCTTCTCCAGCACGACGACGTCGATGCCGGCTCGGGCCAGCAGCAGTGCGTGGACGAGACCCGCGGGTCCGCCACCGGCTACACATACCTGAGTCCGCAGCGCGCGCGTCATGCCAAGACACTAGCCCGCCGAGATGGCCAAATCAGGGCTTCAATTCAAAACTTGACACGTGTAAAGTTTGCCGCCATGGACAACATCCGCGGCAAGACAATCGCAATCACCGGGGCCGCCCGGGGCATCGGCTACGCCACCGCCAAGGCCCTTCTCGCTCGTGGCGCGCGGGTCGTCATCGGTGACCGCGACGTCGCAGTGCTCGAATCCGCCGTCACCGACCTGATCAAGTTGGGCCAGGTCACCGGGTACCCGCTGGACGTCACCGACCGCGAGTCCTTCGAAGTGTTTCTGGACAAGGCCCGCAGTGACGGTGCCGGTCACCTCGACGTGCTGATCAACAATGCCGGCGTCATGCCGGTGGGCCCTTTCCTGAACGAGACGGAACAGTCGATCCGGTCGTCCCTCGAAGTCAACGTGTACGGCGTGCTGACCGGCTGCCAGCTCGCGCTGCCCGAGATGGTCAACCGCCGCAGCGGTCACGTCATCAACATCGCCTCGCTGTCGGGTCTCATCCCGCTGCCTGGCCAGGTGGTGTACGTCGGCGCGAAGTACGCCGTCGTCGGACTTTCGACGGCACTGGCCGACGAGATGGCTCCGCACGGCGTCAATGTCTCGGTGATCATGCCCCCGTTCACCAACACCGAACTGATCTCGGGCACCAAGTCCAGCGGGGCCATCAAACCGGTCGAACCCGAGGACATCGCCGCGGCCATCGTCAAAACCCTCGACAAGCCCAAGACGCACGTGTCGGTGCCGGCGCCGCTGCGCTTCACCGCACAGCTCGCCCAGTTGCTGCCCCCGAAGGGCCGCCGCGGGATGAACAAGGCGCTCGGGCTGGACAAGGTCTTCCTGGAATTCGACGCCGCCAAGCGTAAGAGCTACGAGGATCGGGCCCGGGCCGCTCAGGGCGTCATCGAGAAGGACTGAACGAGCCGCGCTGCGAGGTAATTCCTTTCAGCTGCAAGGAGATGGGTCGTGGCCGGCGACGGCCCGGACACGCACCATGGGGCATGCCCAACTCCGCCTGGCTCTCGATAGCCCGCGCCGCGGCAGCCCTGGCCGCGGCGATGGGCATCGGCCGGTTCGCCTATACGCCGATCCTTCCGTTGATGACGGCCCACAGCGGTCTCACTGCGCAAGCCGCAGGGCAACTGGCGACCGCCAACTACGTCGGCTATCTGATCGGCGCGGTGGGCGCCGCCGCCTCAGCTCGGCTCGCGCGCTCCGTGACCGCGTGCCGGGTGTCCCTGGTGACGCTCGTCGTGACGCTCGCGGCAATGGCGCTGCGCACCAACGTCATCGAATGGGGCATCCTGCGGCTCATTGCCGGGATCGCCAGCGCACTGGTCTTCGTGATCGCCGTCAACACCCTCATGGATCACGGCCATCCGGCCCACCACGCCGGCTGGGCATTCAGTGGCGTCGGGATCGGCATCGCCTTGTCCGCGGCTCTGCCGGCCACCGGAGACTGGCAGGGCGCCTGGTGGGCGGCAACGGCATTGGCTGCGCTGCTCAGCGCGTTCGCGTGGTTCATGCAGCCGGGAGTCCCCGGCGAATCAGCAGAACCCGCTGCCCGGCAGACGAATTCGCGGGGTCCGCTCATCACGCTGATGGCGAGCTACACCCTCGAAGGTGTCGGCTACATCATCGCGGGCACGTTCCTCGTCGCTGCCGTTGCTCAGCAGTCATCGGGTGGGCTCGGCAGCGCCGTGTGGCTGTTGGTCGGCCTGGCCGCGGCGCCGTCGGCCGCACTGTGGGCCAAGTTCACCGGCCGCTTCTCGTACTCGGCACTGCTGGTCGCCGCACTGTTGCTGCAGGCCGCCGGGATAGCCGGGGCGGGCCTGGGAAGCCAGGCAACAGCCCTTCTCGGCGCGGTCTTGTTCGGCGGCACCTTCATCGGCATCAGCACCCTGGCCCTGGCCGCCGGTCGGGCATTACAGTTCCCCGGCGCTGTCGCCCTGCTGACGACGGGCTACTCCGTCGGCCAGATCGTCGGACCCGTCGCGGTCGCACCTCTGCTGCACAACGGGTTTCAGCAGGCCCTGCTCGCCGGCGCCGTTGTCGTCCTACTGTCGGCCCTGGCCGCGCTGCTGATGTGGGTCAGTGGACGGCAGCCACGCCGCGGCATCGATACCCAGGGTGGCGGCGTCCCGCGTGAGCGCGTCGACGACGGCGTGAACGGCAGCGTTGTCTTCACCCCGCCGCCACACAAGTGACCACGTCCACAACGGCGACGGTTGAATCACCGGACGGCGCACCAGGTCTCGCGGCAGGGCAGCCGTCTGGCCTCTGGGGTTGTTGAGCACCGGCCGGCCCAGCTGGCGGACGTGCTCGAAGAACGTCGGACCCGTCACACCGCCGTCGTCGGTGCGCATCACCCGGGCGCCGGTGTCCGCGGCGAACTGCTCGCCGTAGCGGTTCCACGACTCCCAGCTCGCCGTGTCCGAATCCACGAGCACCAGTGTGTCTTTGGCGGGCACAGGAGAGTCGTCGGCACCGACGCACAACGCGAAAAGCCGGTCCACCCCCATCAACCGTGCTTCCAGCGACAGCTCGGCCAGATCGTCGGTCTGCACCCAGCAGATGGCCAGATCGAGAATGCCCTCGGCGACCCGCGCCGCCTGCGCGTGCGACGGCATCACCCAGGTGTCGACGCGCAATTGCGCGACGCCGGCCGCCCGCTCGGCGAGGTCGGTCGGGCACCAGTTGACGTAGCCGATGCGGATCGGCTCCGAGTTCGACAAACCGATTGCCCGCCTGCGGAATTCGTCGGCCTCGGCCACCAGGGACCGGGCGTGCGGCAACAGCGACGCACCCGCTGCTGTCAGGCGCACCGACCGGCGGTCACGATCGAACAGTTCCACCTTGAGGTCCCGCTCGAGCGCCTTGATCTGCTGGGACAACGACGGCCCGGCGATCCGCAGCCGTTCGGCGGCACGCCCGAAATTCAGCTCGTCGGCAACCGCGACGAAGTACCGAAGTTGCCGCAGCTCCATGCCGACAGCGTAGTAGGCACAGCCTCCCAGCAAGAAGCGAACAAGTCCCGCGGCAGCGGCATCGACACGGCCCAGCGGAGGTTGTGAAGGGCAGCAACATCCACCGAAAGGAACCACCCCGATGAGCACAACAACCCGCGTCGCGATCGTCACCGGCGCATCGCAGGGCATCGGCGAAGCGCTGGTGGCCGGCTACCGCAAGCTGGGCTACGCCGTCGTCGCCAACTCCCGCACCATCGCCGAGAGCGACGATCCCATGGTCCTGGCCGTCGCCGGCGACATCGCCCAGCCGGGTGTGGGCCAGCAACTCGTCGGTGCCGCGGTCGACCGGTTCGGGCGCGTCGACACCGTCGTCAACAACGCCGGCATCTTCATCGCCAAGCCGTTCACCGAATACACCGACGCGGACTACGACGCCATCACCGGCGTGAACTCCCGCGGATTCTTCGAACTGACCCGCGCCGCCCTCAAGACCATGGAGGCCCAGGGCGACGGCGGGCACGTCGTCACGATCTCGACCAGCTTGGTGGATCACGCCAACTCGCAGGTGCCCTCGGCGCTGGCATCGCTGACCAAGGGCGGCCTGAACGCGGCGACGAAGGCGCTTGCCGTCGAATACGGCACCCGCGGAATCCGGGCCAACGCGGTTGCGCTGGGCACCATCCGCACCCCGATGCACACGCCGGAGACCCACGAGTTCCTGTCGGCGCTGCACCCGGTCGGTCACATGGGCGACATCTCCGACGTCGTCGACGCAGTGCTGTACCTGGAGAACGCCACGTTCGTCACCGGCGAAATCCTGCATGTGGACGGTGGTCAGAGTGCGGGCCACTGACATCGTGCGCGAGGTCCTGGACCGGTGGCAGGCGGGCATCGCCGCCCACCGGCCGGATCAGGTCGCCGCGGTATTCACCGAAGACGCGATATTCCAAGGACTTCGGCCCTACACCGTCGGCCGCCAGGGCGTCTTCGACTACTACGATTCCCAGCCCGTCGGCCTGACGGTCGACTACCGCATCAACGAAATCCGGGAACTCGCCGGCGGCGTCGTGCTGGCCTACACCCGGGCCGACTTCACCCGGCCCGACGGCGCCGTGCTCAGCCTGAACCTGAGTGTCGTTGTCACACAAGGTGACACCGGCTGGCACATCGCGCATTACCAGGTCGCGCCCGTCAGCTGAACTGCGGAGCCGGCTCCCCGACGCGGTAGGCCTCGATGACGTCGAGGTTCGCCAGCAGTTGTTCGACGGTGAAGCTGTAGATCTGGCCGTCCTCTTCGGTGCCGACAAGAATGAGCTGCGGCTGGTCCGGATCGGAAACCCAGATTCTGGTCACCAATTCGCGCGGATCGTCCTCGGTGGACTCGAAACCCGACGGCGGGTAGTACCAGATCAGGTACTCGTCGTTCGAGTAGTCGGAATCGAATACCCACCCGCGCGGCAGGATTTCGCCCGCGAGCCGCCCGACGGCCTCGACTTCGGCATGCACCTCGTCGGGTAACCAGTTGGCGTTGCGGGTCGTCTGCCGCTTCTTGCGGCGGGCCTTCTTGGCCGCGGTCTGCTTCGACATCTCCAGCCCCCTAGCTCAGCGCCTGGTCGAGATCAGAGATGAGGTCTTCCGTGCCCTCGAGCCCGACGGAAATCCGCACCACACCGTCGCCCAGACCGATCGCGGCCCGGCCCTCCGGTCCCATCGCACGGTGCGTGGTGGTGGCCGGATGGGTGATCAGCGTCTTGGAATCGCCGAGGTTGTTGGAGATGTCGATGACCTGCAGCTTGTCGAGCACCTCGAACGCCCGGTCCTTCCCACCATCGAGTTCGAAGGTGACGACGGTGCCACCGCCGCGCATCTGCCGCTTGGCCAGATCGTGCTGCGGATGTGACTGCAGGAACGGGTATTTCACCCAGTTCACGCCCTTCGCACCTTCCAGGAACTCGGCCACCCGCTGCGCCGAGCGGTTCGAGTAGTCGACCCGGATGGCCAGGGTCTCAAGGCCTTTCAGCATCGTCCAGGCGTTGAACGCGCTCATCGCCGGGCCCGTGTGGCGCATCAGCTGCTGCACCGGTCCGGAGATGAACTCCTTGTCGCCGAGGATCGCGCCGCCGAGCACCCGGCCCTGGCCGTCGATGTGCTTGGTGCCCGAGTACACGACGACGTCGGCGCCCAGCTCCAGCCCCTGCTGCAGCAGCGGCGTCGCGAACACGTTGTCGAGCACCACCTTTGCGCCGGCGGCGTGTGCCAGCTCCGACACCGCGGCGATGTCCACCAGCGACTGCATCGGGTTGGACGGCGTCTCGAAGAACACGGCAGTGGTAGGCACCGACAGTGCCTCCTCCCACTGCGACAGGTCGTCACCGTCGACGAAGACGGTCTCGACGCCCCAGCGCGGCAGAATCTCGTTACAGACCACGAAGCACGAACCGAACAGGCTGCGCGCCGCGACCAATCGGTCACCGGCCGCGAGCAGTGCACCGAGTGCGGTGAACACCGCCGCCATTCCGGTCGCCGTCGCGAAAGCGGCCGGCGCACCTTCGATGAGCCGCAGCCGTTCCTCGAACATCTGGATGGTCGGGTTGCCGTAGCGCGAGTACACGTAGCGGTCGATCTCGCCCGTGAACGCCTGCTCCGCGGCAGCCGCCGACTCGTAGACGTATCCCGAGGTCAGGAACATCGCCTCGGCGGTCTCCTCGAACTCGGACCGCAGCAGCCCGCCGCGCACACCGATGGTCGCCTGGCTCACGCCGTCCGGCAGCGGTGCGGGAACCCGGACCGAGGGGACACCTTCCGCGTTCAGGCCCCTCACGACTGCACCCACGGCAGCCCGATGGCGCGCCAACCGCTGCCACCGCGATGTCCCTGCTCGTCCAGGTGACCCTCGAAGCCGTCGAGCACGTTGTACGACGGGGCGATGCCCGCCGCGGTCGCTGCCTCGGCGGCGCCGATCGACCGGTTGCCCGAGCGGCAGAGGAACACCACCGGCCGCTCGCCGGGCGTCACGCCCGCGGCCAGTAGGTCGTCGACGAAACCGGCGTTGCGCCTGCCGTCGCCCGACACCCACTCGATGTACACAACGTCACGTCCGAGGCTCGAGATGTCGGGCACGCCCACCCAGCGCCATTCGGCGTCGGTCCGGCAGTCGACAAGCACCGCCTCGGGGTTCTCACTGAGCAGGTCCCAGGCCTGCTGCGGCGTGATATCTCCCGCGTAGCTCACGGGTGCGAGTCTGTCACAAACTAGCCCGGGACCGGCGAGCACACCTTCCATGCGCCGTCCTCGTTCACCAGCACCACCGGCGCCGTGGGCTTCTGATCCGGCGTCTTGTCGAAGTGATACATCAGCACGGCGGTGGCCTGCTGGCCGTCGAACTTGATGTCCCGCACCTCGTCGACGTAGCGCTGCCCGTTCTTGGCCGCCGAATCCTCTTGCTTGGCAAGCACATCCGCCTCGGTACCGGCCTGCGCCTTACAGGTGTACGTCGAAAAGCGCGCGTAGTCCTTGCGCTGCAGCCCGTCGTTCTGGCCGACGACCGCGGTGCGTACCAGCTGCTCCGGTGTCGGATCGTTCCGGCCGAACACCCCGATCGCATTCAGGACGGCGATTACGACCACGAGGACCACAATCACCGCCAGCGCGGCCACGAACGGGCCCAGCGTCTGGCGCGGCTGCGATTCTTCGGTCATGGTCACTTCCCTGTCTGGTTGATCGCCGCGGCCTGGCCCAGCACCGCACCCACCTGATGCGCGCGGTCACGCGCCCGCACCACGTCCGGCGCCGTCGCCAATGCCACGCAGACCTCGCCCGAGAGCCGCACGTCGCTCTCGGCGATCGCCAGCGCGTCGGGCAGGGCGCGCGCGAGCGCGGCCTTGTCCGACGACGGGCGGCTGACCTCACCGGCCGCCGGCGAGATCATGATGGTGTCGACGGGCAGGCCGAGGATCGCCCGCGCGTGCAGATCGAACTGCGACAGCCGCTGCGAGCGCGTCGTCACGAAACCGGCGCCGGTCAGCATCGGATGGACGGTCGCGTAGTACACCTCCTCGGCCCCGGACTCCGGGTCGGTGCCGAGCAGCAGGTCGACCGTGAACAAGCCGGTGCCCCCGAGCTTGTTGACGATCCGGGCGGCGATCGAGCGGGCCGCGTCCAACGCCGGTTCCGACAACAACTGCGGCTGCCACAACTCCAGCGGGCCGCCGCCCGCGCGAGAGTTGTCGCGGCGGTGACCGATCGGCTCGCAGAACTGGACCACCGGACCCGCCGGCCCCTGGGTCCGCACCGTCAGCATGGTGAACTCCGCGGCCACGTCGACGGGCGTCTCGGCCATCACGCGATCGCTGCCCGCGGCGACCGCGCGGTGCCAGGCGACGTCGACATCCTCTGGACGTGACAGCACCGAGTAGCCGGCGCCCGTGCCTGTCACCGAAGGCGTGAGCGGCGTGATCGCCAGCGGCAGCCCGGCATGCTCGGCCACCGCGGTGAGCTCATCGACCGATCCGGCGAACCAGAACGGCGCCGTCGGTAGCCCCAGCTCGTGGGCCGCCAAGGTGCGCAGCGCCTCGCGGTCGGAGGCGAGCCGCAAGGCAGTCGGCGTCGGGAACACCGCGACCTCGTCTAGCCCGGCCAAGGCCTCGACGACGTCGGCATCGAGATCCGAGGCCGGCGACTGAACCACCACCAGTTGTGGGGTGAGGCGGTCGATCAGGGTCCGCAATGCCGCCGCTCCGGTGGGCACGGGCACCGCGGTCGCCCGCGTGCCCAGCCGCTGGAAAGACAGCACCAGTTCGCTGCTCAGCTCACCGGTACCGAGAACCAGAACCGTTGTCCGGTCTACCAAGTCACCACTCTCCCCCGTCGCTTCGCCACGTCAACCCAGTCGGATGTCGACGTAGCACCATCGCCAGCTCTCCCCCGGCTCGACCGAGCGCATCACGGGATGACCGGTGCGACGGTAATGCTCATTGGCGTGTTGGTGCGGACTGGAATCGCAACAGCTGACCTGTCCGCAGGTCAGACACATCCGAAGGTGCGCCCACGTATCCTCCCCAAGTGCCGCACAGTCACCACAGCGCCCGGGCGTCTGCGGCTCCGGTTCAGCCTGACCGAGCGCGTCGGTGAGGTGCGTGCAACTGGTCGGGGAATTTTCTTCACGCGGACGCGTTGCCCGTGACTGCATCCATTTCCCCAGCATGTTGAACAAGGATAGGGCTGGCTGACCGAGGAGGTTTGAGGACGTGGGTGCCCCACTGCTGGCAGTGCTGGTGGCCTCGGTGTTGTTGGCCGCGCTGGCCCGCCGATACGACGTCTCCGCGCCCCTGGGACTCGTCGTCGCCGGACTGGCCGTCGGGCTGATTCCCGGCGTGCCTGCCATCGAGTTGCAGCCGCAGTTGGTCATGTTCGTCGTGCTGCCGCCGCTGCTGTGGTCGGCCGGACTCGAGAGCAGCTACCTGGCTCTGCGCAAGAACGTCCGCCCCATCGCGCTGCTCGCGGTCGGGCTGCCGCTGGCCACCACGCTGGTCGTCGGCTTCGTCGCGTTTCACACCGTGCCGGAGCTGACGGTCGCCGCGGCGCTGACGCTGGGCGCGATCGTCGCGCCGCCCGACGCGGTGTCCGCGGCGGCCATCGGTCGCCGGCTCGGACTGCCGCGCCAGATCATGACGCTGCTCGGCGGCGAGAGCCTGCTCAACGACGCCACCGCGCTGACGGCATACAAGGTCGCGCTGGCCGCTGCCATCGGCGCCGCGGCGACGTGGCAGGGCGCGCTTGGCACCTTCGCGCTCGCCGCCGCGGGCGGTGTGGTGATCGGCGGATTGATCGGGTGGCTCATCGAGTTCATCCGGACCTGGCTGGACGATCCGCTGGTGGAGAGCGCCATCGGGCTCGTCGCACCGTATTTCATCTACTGGCTGGCCGAAGAGGTGCACGGCTCCGGGGTGATCGCGGTGGTGGTCGCCGCGCTGCTGCTCGGACAGCGCGCCACCCGGGCGTCCTACGCCACCCGGCTGCAGGACGACGCGGTGTGGAAGTCCATCCAGCTGGTGCTGGAGTCCTTCGCGTTCCTGATGATCGGGCTGCAGCTGCCGACGGTCATCGACGAGCTGACCGGCATCCGCGCGGTCACCCTGGCCGTGGCGTCGGCCGCAGTGCTGGCCACGGTGATCGGGGTCCGCATCGTCTGGGTGTACGTGATGGCCTACACGCCGCGGGTCCTGTTCCGGGGCATCCGGGACCGCGAGCCCAGACCGACGCCGTCACAGGTGTTCATCGTGGCGTGGGCCGGAATGCGCGGCGTTGTGTCGCTGGCCGCGGCGTTCGGTGTGCCTCTCGTAACACTGGGCGGCGCCCCCTTCCCAGGGCGGCCGCAGCTGGTGTTCCTGACATTCGTCGTGGTGATCGGAACGCTGCTGTTGCACGGTCTGACGCTGCCGTGGCTCATCCGCACGCTGGACGTGCGCAGTGAAGCCGAGGCCCATCAGGACGCCCTCGAGCAGGCCGCGGCCTCGAGTCGCGCGGCACAGGCGGCCGCCGACCGACTCGACGAATTGCTGGCTCGCCATAGCGATTCCAGCGCGCAACAGCACGTCGGCGAGGTGCTGCAGAGCTGGAACGACCGGCGCCGCAATGCGGTGTGGGAACGACTCGGCCGTAGTGACGACGACATCGGTGAAAGCCCGGCGTCGGCCATGCGGCGTCTCCGGCTGGAGATGCTGGCGGCCGAGCGCGAGACGTACATCGCCGAACGCGATGCCGGAAACATCGACGACGAGGTGCTGCGGTCGGTGCTGCACGGGCTGGATCTGGAAGAGGCCGCGCTGAACCGGGAGTAGTTGGTTGGCGGGTCCCGCGCCGAGAAGGACCAAATGGCTGCTGGCAGGTACTCCACAGCCGCCATTTGGTCCCTTTCGATCGACGATGGAGCCGATCAGCCCGCCCACACGTCTTAGAGGACATGCCGATTCCATTCGTCGGGGGCGATGCGATCGCTGCCGGCGTGTTGACCCGAGCTCAACTGCGCCACCGCTACCGACCGATCTTTCATGGCATCTACGTGCCTCGACGTCATCAAGTCAAGTTGCGCGACCGGATTCGTGGAGCCGCCCTCGCGGTGCCGCTCGGCGTCATAGGCGGGGTCGCTGCATCTGCAGTACACGGCGCGAAGTGGGTGGATGACGATGTGTCCATCGATGTCGTCGGGCTGTGCAAAGGTCAGCGTGGACTCGTCGTCCGGCACGACTCCTTGGCCGACGACGAAGTGGTCACCATCGGCGGCGTACGGGTCACTTCGCGTGCGCGCACGGCATTCGACCTGGCTCGCCACCTACCGCGGGACTCCGCCGTCGCGCGGCTCGATGCGTTGATGAACGCTGCGCCGTTCGGGCACGAAGACGTCCACTTGCTCGCGAAGCGGCACCCCGGGGCGCGGGGGTTGGTTCGCCTACGGAATGCGTTGCCTCTGGTCGATGGCGGCGCCGAATCGCCACGCGAAAGCCGGCTGCGGTTGTTGTTCATCGACGCCGGATTGCCCAGGCCCACAACTCAGTACGTGGTGCGGAACGAGTTCGCGCACTACGTCCGCCGGATCGACATGTGCTGGGAGGAATTCAAGGTCGGTGCCGAGTACGACGGCGCCCAGCACCTGACTGATCGACGCCAGTACTCGATGGACATCTGGGCCAACCGTGAACTGCTGAGGCTGAAATGGCACGTCATCCATGTCATCAAGGAAGATTCCGGGCGCGAAATTGTCGAAGACGCCCGCACGGCACTGCTCGAGCGGGGATGGTCAGGGTTGCCCTAGCTCGAGAAGGACCAAATGGTCGCTGACAAGCACCGCTCAGCCGCCATTTGGTCCTTCTCGGCGAGAGACTCTTGACCCGTCTCGCAACACCACCTAATATACAACCAAATGGTTGTAGATACTTTTCCCGATGCCTTCACCGATGCGGAGATCGACCGGATCTTCCACGCATTGGCCGATGCCACGCGCCGCGACATCGTCGCCCGCACGATGCGCAGCGATCAGTCGGTGAGCGCACTTGCCCGCGGCTACGACATGAGCTTCGCCGCGGTGCAGAAGCACGTCGCGGTTCTGGCCGGCGCCGCGCTGGTGCATAAAGAGCGCCGCGGCCGGGAACAACTCGTCCGTGCGGTGCCCGAAACCCTGCACCGCGCGGGCGTGCTCCTGGAGCGGTACGCGGCGCTCTGGCACGACCGCGCCGCGACCATCGAGGCGATCCTCGCCGAAGACGGATATCCACCACACGAAACCCCAAGCAGCACACGACGAAAGGACCACCGATGACGGTGATCAGCAGCGCCGCCGACCCGCAAGCCCTCACCATGACCTTCGTGGCCGAGTTCGCCGCACCGCCGGCACGGGTCTGGCAGGTGTGGGAAGACCCGCGCCAGCTGGAGCGCTGGTGGGGTCCGCCGACCTGGCCTGCGACCTTCACCCGGCATGACCTCACCCCGAGCGGGCAGTCGCGGTACCACATGACCGGCCCCGAGGGCGAGAAGGCGCCGGGCTGGTGGACGACGCTCGAAGTCGACGCGCCGAACCGGCTGCTCATCGAGGACGGCTTCTCACAGCCCGACGGCGAGCCTGATCCCGAGATGCCCACCATGCGCCTCGAGGTCTCGTTCGACGCCGTCGCCAACGGCACCCGCATGACGATCCTCGCCCGGTTCACCGATCTCGATCAGCTCGAAAAGGTGACCGCGATGGGCATGATCGAAGGCATGACCGGCGCGCTGGGGCAGATCGACGCCCTCCTCGCCTGATATCGAAAACAACTGACAGACAAGGGGAACGACATGCCGAACGCCATCCAGCCCAGCCTCTGGTTCAACGACCAGGCCCGTGAAGCCATGAACTACTACGTCGAGGTGTTTCCGAACTCCCGGATCATCTCGATCGAGGAGTACCCGGACGAAGCGCTCGATGAACATTTCAAGGGCATGGCAGGCAAGGTACTCAGCGGCCGGTTCAGTTTGAACGGTGTCGATTTCGTGTGCCTGGACGGCGGCCCGCTGTTCACCTTCAACGAATCGATCTCGTTCGTCGTCGAATGCGCCGACCAGGACGAGATCGACCACTACTGGTCCAAGCTCTCGCACGTGCCCGAATCCGAGCAATGCGGTTGGTGCAAGGACCGATTCGGGATCAGCTGGCAGGTCATCCCGGCCAAGATGGACCAACTGCTGGGCCGGCCCGAGCAGATTCAGACGATGATGCGACAGAAGAAGATCGTCATCGCTGAACTGGAGAACGCCTGACCGGACCCGGCAGCGGAGATCGCGCTATCGTGGAAAGTGCCCCTCGAAAACGAGAATCGAAGTGGGACAAGACCTCTACGGTAGAAGGCGAGGATTCGCTATGAACGCGGCGGGCAAACCCGAAGCCCTCGGCGAAATGTGCGAGCAGGCCGGCGCGATCGCCACGGCGACCCATGATGCCGACGGCCGGTTGCAGTGGACGGTGCAATTGCACGACGGATCCAGCACAGACACAAAGGCTTTGGCGAGCACGACGAGTTGGACGCCCGTGAATCCGGAGACGGTACTGTGACCCTGTACGGACCGGATACGTCGAACAACAACTTCCGCTCGGCGAGCGACGCCATCGCCTTCGTCTCCCAGCTGCCCGGCCAGGGCTTTTCCTGGATCGAGCAGAAGGTATCCGAAGGCAGCTATTACCGGGACCCGTACTGGCCCGTGATCGCACAATGGTGCCGGGACAACCACTTTCCCCACATCGGCTACCACTACGTCACCACAAACAGCCCGGCGGCGCAGGCGCAGACCTGGCTCAGCAACAACGGTGGCCAGTACGCGATGCTGGACTTCGAGGCGAATTCCGGTGATATCAACAACTTCTGGGCCGTGGTCAACGCCTTCAACAACGTCGGGGTGACGGTCTCGCTGTCGTACATCCCGCACTGGTACTGGCAGCAGATCGGCTCCCCGGACCTGTCCCAGGTACCCGGGCTGATCGCGTCGAACTACGTCAACGGCACCGGATACGCATCAAACCTCTATCCTGGCAACGACAATCAGCGTTACTGGTTCCCCTATGGCGGCGCCACGCCGCAGATTCTGCAGTTCACCGATGCCGCGCTGGTCGGGAATCTGTCGGTGGACTGCAACGCCTTCCAGGGCACCCTCGATCAACTCATCTCGCTGCTGCAGGGAGGCACCGTGACTCAACCCGACCCCACCACCGCGACCCTCAACCAGATCCTGGCCATCGTGCAGGACATCCAGACCCAGCTACGCGGCCCGAACCTGAAAGGCTGGCCGCAGCTCGGCCACAACGCCGCCGGCCAGAACCTGACGGTGGTGGACGCGCTGGCCGCGCTCAGGGCAGACGTCGACGCTCTCAAGGCTTCGTCCGCCGTGTGATCACGGCGTATCGGGTGCGGGCTCGGCCTGGAACGCCCGCATCGCGCCGGTGAGCGCCACGAAGACCCGGTGTGCCGCCTCGAGGTCCGTGTCGGGCAGGTCGGCCAACGCCTCGGTGTTGAGCCGGGCCAGTGGACTGAAGAACTCTCGGCCGGTGGCGAGCCCCTTGTCGTCGTTCCGCAGGATGACCTTGCGCCGGTCGGCGGGATCGGCCTCGCGGCGCAGATGCCCGGAAGAGATCATCCGCTCCACCAGGTAGGTGATGGCAGCACCCGAGGTGCCCATCAGCTTGCGCAACTCGCCGGCGGTCAACGGCGTCCCCGCGGACTCGGCCACCATGATGTGCAGCAGCGCCCGAAAGTCATTGGCGCCCAGATCGTTCTGCACCGCGAAGGCCCGGCCGATCTGGTCTGACTCGGCGGTCAGCGCCCGCACATCGACAGAGATCTGCGTCTCCAGGTCGGCGCGGTTCGGCGGCTTTGGCACGCGGAGAGCATAGCGTCCACAAATTTCATTTGATTAATAATTAAGTATCTGAAATATTTTTCGGATGTCCCCTCGACTCGCATGGGCATTGGCCCTGATCGTCCTGGTGCTCTCCGGCGCGGCGATGGCGTTGCTCGGGACCGGGGATTCGGCCTCGCAGTCGCCGGTCGCCGTCCCGGCCGGCGCCGAATCCGCCCGTACCGATGCACTGCGCACGCAGTTCCCCGGCGGTGAGACCGCGCCCGCGATCATCGTCGTGACCCGCACCGACGGCGCCCCCCTCGCCCCGGCCGACGTCGCTGCCGCCGGCGCGGGCGCCCGGATCTCCGAGGACGGCAAAGCCGCGGTGCGGGTGGCACCGCTGGCGTCGAATCTGTCGGGGTTCGACCTCCGCGACGCGGTGCACGACCTGCGTTCCCAGGTATCGGGGTCACTGCCCGACGGTTTGCGGGCACAGGTGACGGGCGGCCCGGCCTTCGGCGCCGACATCGCGAATTCCTTTGCCGGAGCGAATTTCACACTGCTGGCGGTGACCGCCACCGTCGTGGCGCTGCTGCTGATCGTCACGTACCGCTCCCCCGTGCTCTGGTTGATCCCCCTGCTGGTGATCGGCTTCGCCGATCAGGTGGGCGCGGTCATCGGCACCGCCGTGGCCGCGGCGACGGGGCTGAACCCGGACGGTTCGACGGCGGGCATCACCAGCGTGCTGGTGTTCGGCGCCGGTACCAACTATGCGCTGCTGCTCATCTCCCGCTACCGGGAGGAATTGTCCCGGCGCAGCGACCACCGCGACGCGCTCCAGGCGGCGTGGCGCGCGGCAGCGCCGGCGATCATCGCGAGCAACGCCACCGTCGTGCTGGCGTTGCTGACCCTGTTGCTCGCCTCGGCGCCGAGCAACCGCAGTCTCGGGGTGCAGGCCGCGTCCGGCCTGGTGGTCGCCGCGGTGTTCGTCCTGCTGGTCCTGCCGCCGCTACTCGGGTTGTTCGGCCGCCGGCTGTTCTGGCCCTTCATCCCCGAAACCGGTTCGCGCACCATGCCGCTCACCGAAAGCGGCGTCTGGCACCGCGTCGCGGCGGGCGTCTCCCGCAGGCCGGGCCGCGTCGCCACGGTGGCGCTGGCCGGCTTGGCCGCGCTGTGCGTGGGGCTGGTGCATCTGCCCGTCGGGCTGTCCCAGACCCAGCAGTTCCGGGTGCAGGCGGAGTCCGTCGCCGGCTACGACACCCTGGCCGCGCACTTCCCCAGCGGCCTGACCAACCCGACCACCGTCATCGCGTCCGACCCCGCGGTGGGCGAAGCCATCACCCGCACCCCCGGCGTCGTGTCAGCGATGCCGGCCGGGCGCTCGGCGTCGGGCCTGACGCAGTGGGCGGTGGTCCTGACGGCCGCACCGGCGTCGCCGGATGCGTTCAAAACCATTGATGCGCTTCGGGATTCCGTGCACAAGCTCGACGCCGACGCCGTGGTCGGCGGCCCGGACGCGCAGGCTCGCGATGCCGCGGAAGCAGCTCAGCACGACCGGAAGATCGTCATCCCGGCGATCCTGCTGGTGGTCCTGGCCGTCCTCTACGTCCTGCTGCGCTCGGCCCTGGCACCACTGATCCTGGTTGCCGTGACGGTCCTCAGCGCGTTGGCCGCGCTCGGCGTCGGCGGCTGGGCCAGCGTGCACCTGTTCGGGTTTCCCGCGCTGGACAACGGGACCCCGCTGTTCGCGTTCCTGTTCCTCGTTGCGCTCGGCGTCGACTACACGATCTTCCTGGTGACCCGGGCCCGCGAAGAGACCCCCCAGTTCGGCAACCGGCAGGGCATCGTGCGCGCGGTCTCGGCAACCGGCGCGGTGATCACCAGCGCGGGCATCGTGCTGGCCGCGGTGTTCTGCGTGCTCGGCGTGCTGCCACTCATCGTGCTGACGCAGCTGGGCATCATCGTCGGCCTCGGCATCCTGCTGGACACCTTCGTGGTGCGGACCGTCATCATCCCCGCACTGTTCACCCTGATCGGCCCGCGTATCTGGTGGCCCGCGCTACGCGCCGAGCCTTAGGGCTGGCCGGGTAGCAGGCTGACCATCAGGCCGTTGGCCTCGGCCAACAGGTTGCCCTCGGGGTCGAACAGTTCGGCCGCGACGAACGTCTTACGGCCGTCGACCTCGGTGACGTGCGCCTTGGCGGTCAGCACCGTGTCGATCGGGGTGACCTTGCGGTAGTCGACGTGCAGATACGCCGTGCGGCTCATCGGCCGGTTGACGGCGTGGATCAGCATGCCGAAGGCCTGGTCGAACAGCAGCGGCAGCACCCCGCCGTGCACCGCGTAGTTGCCGCCCACGTGATAGCGGCTGAACTCGACCTGCATCTCGACGCCCTCGGGCGAGAACTTGGTGACCGTCCACGGCGGCATCAGCAGACTGCCGGCACCCGGCAGCGACGGCACCCGAATGGCCGGGCCGACGCCTTCGGGCGCCTCGAACGGCCCCAGGAGCTTCACCAGCTCCTCGACGCGATCGGCGGCGTCATCCCAGGTGTCACTGTCCGGGTTGGCCGAGACCGCCAGATCCTGCAGCCGCCGCATGCCCGCCAGGAAACGGCCGAAACCCGGTCCGGGATCGGCCGGCTCAAATCGCGGGAAGCCGCCGTGTTGATCGATGAAGCCTCTGGAATTACCCGCTTCGCTCGCCCCTTGGGTTTTCCCCGTCGCTTCGCTCGCCCCTTGGGTCACCCGAGGATGTCCCGGCGCACGATCGTCTGGTCCCGGCCGGGACCGACGCCGATGCACGACATGGGCGCTCCGGCGAGCTCCTCCAGCCGCAGCACGTAGTCCTGCGCCTTGGCCGGCAGATCCGAGAACTCGCGGGCCTCGGAGATGTCCTCCCACCAGCCCGGCAGTTCCTCGTAGATCGGCTCGGCGCGGGCGATGTCGGCCTGCGTCATCGGCATCTCGTCGGTGCGCTTGCCGTCGACGGTGTAGCCGACGCAGATCGGCACCGTCTCCAGGCTGGACAGCACGTCGAGCTTGGTCAGGAAGTAGTCGGTGATGCCGTTGACCCGGGTCGCGTACCGGGCGATGACGGCGTCGAACCAGCCGCAGCGCCGGGCCCGGCCGGTGGTGACGCCGACCTCGCCGCCCGTCTTGGACAGGTAGGCGCCGTGCTCGTCGAACAGTTCCGTCGGGAACGGGCCCGAACCCACGCGGGTCGTGTACGCCTTCAGGATGCCCAGCACCGTGGTGATCCGGGTCGGGCCGATGCCCGAGCCGACCGCCGCGCCACCCGCCGTCGGATTGGACGATGTCACGAACGGGTAGGTGCCGTGGTCGACGTCCAGCAGGGTGCCCTGCGAGCCTTCCAGCAGGACCGTCTCGCCGCGCTCCAGTGCCTGGTTGAGGAGGAGCCGGGCGTCGGCGATGCGGTGCTTGAAGCCCTCGGCCTGCTCCAGCAGGCTCTCGACGACCTCGGCCGGTTCGAGCGCCTTGCGGTTGTAGATCTTGACCAGCACCTGGTTCTTGAACTCCAGCGCGGCCTCGACCTTGGCCGCGAGCTGGTCCTCGTCGAGGACGTCGGCCACCCGGATGCCGATGCGCGCGATCTTGTCCTGGTAGCAGGGCCCGATGCCGCGACCGGTGGTGCCGATCTTCTTGCTGCCCGCGTACCGCTCGGTGACCTTGTCGATCGCCACGTGGTACGGCATGAGCAGGTGCGCGTCAGCCGAGATCATGAGCTTCGAGGTGTCCACACCGCGGTCCTCGAGCCCGGACAGCTCGCTGAGCAGCACGCCCGGATCGACCACGACACCGTTGCCGATGACGTTGGTGACCCCTGGCGTCAAGATGCCCGACGGGATGAGGTGGAGAGCGAAGTTCTCCCCCGTGGGCAGTACCACCGTGTGCCCGGCGTTGTTGCCGCCTTGGTAGCGGACCACCCATTGCACACGTCCACCGAGTAGATCGGTGGCCTTACCTTTGCCCTCGTCACCCCATTGGGCCCCGATGAGCACGATTGCCGGCATCGTTTTGCCTCCCGCATCACCTGCCTGAATACAGTGGCAGCCGGTGAGCAACCTTATCCCAGCAGGACGAGAGGAATGGCCTTGACCGCCAGAGAGGTGTCCGGCGGGGTTTCCGACCGGGTCGTCGCGCTGGTCTTCGGCGACCGCCGGATCCCCCGCGCACTGGCGGATCTGACGTCCCTCACAGTGTCCGAGGCCAGTGCTCCGACGATCCCCGAAGGCACCGTCCGGGTGATCGTCGTCGGCGGCCATGCCGACCTGTCGACCACCCTGGCCCGGCTGCTCCGCGACGACCGGCTCGACGTCGAGGTCGGCTTCGTCCCACCCCTGTCCGGTGGCGGACTCGGCGCCGCGCGCCGCGCCAGAAACGGTGTCGCCCAACGTGTTCCGCTGATCCGCGACGAGACCGGCGCGGTGATCGTCCGGTCCGCGCGCTGGTTGCCGTCCGGCGGTGACGCGATCACCGGAGAGGCCGTCGTCGACGACACGGTGCTGTTCGACGGCGAGTCCACGGGCGTCGTCATCGAACCACTCCCCGGCATGCCGGGGCTGCGCGCGCGGGCCATCGGAGGCGGGCGTTCGGGTCCCGGCCGGGGCTGGGTCACGGGCCGTGCCGCCCAACTGGGCAGCACCGGAGTTTTGGTGGAGCGCGACGGCGTGGCGGCCGCCCGCCCGGCGCGGCGGTCGGCGTTCTACCGCCATATCGAGGGTTGGCTGCGGGTCGGCTAGTTTGCAGTCATGAGCATGCCTGTGCGGCGCGCAGTCCGTCCCAGCCCCGTCTTCTGGGCGATCGTGGCCCTGACCGCTGCCGGCGGCGCCGTGGCCTGGTTCTGCGGCGCGGAGGTGCGGCCACTGGCCTACGCCGGCGTCTTCGTGTTCGTCATCGCAGGGTGGACGGTGTCGCTCTGCCTGCACGAATTCGGCCATGCCTACACCGCCTGGCGGTTCGGTGACCGCGATGTCGAGCTACGCGGCTACCTCACGCTGAACCCGGCGAAGTACGCCAGCCCGCTGCTGTCGCTGGGCCTGCCTGCCTTGTTCATCGCCCTCGGTGGCATCGGTCTGCCCGGCGGCGCGGTGTACGTACGCACCGAGTACATGACGCCGCGGCAGCGCACGCTGGTCAGCCTGGCCGGCCCGTTCGCCAATCTGGTGCTGGCCATCGTCCTGCTGGTCGCCACCGCGGTGCTGTTCGACACCGACCATCCGGTCTTCTGGGCGGGTCTGGCGTTCCTGGGGTTCCTGCAGGTGACAGCGCTGTTCCTGAACCTGCTGCCCATCCCCGGCCTCGACGGCTACGGGGCGCTGGAACCGCACCTGAGCCCCGACACGCAGCGCGCGTTGCTGCCCGCCCGGCAATGGGGCTTCCTCGTGCTGATGCTGCTCCTGATCGTCCCCGAGCTGAACCGGCTGTTCTTCAACGTCGTCTATTCGGCCGTCAGCCTGGCCGGCGTACCGCCGCGACTGGCGATGATCGGCAGCGCCCTGACCCGGTTCTGGTCCGCCTGGTAGCCGTCGCGAACGTAAGCCTTGCGACATATGCGTAGTTCTGCATATATTGCTGACATGGGTGCCGGACACGACCACAACCACGGCTCGAGCGCGCGCGCCAGCCGCATGATCATCGCCGCAGCCGTACTCAGCGTTTTCTTCGTCATCGAGCTGACCACCGCGCTGCTGATCAACTCGATCGCGCTACTGGCCGACGCCGGGCACATGCTGACCGACCTCGTCGCGATGTTCATGGGCCTGGGCGCCGTCCTACTCGCCCGTCGCGGATCGACGTCGGCCGCCCGTACGTACGGCTGGCACCGCGCCGAGGTCTTCACCGCGGTCGCGAATGCTGCCCTGCTGATGGGCGTCGCGGCGTTCATCCTGTACGAGGCCGTCGAGCGCATCGGGAACGCGCCGGAGATTCCCGGTGTGCCGATGATCGTCGTCGCGCTCGCGGGACTGCTCGCCAACCTCGTCGTGGTCCTGCTGCTGCGGTCCGACGCCGACAGCAGCCTCGCGGTCAAAGGCGCCTACATGGAGGTCGTCGCGGACACCGTCGGCAGCGTCGGCGTCCTGATCGCGGGCATCGTCAACGTCACCACCGGCTGGCCGTACGCCGACGTCGTCGTCGCCGTCCTGGTCGCGCTGTGGGTGCTGCCGCGGGCCATCGCGCTGGCCCGGGCCGCCCTGCGCATCCTGTCGGAGTCCTCACCCAGCCACATCGACGTCGACGAACTGCGCTCCGCGCTGGCCGCCGTCGACGGCGTCACCGATGTGCACGATCTGCACGTGTGGACCCTGGTACCCGGCAAGGACATGGCTACCGCGCACCTGACATCCGCCGAGGATTCGGCGCGCGTCCTGGAGTCGGCCCGCGCCGTGCTGGCTGCCCGCGGGCTGGACCACGCCACCGTTCAGGTGGAACCGCCGGCTGACGGCACCTGCCACTGCGAGATGGACTAGCTAGAGACCCAGCTCGCCACGGGCTGCCGGATCGCAGTCGTCCAGCAGGTCCAGGCAGCGCAGGTGCTCGTCCTGCTCACCGATCGCCCCCGCGGCCTTGGCCAGCACGGCCACACAACGCAGGAAACCCTGGTTCGGTTCGTGTGCGAACGGCACCGGGCCGAAGCCCTTCCAGCCGTTGCGGCGGAGCTGGTCCAGGCCGCGGTGGTAGCCCGTGCGGGCGTAGGCGTACGCGGTGATGGTCTGGCCGTCGGCGAGCGCGGCCTCTGCCAGGGCGGCCCAGGCGATCGACGCAGTCGGGTGCGCCGCAGCAACGTCGGTGGCGGACGTGCCCGCGGCCAGAGCGTCCTCAGCCTCGAAGTTGGCAGGCAGCAGCACCGGCTCCGGACCCAGCAGATCACCCATTCGCGTCATGGCGCCATTGTGCCGTGCGGCCGCTCGCTGAGATCCCGCAGGCGGGCGATTAAGCTCCAGGTAGGACGTCGCGGCCGGCAACGGGCGCATCGGCCCCAGTGCGCGACTTTGATCGGGAGGACAGACACCCCCATGTCGAACCCAGCCGCCATGTCGAATCCGACGGGACCGGACGACCGTCGCGACGCGAATCCGCGCACTGCCTCGACAGCCGACGACGACGCCGCGGCGGCAACCGAAATCTTCGAGCCCGCCGATCCGGCGACCGACCCGACCATCCCGGTGCGGCGCTTCACGGCGCCGTCGAGCTTCGACGGCAAGACGCAGATCATCGCCCCGCTCCCGGACCCGGAAACCGAGCTGATGCCGCCGGCCGCACCGCAGCTGATCCCCGGCGCCGTCAAGGCCCCGAAGGACCGGCGCAGCTGGGGCTGGGTCATCGCGCTCGTGCTGGTGATCGCGGCCATCGCGGCCGTGGCGGTGCTGGGCACGGTGCTCCTGACCCGCGGCCATTCGGCCATGAACGCCGAATGGCCAGCTATGACACGGAATCTCGCGATTTTCGTGTCGTAACTGGCCAGTCGGCGGTGTTGGTCTA
>Ga0265327_10000953_pt1 | contig 41794 bp, 31 predicted proteins | sample 41621metaG_FD_202089 | JGI IMG/M metagenome (GOLD analysis project Ga0265327, IMG submission 202089) | Rhizosphere microbial communities from Carex aquatilis grown in University of Washington, Seatle, WA, United States - 4-16-21 metaG | ecosystem: Host-associated > Plants > Roots > Rhizosphere... | reverse complement strand
TGGCGCGGCGGCGATGTGACGCTGTTTGACGAGGTGGGCGACCGCTATGGTGCCAATGGCCAACTGGCGGTGCACAGCATGCCGGATTCCTGGCGCTCGTGCCCGGTCGTGCTCGATCTGGTCAACCGCGTGTGCGGAGATCGCGAAACGATCCGCGCCTTGTTCGGAGACGCGATGGTGCAACGGTGGATGTGGGATGAACATGTTTCCGCGAAGCCTTCGATGACCGGTGAGGCCCGGGTCGAAGTGGTTGGAAAGGACGATCGTGACGAGCGGCTGGTGGCACTTCTGAAGGAGATCGGCATCGGCACCCGAGCGCTGACCTGCGGGGTGCTGGTGCGGACGAATTCACAGGTCCAGGCCATCGCCGCCCTGTTGCGCGAGCACGGATTCGACGTCATCGAGGAAGGCCGCCGCCACCCGGTGGAAGACAACGCGCCGGGAGTGGCGCTCCATCACCTGGTGAAATGGCTGGCGGATCCGGCGGATGCGTATGCGCTGGAAGTGATCCGGATGTCTCCTTTGTGGGACTCGCTCGAAACCCGGTTCGGGAATTGGTTTTTGATTTGGGAAGGCTTGCTGGCGGAGGCGCACACCGAAGGCTTCGCAGTGATGGCAGGACGACTGATCGAACCATTGTGGGGAACGCTCTCCGAATTCGCCCGGCGGCGGGCGGGCGACGTGATCGGAGCGCTCGCCGCCTTCGATGCAGGCGGCACGCAAACAGCCCGTGAGGCCGCACGCTGGCTGGTGGATCTGGAGATTTCACAAAGTCCCGGGACGGCCGCCGTGCAGGTGATGACCGTGCACAAGTCGAAGGGGCTGGGGTTCGACGTGGTGGTGCTCCCCGAAATCGAGGACAGCCAGGTGCCGGACCGCGGCGGATTCGAAGTCGCGCGTGGCGCCCACGCCGGCAAGGCGTGGCTGCTGGAACCGCCCGCACGATGGGTGCGCGGATTGATCCCCGCGCTCGCTTCCGCCGAAGAAGCCTGGGCGGATGACGAACGCTACGAGACCATGTGCGTCCTGTACGTGGCTCTCACGCGGGCAAAGCGCGGCTTATACGTCCTTCTTCCCGACGTGCCGAAAAGCCGCAAGAACTCCGAAGACTGGATGTCTCCCGCCAACTGGATCGCTCGCTCGGTCGGGGGCACCTCTGAAGAGTCCTGCCTGTTTCAATCCGGCGATCCCGGCTGGTTCGCGGCGATTCCCGATCGCGAACCCAGGCCGCAGCCGGAAATGCCGGAGCTGGCTGAAGCGGTGGCACGCCGCGAACGAGCCACGCCTTCCGGAATCAAGGCGACTTCCAGCCCATCCCGCAACGGCATGGAATTCGGCGGGGAACTCCACGCGGCCTTCGAGTTGGTCGGCTGGGTCGACGAGGAAGAACCGCTGTTAGGAAAAGCAGAGGCCCTGCAACGGGTGCGCCACCTGCTCGGCTCCCCTGCTATCCGAAGCCTCTTTGAGCGCCGCGGCCGCCCCATCGAGCTGTTCCGAGAACAGCCGCTGGAAGCCATCGTGGACGACCGCTGGATGAGCGGCATCATTGACCGGCTCCACCTCGAACGGGATGACCAGAACCGCGTCACGGCCATTGAACTGATCGACTTCAAAACCGATCGCGTCTCCGATCCGGATGATTTGATCCTCCGCTACGCCGGACAGATGGAGGCCTACCGACAGGCGCTCGAACGCATCTATCCGGAAGCACCGGTCCGCTGCCTGCTCGTCTCCACGAGTCTGGCATCGGTCATCGAATGCAAGGGCTGAGCCACCTGCGCACTCCGGTCTCAGGGAATCGGAGCGATCGACGGGTCGTGGGGCGGCCGCCGCCATTGCATCAGGACATTCGCAGCCAGAATCAGAGCCCCACCGATGACCAGCGTGCGGGTGAGGGTTTCATTCGGATAAGGGGCGCCCACGAAACTGCCCAGCATCACTGGCAGGAACATCGCATAACCGGCGGTGAAGACGGGCTCGATCGTATAGATCAGTCCTGCCTCGGTCGCCGAAACACGGGGCTGCCAGACATTCATCAGCAGATAAGCGCCCACCGAACAAAATAGCGCGAGCACCATCAGCAGCCCGAAGGCTGGCACCGACGCCCCGGCCTGAATCATCGCCGAGGCGTTCGGCGCGAACATCCAGGCGATCGGAATGAACAAGAGCGCGATGGCCAGGCACATCACAAACGTGACCTGCAGGCCGCGTCCTCCCGCGTATTTCGGATTTTCGAGCGTGAGAATCTGGAAGGTGAAAATGAAGGCGGCCCCGAGCGTCTCGGCTTCTCCACGCCCGAGCTTGAGATCGTGAATATCCACACCCGCGAGAATCGCGCCGCCGATCATGACCAGAAAGGTGGCCACCACGATGCGGCGCGTCGGCCAGCTCCGGGTCTGGGCGCAGGCCCAGAGCGGAAGGAACACACAGTAGGCCTGCGTGAGAAAAGCCGAAGTGGAAGCGGTCGTGTAGGCCAGGCCATCCGCCTGCAGGCCCATGCCAAGGCCACCCCACAACGCCAGCCACAGGCCCTGTTTCACCTCCGTCGCCGTAATGCGCGCGCCCCGGAAGACGAGCGGCAGCAGCATCACCGCGGCCAGACCGAAGCGGCCCAGTTGCATCCATGCCGCCAGGAAAGCGCTCGAAACTCCCGGTAGTCTCATCGTCTGCTCGAAATGCAGCGCCTTGACCACGGGAAAACTCAGTCCCCACAGGGCGCACGCCAGAATCAGAAAAAGCACGGGCATCGGGCCGCGACCGTAGCCGTCCGCTCGAAGCACTGGCCAGCCGATTCCCCGGAAAAAGTCCCCGCCGCGACCGACCGCCGACATCCCCCCGACCCGTTGTCTGTCATGAGCACCGGGCCGGAGGTTTGTCGGCAAAGTCAAAGTTGACCCGCTGCGTGGGGTCTAACGCGGACCGATCCCATTTGCCAATTCCCCAAAACTAGGGGGTGTCATGGCCATCTCCCAATCGGAAGCGCGCCAACAGCTCCGGCGTGGACCGGACGCCGAAATGAGTGAATAGGGTTTTTATGTAGTCATTCACGGTGTGCACCGAAAGCCCCAGATCCGCCGCGATCTTCTTGCGTGAGTGGCCATGCAGCAGTTGGGTGAATACCATGCGGCAGCGCGGTGAGAGGGCGGGCAGTGATCGGGACTCTTCGACTGGCAGCCCATCGACGTGGAGCCAGTCCACTTCGGACAGGACAATATGCACGATCTTCGATTCACGGGGGGTGAATGGCGGAGCTTCCAGTTTCCGGTACACACCGATCGTGCTGAGAGCCCCTTGATCGAGCGGACGGAACGAAAGGATCAGCGGCCCCAAGCCGGCCTTCGCCCACAAATGTCTGGCGGGCGAACTGTTGAAGCGTTCATCGCTGATGATCTGTTGCCGCAGGCGGGTCAAATGAGTGCCGGCCGCCTGCAATTCGAGGGCGAAGGGAGTGGTCATTTCCCCGGTATCCGGGTGCTCCACGGCCAGCAGATATTGGGTGATCTGCTCGGGAGGCAGACCGCCCATCTGATGATAAAGATAGACTGGTTGCTCGCCGGGCACGAGTGACGGCGCGGCGGCCCACAACCACGCCTGCGCATCAATCAGGCGGCAGAGTCCTTCCATGAGGCGCTCCCGCTTCCGATTTACGGAGCCGGTTTCTGCCGCCACTTCCGCGAGCAGACGGACCATGGCGCGGACATCCCCGTCCCCGAGCGGAACTTCAGAATGGAATGAGGGGGGTGGCACGTCCATGCCCCAACCTGAGACAGGGAACGATGTTTGTGGAAATACTTTCCTTCATGAAATGACAACTTTTTCCCAGATGGCATGTTGAGTCACCCGCATCGGCCGTTTTCCATTGCCGCAAAATGACTTTTTCGGAAATTAGGTAAACTCCGAGTGACCTAAAAACGGACCACGATTAGAAATGAATGCGATTACTCCAATTGGCAATGCCATCTGGCGCATGTTGGATCGTTACATGATTGCCAATGGCCAAGATAGTAGTCAGCGTCACCACAGTTGGAGATGAGAGAAACCAAGACAAGATTGCGGGCGGCGCTGAAAGCGCAGGGAGTGGCCTTTGCGGGATCTCTAAAACCTTTGGCACTGGGACACCCGGTCAGGTGGGCCCTGGTCCGTGAAATCGCCTTTTCCGGGCCATTGCCAGTAAAGGAACTCGCCCACCGCCTGGGCGTGGACCGGCCGGCCCTTTCCAGTCATCTACCGCAGCTCCTGGAAGCCGGGCTGATCGAGGTCTATCCGGATCCCGAGGGGGACGCCCGACGGCGCTGCATCGGTCTGATCTCCAGCTCGACCAGTCACCAAAACGGACACGGACTCGAAGTGGACTTCGGCCAGATGGTGATGCGCTTCGGGTTCCGGGAGGCATGAGTGTCACCCGGGGCCGTCCGTGACAGTTGATCTCAGGACCGCCAGCGCTTCGCCAAATCTCCGTAGGCGTCGATCCGGCGATCGCGGAAAAAAGGCCAGATCCGGCGGAAATCCTCCACGAGCTTCAGATCCACATCGTGGTATAGGATTTCTTCGTTTTCGGTGGAGGCTTTGGCGACGATTTCGCCGTAGGGATTCGCCACGAAGGAGCGGCCCCAGAATTCCGTGTCGTCCTGGCTGCCGGTGCGGTTGACGGCGGCGAGGTAGCAGCCATTGGCCACGGCATGTCCCCGTTGCACGGTCTCCCAAGCGCAGTGCTGGGCGTCGCCGAGAGTCGGTTTTTCCTCCGGCAGCCAGCCGATGGCGGTGGGATAAACGAGCATCTGGGCACCACCGAGTGCCATCAGCCGGGCCGCTTCGGGATACCATTGGTCCCAGCAGATGAGCACCCCGATCTTTCCGAATTTCGTGTCCCACACGGGCCAACCGGAATCGCCGGGGGTGAAGTAGAATTTTTCCTCGAATCCGGGGTCCTGCGGGATGTGGGATTTTCGATATAGTCCAAGCAGGCGGCCGTCCGCATCGTGAATGGCGGCGGTATTGTGATAGAGGCCGGGGCCGCGTTTTTCAAACAGAGAGGAGATCAGCACGATTCCCAGCTCCGCCGCCAATGCTCCCAGCCGGTCCGTGACCGGTCCCGGCAGCGGATCCGCCAGATCGAACCGCGCCGGGTCCTCGACGGTGCAGAAATAAGGGGTGAGAAACAGCTCCTGGGTGACCACAATGTTCGCGCCAGCCTCCGCCGCCTCGCGAATGAGAGATTCGTGATGAGTGAACGCTTCCGCCTTGCTGGGGAAGGTCTTCGATTGGAGGAGGGCGAGGCGGGGCATGGTTGACATGGGCAATCTAGGGGTCGCAGAGTCCAGAGTCCAGAGTCCAGAGTCCAGAGCCCAGAGCCCAGAGCCCAGAGCCCAGAGCCCAGAGCCCAGAGCCCAGAGCCCAGAGCCCAGAGCCCAGAGCCCAGAGCCCAGAGCCCAGAGCCCAGAGCCCAGAGCCCAGAGCCCAGGCGTCTTCAAAATCTTTCTGGATTCTGGACTCTTGAATCTGGCCGAAGGCCCTCAGTTCAGCCCGGCATGGAGCCGCAGGATGCGCAAGACCTCCTCCGCCGCCTGGCGGTTTTCCGGAACACTGTGACCGCTCGGGACGATCTTTTCGCTCTCGACCCGATCCAGATGAGAGGACCAGTAGGGCACGATCCCGTCGCTGCTGTTCGGCGTGTCGCCGCGGCCCCGGTCACCGATGATCGAGTGGAGGTGAAGGCGTGGCGGAATGTGGGTCTTTTGGAGAGCCTGCACGCTTGGATCGTTGGGAGAGAGATTGTCGATGGCCGTTGGCAAGTGCCCGGGATCGGGCAGCAGGATATCGCCCGCATTTCGAACGGCGATGTCGAGCATCTCCACTGTCAGCGTTTTCGGCAACCGCACCAGACGGGACAGCCAGGTAAAGATAATGCGCTCGGCCAGCGGACTTCCGCGATGCGGCACCGCCATGAAAACGACCCGGTTGGGGAACTCCAACGGCTGATAGAGGAGCCCCTCCTTGAGCAGTTCGCGCCCCTTGGGGGTCACCCGTAGCTGATTCAGTGGCTTCTTGAAGAAACAGTCATAGAACGCCGTGCCCGGGGAACTGAGAGCGGTCCGGGTGACCAGTCCGCCCATCGAATGCGCGACGATGACGGTCTTGTTGATGTTGCCGTGATCCCCATGGGCACGCGCGTATTTGGCGGCGGCGTTCATGTAGCCACGGAAGCGGGCGGCGGTGACAATCCACGGGTTCCCGGTGGGATAATTGAAAAACCAGACCTGATACTTCTTCCGGAACCACTCCTGGCCGGCGAGGGCATTGACCATTTTCTTGAAGGCGGCAGGGCTCGAATTGATGCCATGGACCAGCACCAGCGGAATCCGGTCGGGGTCGTAGGGCTGGCCGAAATAGAGGCCGGTCTCCTCGCTGAAGCGGCCCGGCAGCAGCACCTTCACCGCATCGAAGTCATCGAGATCGCTCATGTGCCAGTAGAAGGCATGGCTGGCAGACCAGTCGGCGTTGAGCTTCACCGTGCGGCCGCCGAGAGTCGTGGTGTCCTTCTGCAAGGGGGCGGTGAACTGCCAAGTCGGCACGTCACCGGAATCGAACCGCAGCAGGGCAGTGACATCGAACGGCTGGCCGGTGGGCGGCGCGAACGAATCACGCGGACGGCCTTCCTTCGGTTGCGCGTGCCAGCCGACGAGTGGCACTCCGATCCCGTCCGTGGTCTGCCGGTCTCCGATCGGCTTGGTGTCGACGTCCGTGGCGGGAAACAAAACCTTGATGTCGCCCAACCGTGCGTCCTTCGGCCCCATCGGCAGGATGCGGGTACCCAGGGCGGATGCCGCCTCGTCCCATGGCCGCGCCGGGCAGCGGAGTTCATCGAACAATCTTGCCACCGTGCGGTTGTAGTCCGTCCGGGCGGCCGGCCAATCGGCACGACGCGAAGGATTAGCCAGCACGTTCCAGTCCTGGCGGGCCTCCTCAATCAACGGCCCCGCAGGAGGCCGTGAGAACCACGCCAGCCGCGGGCAGCGCGGCGGCTGCGGCGCTCCGCAGTGGCTCAGAAGCACGACGGAAAGCAGGAGTGGCAACAGACGGCGGTTCATGGCGGCAGCGAGGGCATGATGATGCCCGCCGGGACTCTGCCAAGTGCGGATTCCAGCGGCACAAGGATCTCGACTTTTTCGAAGCAAGGCTCTCGATGTCAGAGTGTCCGATGAAATTTCCCCCTATGCAGCGCCAACTGCGGCGGCCGCCGGACTCTCTCCGCTACTGCTCCAGGCACCGCCCCGGATCAAGGTGATCGGCTTGCTGAATGTCGTCCTCTCCTCCCTGGGCCTATTCCTGCTGGTCTATTCGCTGAACCTGCTGACGACGCGGGAAAGGCAACTCGTGGAGATGGAATCGCAAGGGCGTGACCAGACCGTTCGTGCACGACAGATCCGTGAGCTGGATGAGGTGTTCCGCCCGACCTTGCCGGCGAGGATCGCTTCTTCCTTGGTCCTGAATGCCCTGTCACTGGCCGCGGGAGTCGCGTTGCTCAAGCGCCGGCGTGTAGCCCTGAAGATTTCGAACATCTCCAACCTCGCGACCGTCCTGGCGAATGGAGTGGTTCTGGCCTGGTATCTCGGAACCGTCATTCCCGAAATGGAGCGGATCTACGGGGATACCATTACCCAAAACGCGGCCATCACCACCACTGCCTTGATGCTGGCCGGGCCAGTGTTGTGCATCGTCTTCGGCGGAGGCAGCCTGCTGCTTCTCAATCAGGCGCGGGTGCGGGAATCGCTGGTGTGAGAGGTCTCGACTTTTCCAGGCCCGACCGCTTGCATGAGCGCATGACTGAAGGTCCGTCTCCCTATGCCGCTCCTCTCTCCGTGGGAGTCCCTCCCGCATTGACCCCGGAGCCCCCTCCGCAAGTCAAAGTGCTGGGTATTCTGCATCTGGTTTTCGGCGGCATTGGCGGTGTCTGGGTCCTGATCGCCGTCGCCATGAAGGGGGTGACCGAGTCCATGTATGCGGCCCAGGAAAAGGCGGGCGGCGTTCAGGCAGAACAGGCCAGGATCTCCCGGGCACTGACCGAGTCGATGCAAAGCCTGACCTACTTCGGCTATGGCGTGTCGAGCCTCCTTACCGTCCTGCTGGTCCTGGCGGGATTGGGACTTCTAAAGCGCCGCCGCTCAGGCCTGACATGGTCAAATGCCTACGCTTGGAGTGCCATCACGCTGCGGCTGCTGACCATCGTGCTCTTTATCGTCTATGCGCTGCCGAAAATGAATACGATGATCGAGCACCTCACCGCAGGCGGAAAGTCTGACCCCACTTTTGTGTCAATCATGAAGGGGTCCATGATCGGTGGCGTCGTGGTCGGCCCCCTGTTCTACTGCATTTATCCGGTACTGGTTTTGATCCTGCTGAACCGCGACTCGGTGCGGAAAGCGCTGCAGTGAGTTTTTTCACTTCCCAAAGGCGGCGGGCTCGCGTAGTTCTGCCGCCCGCCGAAAAAATGGTGGCCGTAGTTCAATGGTAGAGCCCCAGATTGTGATTCTGGTTGTTGCGGGTTCGAGTCCCGTCGGTCACCCCACTTTTCCCATCGGGGTGTCATGCGCATCCGGGCGGGGAGGGAGGAACACCTCGACCGCGTGACCATGCAGCCCCTTGAAAGCCGGATCGGCTACAAATTCCGCAATTCGTTTCTTCTGGCAGAAGCGCTCACGCATCCGAGCCTTGCCTACGAGTCACAGCGACCCCATTTCGACAACCAGCGGCTGGAGTTCCTGGGAGATGCGGTGCTCCAGCTCATTCTCACCGAGGAACTCTACAAGATGTTCCCGGACTTTCCCGAGGGCCGCCTGACCAAGCTGCGCTCACGCGTGGTCTCCCGCCGGGCCCTGGCCCGTTTCGCGATGACGATCCACCTCGGCGACTACGTGTTGCTTGGAAAAGGGGAGGAATCCACCGGCGGACGGCGCCGTCTCTCGACTCTTGCGGACGCCTTCGAGGCGCTCATCGGAGCGGTTTATCTCGACTCCGGCATTCCCCAGTCCCGGGAACTCGTGCTGCGCCTGCTGCAGTCCGAAATCGGCGGTCTGGCCGCCAGCCCCGAGGAACAAAACCCGAAGGGCGAGCTCCAGGAGTGCCTGCAATCCCTCTGCCCCCAGGCTCCGACCTACCGCATCATCAGCGAAAGCGGCCCCGACCACCGCCGCGTCTTCCAGGCTGAGGTCGGCTGGCAGAACCTCGTGCTCGCGACCGGCAAGGGCAAGAGCAAGAAGGAAGCCGAAGCCCGCGCCGCTTCCGAAGCCCTCCGCGCCCGCGTCTGGGAAAAGGAACCGTGGAGCAAGAGCTGAACCCCTTCAATCGATGTCCGCCTTGAAAGTCCAGTGGATGGCGCTGTTGGTACTGGGCCCGCGGCCTGCGGCAAAAAGAGCAACCCTCTCCCTGCCCCGGCAGCCCTCGTTTCGATTCCACCATCACCGGCTTACAAGCCCGGCGACCGGGACAACGCTGGAAACCTGATTTTCTGGACGATTTCCGCGGGTGACCATGACGCGCCGTTCGTGCTCACCGACGACTATGGGACGCCGCTGATCAATCCTGGCGGCGAAGACCACCCGGAGGCCCGCTACGTTCTCGCCTGCCGCTCAACCGGGAAGATTCTCGCCACCAGGGACTTCGGAGAATTCACCACCGCTCTGGTGAAGCTCCCGCCCGGCACCTCGGTCCGCCGCTACGAAACGTGCTCAGTGCCCCGCAGTTACGGCCTTTCCCAAGGCCTGATCCAACGATTCGAGGAAGCCTTTCCAGCAGCCGGACTCCGTATCAATCCAGAGATAAGCTCGGTCTGCTATTGCCCTGACAAAAATTGAATCCTCCGCCCCGTGGGAGCGGAGGAAACATCTTTTCGATCAGGCCCGCAGCTTGGCGTAAGCGCGCAGGAAGCCCACGCACTGGGCCACGTCCGGCACGGACTTGTCCCAATTGTATTCGTACTCGATGCTGGCATTGCCCGCAAAGCCGTTCTTGCGCGCTTCATCGAGGATGGCCGGGAAATCGATCACACCCCGGCCGATCGGGCAATCGTGCACCATCAGGCCGAGCTTTTCGCGGTCCTTGAAGTGGAACGAGCGGATCCGCGGCGCGATCTTTTTCACGATCTCCAGCGGATCCCAACCGGAAGTGGCCAGGTGGCCGACATCGCAGCAGAAGCCGATGTGGGCATCGCGGTCCTTCACCAGTTCCCAGGTCTTGAGCGGATCGCCCAGCTTGGTGCCCTTGGGATGATTGTGAAAACAGATCTTCACGTCGTACTCCTTGGCCAGCTTTTCAAGAGTATCCATGGCCTCGGTGGACTCGGTGGTCAGCCCGTAGAGGCCGAGGGTCTTGGCCATCTCGAAGGTGGCGCGGGCCTTGGCCTCATCCTTGGAGATCTCACAGACCCCGTAATTCACCGGTACGATGTCGTGCTTGGCGCAATGTTCGAGCAGGGTTTTGTAAACATCCGCGCCGAGATCCGGGCCCATCCTGGCCTCGCCATGGGGGCCGCCGAGCTTTTGTCCGGGATAAAGCTCCACGGCGCCGGCACCGGCCTCCGCGGATTTTTCGATAGCCTCCCATACCGTGAATTTATTGAAGGTCCAGCACTGCACGCTGATGGCGAAGCTGGCGGCGTTCACGGCGGAGGGAGCGATCGGCTTCCCCTCGGCCCTCAAGGAGAACAAGGCGGGAACGGCAGGAATCATGGCAAGCAAGGAGCGGCGTTTCATCATTGGAGAAGGTGGAAAGACAGACGGCCTCTGGCGAGGGAATCTTTCGACATCGGCGCGGGTTTGACGGAAGCCGTTCGTTAGGCTATCCGAAGGACCATGAGCGACACGCCACAGGATGCCTGGTTCTTCTCGAAGGACGGGAAGCAGCACGGTCCGGTGACGACGGAGGAGCTGCGGTTCCTCGCGGCCAACAGCCAGCTCCACCCCCGGCAGGATCTGGTCTGGAGCCATGGCATGGACGAATGGAAGCCTGCCGGTGAAATCGACGGGCTGTTTGAGAAGGTGGTGGCCGAGGCCCCGCCCGAGTCCAGCATGGCCACCACTCCGAACCTCAACCTCTCCAGCCAAGAGGATACCGCCGACGAATTGATGGGCCAGCAGAACGAATGGCCAGGCATCGCACGCGGCGGCTATTTCCTGGGGTCGATCGCGCTCAGCCTGATTGGAACGTTCCTGCCCCCTTATGTCGCGCCCTATTTGAGCAGCCATCCGCAAACAATCGTGGTGATTCCGGTGCTGCTTGGTTTCGCATCATTCATACTTTTATTGAGCCGGCTTGCGAATACCGGCATGAGTCGCTGGTGGTTCCTCGGTTTCCTGATCCCCATTGTGAACCTCTGGGTCGGCTTCCGGGTGTTCGCCGCCCCTCCGGGCTACGTCTTTCATCGCAAGATGGATGCAGCGGGGATTTTCCTCGGGATCCTCTACTGGCTATTTGTCATCCTGCCCGTCCTGGCAGTTGTCGTTGCTCTCGTGATCGTCCTCTTCACGGACCTGGGGGACCCGGAACTCCGCAAAAAGTTTCTGGATATTCTCCATCAGGCCCAAACACAGATCCAAGCAAAAGCCTCCACCCACTGAGGTCTAAGGGGCGGGCGCCACGCGCATCGCAAAGTCCCGGATCGTGTCGTCGATCCGGTTCCCGCCGACGTCCAGCAGGTCGTTGTGACCGGCCCCCGGGATGCCGAGGAAGGTTTTGTCCGACACCATGGCGGCCTCGACCAACTTGCGCCCGTGCGAAGGTGAGATCAGCGTATCCGCCTCCCCGTGAATGACCAAGAGCGGGCACTTCACGTGGGGGATGCGCTTCAAGTTGGGAAAGCGGTCACACGGGAAAATCGGCACCGGGATCCTGACCGCGAATGCCGAGGTGAATGGAGACAGCAGCACCAGTCCCGCCGGCTGCTTCTGCTCCGCCAGCCACACGGTCGGGCCACCACCCACCGAGCGCCCGATGGCGATGATCGAAGACGGAGACACTTTCTGTGAAACGGTCAGGTAGTCCCACGCAGCCGAGATCGCCGTGCTGCAGTTCGCTTCCGAGACCCGTCCGGTCGAATGGCCATAGCCGGGAAAGTCGTATCCGAGCACCCCGAAGCCCTGGGCATTCCAGTCCTGGAGCTGATACTTCACGGTGCCGAGGTCTTCGGCATTGCCATGGGTGTAAAGAAAGGTCGGATAACCCGGCTTCGCGGGCAGATACATCGCCGCGATGGTTTCACCGCTGGCACTTTGCAATTTCAACACCCGCGCATCATCGTCGTAACCCGGATCCGGCGGCATGAAGATGAGGCGTTCGGCAAAAAACACCGCCACCACCAGCAGAATCAGGTAAATGATCACGATCGAACGCAGCAGCCGCTTCCAGCTCCACTCCCCGATCACCCAACGTTTCCAGCCCATGGCCGAGGATGGCACGTGATGGGAGCGGTTCAAGCATCGTTGCCTGCCGCCTTGGAAACCGGCGGCTGGAAGGCCATTGCAAGAAGCAGGGGCTTGTGCTGGTATTCCACCCCCCCAATTTTCCCCATGATGTTCCGGAACGCGTGCGCCTGTTTGATCGTCCTGCTGGCGCTTTCTGTCAGGGCGGCGGCCGCGCCGGTGGAGAATCCGGAGTGGCTGCTGCGCGACTGGATGCCCGAAGATGGCCTGCCGGATGCCCGGGTAAACGCAATCCAACAGACCACCGATGGCTTCCTCTGGGTGGGAACCCGCAAGGGACTCGCACGCTTCGATGGTATCCAATTCAAGAAGATCGAGCCGCGGCTGATGCCCGGCTCGGAGGGGGATCCGGTCAGCGCGTTGCTGGAGGACCGGCGAAGCGCACTGTGGATTGCGACCGGGGCTGGCCGATTGTACCGGTATCAAGCCGGCCGGTTCCTGACCGTGGAAGCCGATGCCCACACAGGACCGACTGAGGAGACGACCCTGGCGGAAGACAAGGATGGCGGGATCTGGCTGTTGCGGGCGGACGGCGACGTGCTGTGCTACCACTTGGGAACCGTCCTCCACCAGACGACCACAAACGGTTTGCCTCCCGGCAAAATCGGCGGCTTGTGCGCCGATGATGCCGGTCGGGTCTGGCTGGTGGCGGGAGACGCCCTGTATCAGTGGAGCGGGGACAAGTGGATCGCTTCGGAATCCGCCGGACGACTGAATCCGCAAAGAACCCACCTGATGGCAGCGGCACGCGCCGGCGGAGTCTGGGCGGGTTCGCCGGCAGGGTCGCCGGCCAACGGCGGCAAGATCGTCCGGCGCTTTGATCGGGGTGACTGGCACGAGCAACTTGAGGCGACACCTTGGACTCCGAATTCCATGCGTTCGGAGGTCACCACGATGCTGGAAGATCACGCCGGCCGGGTATGGGTCGGCATGTTGTGGAATGGCATCTGGTCTTCCACGGCGGAGGGCGCCTGGCAACCGCTTCAACACGAGGGCCCTCTCCTGGAGTGCCAGATCACCTGTCTTCATGAAGACCGGCAGGGAGCGATCTGGGTCGGCACCGACCGGGAAGGGCTGCACTGTGTCAGCCGCCGTCCGGTGACGACGCTGAAACTGCCGGACGAGTCACGGGACAATATCATCACCACCAGTTGCGCGAGCCGTGACGGCAGCATCTGGTTGGGTACCGACGGAGCCAGCGCGTTCCGTTATCGAAACGGAATCTTCGAACCATTTGGAAGCGGGCAGGGTCTGGGCAATCCCCACGTCAATTCGGTCTTCGAGGACAGCCACGGCACCCTCTGGTTTGGAACCTGGGGCGGTCTCTATCAATTCACGGACGGCGGATTCACGAAAGCCACCGGCCTGGCGAACCCGGCGACAACGGTGCTGGCCATTTTCGAAGACCACGCCGGACGAATCTGGGCGGGCACGGCAGGTGGCCTCATTTGCCGTGAGAACGGGCAATGGTCGGAGCACCCACTTTTGCCTTCCGGGCCGCCTCCCGACATCCGCGCCCTTGCGGAAGACTCCAATGGCAACCTGTGGGTCGGCACCAACAACCAGGGCCTGTTCCGATTGAAGGAAGGACGGATCACCCAATTCATGCAAGGCAGTGGTTTCCCTTCAAAGGATGCGGATGTGCTCTACTGCGATGCCGAGGGAGGCGTCTGGATTGGCACCATCAACCATGGCGTGGTCTGGTTTCAACATGATCGCTTCACTTCCTTCACCATGGAGAACGGATTGCCCTGCGATACCATCGGCAGCATTTCGCCCGATGGCCTGGGGAATCTGTGGATGGGTTCCGACAACGGGATTTTCGCTTGTCCGCTGGCGGCACTCAAAAGCTATCGGCCCGGAATCAGCCCTGATCTCCTCTGCCTCCATCTGGGACTGCCCGAGGGACTGGGAAGCCGGGCCTGCTCTGGCGGGGGACAGCCGAAAGTCAGTCGTTCAAATGACGGTCGGTTCTGGTTCCCCAACATGCGCGGGCTCGCCGTGTTCGATCCGCGGGCCCTTAAAACCGACGCCCCGCCGAGGGTCTTGATCGACTCCGTCGCGGTGGACGGCACGGAATCCACCCCCGCAACTGACATGCAGGCCAGTTCCAGTTCCCGGCGTCTCGAATTTCACTACACCGCTCCCTCCCTGCTGACTCCCCAGGCCCTGCGCTTCCGCTATAAGCTCGAAGGGATGGACACGGATTGGGTGGACGCCAAAAACCAGAGAGTCGCTTCCTACAGCCAGTTGCCTCCAGGAGCCTATCGCTTCCGGGCGATGGCCGGAAGCTCCGACGGGCAATGGCATGAAGCGGCCGCGCCGTTGTTGCTGGAAATTATACCGCACTTCTGGGAGCGGCGGTGGGTGCAGTTGCTCGCTTGCATCCTGCTCGTCTGCGCGATCACCGGGACGATCCTCCTCAACCAGCGGCGCAAACACCGCCAGCGGCTCGCACGCGTCGAGCATGCCCGTGCCATGGAGCAGGAACGGCAGCGTATCGCCGCGAACATCCATGACGACTTGGGGGCAAGCCTGACCCGCATCACGCTGCTGAGCGATCTCACCCGCGAACGGGCGATGGCAGGCGGCATCGGCGCTGAAATGGAACAAATTCACACCACCTCGCGGAATCTGACCCGCTCGATGGACGAGGTGGTGTGGGCGATCGCTCCCGAGCACGACACGCTGGAGAGCCTCGTGAACTATCTCGGAAAGGTGGCGCAGGATCTTCTGAGTTCCGCGCATGTGCGCTGCCGGTTGGAAATCCCCGCCCTGTTGCCGGAGTTCGAGTTGAGCGGCCACGTGCGCCACAACCTGTTATTGGCAGCGAAAGAGGCCCTGCACAACGTGGTGAAACACGCCGCCGCCAGTGAGGCACGGGTGCAGGCATCGATTGAATCAGGCTGGTTCAACCTGGTGATTTCCGACAATGGCTGCGGCTTCAGTATCGAAGACCCGGTGGCACGCCACCGCTTCCCGACGGCGGACGGACGGATTTCAGGCGGCCGTGGCCTCGGAAGCATGGTGGCCAGGCTGCGGGAAAGTGGCGGACGCTGCGAACTAAGCAGCCATCCCGGCCAAGGCACGGAAGTCCGGCTCAGCGTGCCTCTCGATGCCGCAGGCGGAGGGGGGCCAAAGGCCTGAACTCATCCGAATTGACGATACTCAATCCATGTCCCATCGGGTAGAATGCGCTCTTGATGTCCATCACCGTTTCCATCGTCGAGGACGACGCCTCCGTCATCGGCATCCTCGCGTCCATCATCGACCATGCCCCGGGATTTCAGTGCGTGAGCCGGCATGGTGACGCCGAGTCCGCGCTTGAGGCCCTGCCGGGCATCAACCCGGACGTGGTGCTCATGGACATTCATCTTCCCGGCCAGAACGGCGTGGAATGTGTCCGGAAGTTGAAACTGAAACTACCGGCCACGCAGTTCCTGATGCAGACGGTTTACGAAGATACCAACCACATCTTCCAGGCCCTGGCCGCCGGGGCCACCGGCTATTTGATCAAGAACACTTCCGCCAGGGAACTCATCGCCGCCATCAAGGAGGTGCATCGCGGCGGGTCACCCATGGCCAGCAACATCGCGCGCAAGGTGGTGCAGTCCTTCATGCCCCAACCGGCCACCCCGGAGGAGCAGACACTGACCGCGCGGGAACGGCAGGTGCTCGATCTACTTGCGGAAGGGCAGCTCTACAAGGAGATCGCCGATGAGCTGGGCATCAGTATGCCCACCGTCAGCACCCACATCCGGAACATCTACGAGAAACTGCATGTGCAGTCCCGCAGCCAAGCGGTGGCCCGCTACCGTAGTGCGGGCTCGAAGGCCGGTTGAGTCCCGTGGCGGCGGATTCCGTCCGCCAAGCCTCTTCTCCTTTCCTCCGGCTGGGTTTCCGGCAAGCCGGACAAGGTAAAGAGTCTCTGATTACGGAAGCTCTCGTAGATACACTCTCTGGTGCGGTTTGCGTCAGAGGCTTGGCGGGTGGAATCCGCCGCCACCGCCCTCATCAGTTCTGACGATACCGCGACCGGACGCGGTTTGATAGTTTCTGCGACCCTCGTTGATCCCGATCAACCATTCAGTCGCCGAAAACCTATGAAAAATCGCAGAACCCCGGTCCCCTTCCTCGCAGCATTTCTGAGCTTCACCATGTCTGCCGGCCTACACGCCGGCGACGTCATCAAGGCTGACAACACGGTCAGTCTCAACACGGCCGGGGCTCCGCCCACGGGAAGCTGGGTGGCGGGCGTGGTGCCCACCACCACGGATGTGGGAGTTTGGGACAACACCGTGACGAGCGCGAATGCCGTGGCGCTGGGAGCCAATCTTTCCTGGTCTGGCATACGCATCGCCGATCCGGCAGGCCTCGTCACGATCAGTGCGGGCAACACGCTGACACTTGGCACCGGTGGCATCGTGATGAGTGCCGCCACTCAGGATCTTGTTCTGAATGCGGCGGTCGCTCTCGGCGGCGCGCAATCGTGGAACGTCGGCACGGGCCGCTCCATCACCGCAGGCGGCATCCTCAGTGGCTCCGGCGCATTCACCAAAACCGGCGCTGGCAGCCTCACGTTCAATGGCGCAAACACCCGCAATGCCGCCACGACCATCAGCGGTGGCACCCTCACGGTGGCTTCAACCAGCTATTTGTACGGCGGAGGCTACATTTCCTCGTCCAGCTATATCACAGTCAACGGGGGCAGCACCCTGAAACTGGCCGGGTGGAACTACGGCGCGCTCGGTAGCGTGGGGCAGATCGATTCCGGTTCCACTTCGGTCCTGGTGGACAATGGGACGATTCAATACACCGGCCCGGCCAATGCCACCGGCACCAATGCACGGCGCTCCTTCAAAGTCGGAGCTGGTGGTGCCACCCTGCAGGCCGAAGGCACAGGCCTCTGGACCGTCGGGGAAGGCAACAACACGACCAACAATCCGATCCCGATTTCGAGCAGCGGCGTGCTCACGCTCGGCGGTTCCCAGACCGGCGATTTCAAAAGCTACGTCACCGGCACCGGTAGTGTCGTGAAGACCGATGCAGGCACCTGGACCTTTGGTTCCAACTACACCACGGCCGAGAGTGGCACCTACAACGGCAATACCACGATTCAGAACGGCACGCTCAAGCTTCGCTCCGGCTTTGCCGCCAATGCCATTCCCTCCGGCAGCGGCAAGGGGAACGTCATCGTCAACAGCCCCGGTATCCTTGACCTGAATACGCGCACCACCACGGTCAATGGCCTCTCCGGCAACGGCACTGTGACTTCCAGCGCGGCAGGAGCCCTCACGCTCACCGCTGGCGCAAATGACCAGACATCCTCATTCGGGGGCGTGATTCAAGATGGTTCGGGAACCATGGGCCTCACCAAAACCGGAACCGGCACCCTGACACTGGGGGGAACGAACAACTACTCTGGCGCAACCACTGTCACTACCGGCAAACTGGCCCTCACCGGCTCTCTGGCCGCCGGTTCCGCTGTGGCCATCAATGGCACGTCCACCCTCTCCTATGGCACGCTCGGGGGAACCGGCACGATCAACGGACCGCTTGCTGTGAACCAGTTCGGCCATCTGGCTCCCTCGCTGGCGACCGGCACCACTGCCTCGACATTGAACGTCAGCGGCAATGTGACACTGGCCGGTGGTGGCAATCTCGATGCCGTTTTCACCCTGAACGGGGCGGCCAACGATCTCGTGCATGGCGCGGGGACCAACACTCTTACCCTGCCAGTCAGCGGCACGACGGCGGTTAACCTCCTGAACAGCGCGGGTGGTCTCGGCAACGGCACTTACACCTTGTTCGACAATTTCTCCAGCGTCGGCGGTGGCAGCCCCGCCACGGCCCTCGCCGTCGGAAGTTCGCCGCTGACCGGGAAAAGCTATACCTTCACCGCCACCGCTGGCGGGGTGACGCTGAACATTGCCGACCAGTCCATCTACATTTGGAACGGTTCCGCCGGTTCCAATCTACAAACGGGTGGGAACTGGGTGGGCGGCAGTGCCCCGACTCCCGGAACCGGCCTGCACTTCGCCGGATCCACCAGCACCTCGCCCAACAATGATTTTCCCGCAGGCACGTCTTTTGGCGCGATTGTCTTCGAGTCGGGCGCCGCAGCCTTCACCATCGGCGGCAACGCCATCGGCGTGACTGGAGACATCGCAAACAGTTCGACAAACAACCAGACGGTCAATACCGCCATTGCCTTCAGCGGCATCCGTGTGGCCGATACCGGAGCGGCCGGCATCACCCTTGGTGGCGATATTACCGGTCTCGGGACCTTGACGAAAAACGGAACCGGAATTCTCCTGCTCGGTGGAAACAACACCGCCTACACCGGTGACGTCACCATCGCCACCGGCACCTTGAAAGCAGGAAGCAGCAATGCCCTGCCCACCACCTCTCTCACCCTCACCGACACCCTCGATGTCAATGGCTACAACCTGACCCTCGGCCTGCTCACCGGCACGGGAACGGTGACGTCTTCCGCGACGGGATCGCCAGTGCTCACCCTCGGCAATGCCTCGGGCAGCACCTTCTCCGGCATCTTGCAAAACGGTTCAGCCACCGCGCTGGGCCTCACCAAGCAGGGATCCGGAACGCTGACACTCTCCGGTGCGAATACTTACACCGGCACCACCACCATCAATGCGGGAACCCTGGCGCTTTCCGGTGGGGCGGCCCTGTCCGACACGGCTGCCGTTTCCCTGGCCAACGTGTCCGGTGCGGCACTCCTGCTCAATGCCAGCGAAACGATCGGCACCCTGGACGGTGGCGGCACCACTGGCGGGGGCGTGAATCTCCAGGCGAATACGCTCTCCCTCGCGGGGGCGGGCAGTTCCACTTACACCGGCGTAATCAGTGGCGCCGGTGCTGTCGTAAAAAACGGCAGCGGCACGCTGACGCTTTCCGGAGCCAACACCTATTCCGGCAATGTGACGGTTTCCGGTGGCACCCTTGAGGTATCATCAACCGGTAGGCTCCTCGCTGCGACGACCTTCAACAGCACCGCAGTGGTTTCGGTAACGAATGGAGCGGTGTTGAAGATGGCGGGTTGGAACTACGATGCGAACGGCAGCTTCGGAGACCTGGATTCCGGCTATGCGAGGGTGGTTTTGAACAACGGCATCATTCGTTATTCGGGAGCGGCCAATGCGCCCGGAAGCAATGCCCGCCGCGCGTTCTCGGTCAATAGCGGTGGAGGCACGCTCCAAGCAGAAGGCAGCGGGCTCTGGACCATCGGCGGAACCGCCAACTCGCTCTATAACCAGATTCCGCTCACGGGCAACGGCGTGCTGACCCTTGGAGGTTCCCAGAACGGCAGCTTCGGTAGCTACGTGACGGGCACCGGCAGCGTGGTGAAGACCGACGCCGGCACGTGGACCTTCGGCTCGTTGAACGCAGGCGAAAACAATACCTACAATGGCGCGACGACCGTCCTCAATGGCACACTTGTCCTCCGCTCGGGTTCGACGTCGATTCCCATCCCGTCCGGCACCGGCGTGGGCAACGTGACTGTTACCAGCCCGGGCGTTCTGGATCTGAACAGCCGCAGCACCACACTCAACGGCCTATCCGGCACCGGCACCGTCACCTCGGGAACTGGCGGAGCACTCACCCTCACCGTGGGTGCCAATGATCAGACCAGCACCTTCGCCGGCACGATCCAGAATGGCGCGGGCCTACTTTCGCTCACCAAGGTCGGCACTGGCACCCTGAGACTGACGGGTGGCAACAGCTACACCGGCACCACCACCGTAAGTGCCGGAACCTTGCAATTGAGTACTGCTTCGCTCGCGGACGCGGCGGACGTTTACGTCACCTCATCCAGCGTCCTGGACCTCGAGACCGGGACCACGGATACCGTTCACAAGTTCTACATCGACGGAGTGGCGCAGGTCGCCGGGGTCTGGGGCAGTCCGACTTCCGGTGCACCCAACACGTCCGACCGCATCGCCGGCACGGGTCTGTTGAATGTCACGGCAGACGACAATTCAACGTTCACCACCTGGGCGACCAGCCACGGTCTCAGCGGCGATCCCACCGCCGACTTCGATCACGATGGCATCCCGGACGGAGTCGAATACGTGCTCGGCACCGACCCCACCGCCCGGTCCGCTGGCGGACCGGCGATGTCCCTCGTCGGCTCGAATCTGGTCTTCACCTTCAATCGCGACCGCGCGTCCGAAACATTGGACACCACTGTCTGGGTGGACGTCGGCACCGATCTGGAAAGCTGGCCGATGGCCTATTATATCGGAACGACCACTGCCTTGTCCTCGTTCGGCGTGACGGTGACCTCTAACGTGAGCTCAGACACCATCACGGTGACCGTGCCGCGCGGGATCGACACTACCAAATTCGCACGCCTGCGGGTCTCTGTTTCGCAGTAAGCGCAATGACGGGGAAACCGGATGGTTCGGTTTCCCCGGCTTCGCGCTTGAATCCTGCTCGCCCGGATGCCTCATGCGCGGATGCCGAACGCACTGAGCCGCGAGACCTCGCCCTACCTCCTCCAACACGCATCCAATCCAGTGGATTGGGTGCCGTGGAGTGAAGAGGCGTTTGCGCGGGCGAAGGCGGAGGACAAGCTGGTGTTCCTCTCCATCGGCTATTCGACCTGCCACTGGTGCCACGTGATGGAGCGGGAGAGCTTCGAGGTAGAGGCCATTGCGGCGGTGATGAACCGGAATTTCATCAACGTGAAAGTGGACCGGGAGGAGCGCCCGGATGTGGATGCCACCTACATGGCCTTCGTCCAGGCCACCACTGGCCAAGGCGGCTGGCCGACGAGCGTGTGGCTGACCCCGGAGGGCAAGCCGGTGGTGGGCGGCACCTACTTCCCGCCGGAGGACAAATACGGCCGCGCCGGGTTCAGGCGCTTGTGCAGCGAAATCGGCACGCTCTGGCAGCAGGACCGCCAGCGGATGCAGGACAGTGCCGACAACATCATGACCCACCTGCGGGAAGAAGCCGATGTGGAGGCGGTGATGCAGGGACTGCCAGACGCCCGGATTTTCGGCGATTTCATCGACCGCTGTGAGTCAATGTTCGATCCGCAGGAAGGTGGTTGGGGAAATGCTCCCAAATTCCCCCGGCCGGTGGTGCCGCAGCTATTGCTCCAGCTTTCGGAGCGGTTCGGCCCGCAGAGTGACGAAGGTGCCGCATGCCTGCAGATGGTCACCCGCACCCTCGATGCCATGCAGGCCGGCGGGATGCATGACCAATTGGCCGGCGGATTCCACCGCTACTCGGTGGACCGCTACTGGCACGTGCCGCACTACGAAAAAATGCTCTATGACCAGGGACAACTCGCCACCCTGTATCTCGATGCCTGGCAGGCCACCGGAGACGATGCCTATCGCGCCACGGCCGAGGGAATCTTCCGCTATGTGATCGATGAAATGACCGACCCGACCGGGGCCTTCCACGCCGCCGAGGATGCGGACAGTCTCCCCTCCCCCGATGCCTCCGAAAAACGCGAGGGCGCCTTCTGGACCTGGGAAGCTGCGGAAATCTATCGGCTGCTGGACGCGAAGGCCGCCGCCCTGATCTCCGCAGCCTACGGCGTGCAGGCGGAAGGAAACGCCCGTCCGGAAAGTGATCCCCACGACGAGCTCACCGGCCAGAACACCCTCTACCGGGCCATCGGGGAGGAAAATCTCGCCGCCCATTTCGACATGGGCATTGAAGAGGTTCGCGCAAACCTCGGCCATTCCCGGAGGATTCTTCTAGCCGGCCGCCGCAAGCGGCCCCTGCCGCATCGCGATGACAAAATCGTAACCGCTTGGAACGCCCTCGTGATCGCGGCGCTCGCCAAGGGAGCTCGTGTTCTCGATCGCGGGGATTTGCTGGCGGCAGCGGAAAAGGCCACCAGTTTCCTGCGGGCGCACCTATGGGATGGCAGCCGTCTGTTCCGGAGCTTCCGCGGCCACAACAGCGGGATTCCCGCCTTCGCCGCCGACTATGCCTTCCTGATCGCCGCCCTGATCGAGCTTCACGCCCTGGAGGAAGGGTCCGTCCATCTGGAGTGGGCACTTCAGCTCCAAAATGCCATGGACCAGGCTCATTGGGATGAATCCCGCAGTGGCTACATCATGAAAGCGGAACTGGGTGGGCAGCCCCTGTTGGTGATCCGCGAGGACTACGACGGAGCGGAGCCTTCTCCCGGTCACGTGGCAGCGGAGAATCTCCTCAAGCTCGCCGCGTTGCTGGAACTTCCGGAATTTGCCACCCGGGCCGAAGCCATCCTCCGCGCCGAAGCGAGGGTCGCCGCCAAGCAAACCTTTGCCGTGCCGGTCCTGCTCGCGGCTTGCGATCTTCGGGAACGCGGCGTGATGAAATTCGACCTGCGCGGCGAGCTGCCCGATGCGGAACTGAAACAGCTCCACGCCGCCTACCTGCCAAGGGCGGTATTCGGCCGAAGCCCGGGGCCTGGGGAAGTGATCGTCTGCGAAGGCGAAGCCTGTCGCCCTTGGATCCGGTGACAAAATATGCACCCTGGGCCAAGGTTCCGTCACATTCTGGCAGGATTTCCCTTGACCAATGTATCGGAATCGCCAGACTCCGTGCCCCGCAGCTTCTAATCATTTTCCTTTCACGACCATGTCCCGCATTTGCAGCATCCGAGGAACCCGCGTCCGTTCCGGTGGTAAAATTCACCGTTCCGGTCTCGCGAAGAAAAAGGGTGGTATCGGCCGCCACGTGACCAAGGTCGTGAAGCGCACCGTTTCCCCGAACCTTCAAACCAAGCGCATCTGGGTTTCCGAACTCAACCGCTTCATCCGCGTGAAGCTGAGCTGCCGTGCCCTGAAGACCATCAACAAGAACGGTGCCTACGTGACTCTCAAGGCGGCCGGTCTGGTCTGACCCATCATTTTCAACGTCGAGGTTTCATGACGTAGAAGCGGTCCGGATGAAAATCCGGGCCGTCTTTTTTTTGCCCCGATCGCTCGGTCGGCGAGTTCACTTTTCGGGAATAAGGCATCGCCAAGTTTCCCATTTTTCAGGAAAATGGGGCGTGAATGTCGGGCTGATCCTTCCCCTCTTCTACGAGTACTCCCGCCGGGTGAGACAGGGCGTGCTTTCCTGGATGGATGAAAATCCGGGATGGCGGTTGGTGGAGATGGATCCCCAACAGAACCCCTTCGGGCCCGAGCTGGCAACGCACTTCACCGGGGTGATCAGTTGGGTGATCCGCGACAAGGACGGTTTGTCGGTCCATCCTGACCACGGCATCCCCGCCATCGACTGCGGCTCCGGTGAGGGATTGGCCGGGACGCCCGACCCCGTCGCGCGCGTCACCTTTGACCGGAACTCGATTGGCGATCTGGCCATCCAGCACTTCCATGACCTAGGGGTCGAAGTCGTTGGATACGTGGGAAGCCGGCTCCGGGCGGATGGTGCCCGGGTTGAGCGGGTTGCTGCCCTGCGCAGCCGCGCGCTGGAGGCGGGCATGGAGTGGATTGAACACGATCTCGGCCCCCTGAGTCTGAGCCAACAACTCGAATGGCTGTGGCGCGGCACCGAGATGCCCGGACTCGTGGCGTTTCTGAAGGAATGCCCCAAACCGGTTGGGCTTCTTGCGGAGGACGACTACTTCGGGGTGCTGATCTGTGAAACGGCGCTCAAACTGGGACTTAAAATCCCGAAGGACATCGTCGTCCTCGGACAGGGCGATCGGGTGCTGGGGCGCTCCGGCAACATCACCCTGTCGTCGGTCGTGATCCCGGGATACGAGGTCGGGCGGATGGCTGCGGGAATGCTGGACCGTTGGATGAGAACCAGCACCAAGCCCGATCCTGCGCTTCGCGCCATCCCCTGCAAGGAACTCATCATTCGAGAGAGCAGCGGTGGACTTTCCCGTGACCTCGGGATCGAGCGGGCGAAGCGCTACCTGGAACTCAATGCCATGAAGGGAGCGACTGTCGGAGAGCTGGCGGCCATCGCAGGATGCTCATCGAAAACCCTGCGCTCGAGGTTCCAGCAGATCTACGGAATAAACGTCGCCGAGACCCTGCGAAACCTGCGCAGTACCAGCGCTTTGAAGCTGCTCGCGGAGTCCAGCCTCGAAATTCAGGAGGTTGGGCGGATGTGCGGATTTACCTCGGCTCCGAATTTCTTCAATTTCGTGAAGCGCCAGAGTGGCGGCCTCGGGCCAGCGGAATACAGAACCGCGCATAGGGGACCACGGGCCGGAACCCTTCCCGAAAAGTGAAGTCATCTGCCCATGATGGAAATTGGCGTGAATCGGTGCGGGAGGTTCAATGGATGGGAATCCGCTTTTTCGTCTCCTGTCCTCCTCTCCAATGAAACGTTCCCTCGCACTCCTCGCCTGCCTGGCTCAGGCCTCCATCGCCGCTCCAGCCAAGCCGAACGTCGTCCTGATCCTGGCCGACGACCTCGGCTATGGGGACATTTCCTACAATGGCGCCAAAGGGGCCGTTACGCCGAACATCGACAAACTGGCCTCCGAGGGCATCAACTTCACCGATGCCCACTCATCCTCTTCCACCTGCACCCCGTCCCGCTTTGCCCTGATCACGGGCAAGTATCCATTCCGCCAGAAGGGCACCGGCATCCTGCCCGGCGATGCCGAAATGATCGTGAAGCCCGGCACCACCACCCTGCCCTCCATCTTCAAGCAGGCCGGCTACGCCACCGGAGCAGTCGGCAAGTGGCACCTCGGTCTTGGCGATGGAAGGATCGACTGGAACGGCGAGATCAAGCCGAGCCCGAACGACATTGGCTTCGACGAGTCTTTCATCATGGCCGCCACCGGCGACCGCGTGCCCACCGTTTACATCCGCAACCACCGCGTCGAGAACCTCGATCCGGCCGATCCTATTTTCGTCAGCTACACCGCCCAGTATCCCAGCGAGCCGGACGGCAAACGTGATCGCGCCTCGCTCAAGATGGATTGGAGCAATGGTCACAACATGGCGATCGTCAATGGCATCGGCCGCATCGGTTTCATGAAGGGCGGCGTGAAGGCGCGCTGGAACGACGAGAACATGTCCCAGGATTTCACCCGCGAGGCGGTCGGCTTCATCGAGCGCCACAAGGACCAGCCGTTCTTCCTGTACTTCGCCACCCATAATATCCACGTGCCACGGGTGCCCAATCCGATGTTCGTCGGCAAGAGCACGATGGGGCCGCGCGGCGATTCGATCGTGGAGATGGACTGGCAGGTCGGCCAGGTGATGGCGACGCTCGACAAGCTGGGCCTCGCGCAAAACACCATCGTCATCTTTTCCAGCGACAACGGCCCCGTGCTTGATGACGGCTACAAGGACCAGGCAGTGGAAAAACTGGGCAGCCACAAGCCCGCCGGCCCCTTCAGTGGCGGCAAGTATCAACTGCTGGAAGGCGGCACCCGCGTGCCTTTCGTCGTCCGCTGGAAAGGCCATGTGAAACCCGGTTCCAGCGCGGCGATGATCAATCAGGTCGATTTCGCCAGCAGCTTCGCCGCCCTCACCGGGACCAAGCTCGCCGCCGACGCAGTCCCCGACAGCTTCAATGTCATGCCCGCCCTGCTCGGCGAAACGCCGAAGGGCCGCGACACCCTCATCGAGCACTCGATCAACCGCACCGCCATCCGCGAGGGCGACTGGAAGCTGATGGAAGCCGGAGGCCCGAAACAGCCCGTGGAACTCTTCAATCTCAAGGACGACATCGCTGAGAAAAAGAACCTCGCCGCTGAAAAGCCGGAGATTGTCGAGCGTCTCGGCAAGCAGCTCAAGGAGGTCCACAGTGTCGCCCGCACCCGCCCGGACTAAGCGTTTTTAGTTCCGTGGCGTGGACTTCCGGCGACAATGGGTCCATCGATCATGGCCGCCGACTCACCCAATCCTTACGCGCCACCGACAGTCGAAGAGCCGGTCGCGATCAGCCAGGGACGATGGAGGCTCGATGGAAACGACCTGTGGGTGCGCAACGGTGCCTTCTTTCCCGGAGTGGATCTCGTCACAGGAGAGGTCGGATTGGCCCGGACCTCGCCCCGCCGGGTGGTGCTCCTGCGCCAGCACGGGATTACCTGGCTGCTGTTCGCCGTGGTGATCGTAGTCCTCGTGGGATTGCCGACGTTGGAATCCCGGTTTCAAATCAACCTCTCTCCGAATTGGATTCTGATCGGAGCATTGGGGGCCTTGGTCTTCAGCCGTCGCTCCGCCTCTCCGACCCGATGCCTCGTCCGCTATGAGGAGTCGCGCCGGAGAGCACGCCGGCGCGGCATCCTCGGCACCTGCACCCTCCTTTGCGCCTTGGGAGCAGCGGCAACGCCCTTCCTGCTTTGGAACGCCCACACGGACACCGGTTTGGAGCTGATGCCGGAGATTTACGGTGTGCTCCTCTTGCTCCTCCTCGGTTTCAGCATTGCAAACCGGAAGATGAACGGCTCCTTGCGCGCCGCTGGCATCTCGGGTGATTGGGTTCTTCTTGGCGGAGTTTCACCGGCTGCCATCGCCCACATCGCCACTCTTCCGGAACCTGAGACGCATCCGGTCGATTCCGATAGCCGGACCTACGTGATCCGGATGGCGAAGCTGCCCTTTTTGCAATGGTGCCACGTGGTGAAGTGGAAACCACTCTCCTGCCTCAATGTCGCTCTCGGCAAACTGTTCCAGTCGCCGAATTTCAATACCCGGGGCCTGCTCCGGCTGAAACCCACCGAGACCCCGGCGGAGGCCATTTCCGAGGTCTACCGTGCCAGGATCGCGGGGCTGGAAAGCGACCTCGCGGCGGGTGGCTGGACCTTTTCCGGCTGGGATCTTCTTCTCGTCCCGGATCAATTCTCCACCCGCGTGGAGTCCGCCACCTTTGTCCACCGCGACCGCCATGACAGCCTCGTGCTGGCGGAGATCACCGGAGCATTCACCACCCAGTTCGTCACGGTGCTGCATGCCTGGCTGGAAGACGGCACGATTTTGCGAACCTCGGATGAGCGGACATTTGCCATCCTCATGAATCCGACGGTCGAATGGGAACGGCTTCCCGGCGCGGAGCGTTCCGAGCTCATTTCTAGGCACTTGCAAAAATCCCAAGCCCGCCATGCAGTCATCCTCAACGGTGCGGATGACATCGCCCGGCGCCTGACGCAAATGGGGATCGAGAACCATGCGTGGCTGTACGGGCTGAGAATTTACGGTGCCCTCGAACAGAATTTGGGCTAAAATGTTGACACCCGCGGCCGCTTAAGGTCTTCTCTGCGCCCCGCCGCAAGGCCAACGCACTCGTAGCTCAATTGGATAGAGCGTCTGACTACGAATCAGAAGGTTAGGGGTTCGAGTCCCTTCGAGTGTACCACTTTTCAAAGCCCTGCAAGTCACCGACTTGCAGGGCTTTTTCGTGGGTGAAACGCGCGGCTTTCAGCCGAGAAAGGCTCGGCGGAAGGCGCGGGGCGGCTGGCCGGAGCGGCGCTGGAACCAGCGGTTGAAGGCGGCGAGATCGCTGAAGCCCACGGACGCCGCGACTTCCTTGATGCGCAGGGCGGGAAGCAGCAGCCGGTTGCGGACGTGCTCATAGCGTCGGGTCTCGAAATATTCCCTGGGGCCTTTGCCCGTCTCCTGTTGAAACAGCCGCTGGAGCTGCCGTGAGGACAGGGGGGAGCTGCGTTGGATCGCTTCCGCGTCGAAGGCCCGGTCGAGCGGCCAGGCGGTCAGCAGCAGCCTTACCGGCTCCAGGCGTGGATCGAGAGTCAGGCCGGGATCGGGCACGACGCCCAGCTCTTCCATCGCGGCAGCGTAGGCGACCGCCCATTGCGCTCCGAGTTCATGCAGCCGTGCGTGAATGGAAATGCCGGCCTGGAGGCTTGGCAGCCATCGGCCTTGCTCCCCGACAAGGGAGGTAACGTCCCGCACCACCTGGTCGCAGATGGGTTTCAGCCGTTGGAGGCGATACCCCTCCACCACCAGTGGCAGGCCGGGATCGTAAAGGTGCCGCCCCTCCGGCCACCGCCAGCGAAGCCCGATCGAGAGAAACTCCACCACGCCGTGAAACTGCCGCTGAACCGCGCGAGGCGCCATGAACAACCACTCCCCTGCCCCCACCTGCCGGTCTCCCACCGTGACGCTGCCGTCCATCACGAACCACGTCGCGCTTTCCTGGCCATGGTAAGGGCCCGACATCGCAATGGATTCCGCTGCCGTCCAGCGCCGTTGCGCGGCCCACATCAGCCGTGGCGGCGCGGAAGCGAATCGTTCGTAGGACGGATCGGCCATGCGATTGAAAGCACGATGGCGTTCCGGCCGGTCGCGACAAGTTTTTGTCGCCTGAAAGCAAGCGGTGGTGATTCCGGTAGTAGCCGATTAGCCTCAGGCTCCCGGTTCCGCTCGCGCCGCTCTGCCATGAAAACTCTGCCCTTCTCCTGCTGCCTTGCCGCTCTCGTGATGCCCGCCCACGCCGCCAGCCTGGTAGTGGAGGCCGAGCAATTTTCCGCCAAGGGCGGCTGGGGCACGGATACGGAGTTCATCGAGTCGATGGGGTCACCGTATCTGATCGCACACGGCCTGGGCGTGCCGGTGGCGGATGCGGAAACCTCGGTGAACATCCCCGAGGCCGGCCACTACCGCGTATGGGTGCGGACGATCGACTGGAGCAAGCGCCTCGGCCGCGAAGGCGGAGCCGGGCGGTTTCAAGTCGTCGTGGATGGCAAGCCACTACCCGTCGAACTGGGAAAGGGCAATGCTGACTGGAGCTGGCAGTCCGCCGGTGAGGCCGACCTCAAGGCAGGGAACGCCAAGCTCGCCCTGCATGACCTGACCGGCTTCGACGGGCGGGCGGACGCCGTCATTCTCAGCTCCGATCCCTCATTCACCCCGCCGGACAAGTGCGCCATCGCCGATCGGACAGCTTGGGCCCTTCCCGGCACCCTCACCACCGAAGATCACTCGGATACCTACGATCTGGTCGTCATCGGCGGCGGCTATGGCGGCCTGGGATCCGCCATCGCCGCGGCACGGATGGGCTGCAAGGTGGCGCTGATCCAAAACCGCTCCGTGCTCGGCGGCAACGGCTCCTCCGAGGTGCGCGTGTGGGCCAACGGCACCATGCCGGCGAACGAGTACAAGCTCGCCGACATCATCCAGGAAGTGACCGACCACGCCAAGGACTGCCCGGCTCCGGCCGAGGCCTTCGAGGACGCGAAGAAGGAACGCATCGTCCGTGCGGAGCCGAACATCACCCTGCTGCTCGACCACCACGCCTACGGACTCGAGATGCAGGGGCCGGCGATCGCCGCGGTCAAGGTGCTGGATATTCCCCACGGCAAGGTTTCCAAGATCCGCGGCAAGCTTTTCGCCGATTGCACCGGCCACGGCTTCATCGGCGAATGGGCGGATGCCGACCGCCAGATGCTGGCGAAGGGCCGCATGGGCATGAGCAACATGTGGAGCTGGGAAAATACCGCCGGACCGCAGTCGTTTCCCGAGCAGCCGTGGATGCTGCCATTCACCCAGAAGAGCTTCCCCTACCCCCAGCGCAACCACGCCGAGTGGTTCTGGGAAAGCGGCTTCGACGACCACCCGATCAACGATCTGGAGGCGACCCGCGATTGGAACCTCGCCGCTTCCTACAGCGCCTGGAACGCGATCAAAAACCACGGCGCCTACGCGGCCCGCGATCCTCAGGGCCACGCCAATGCGCGGCTGACCTGGCTGGCCTTCATCGGCGGCCCGCGCGAGACCCAGCAGCTCCTGGGCGACGTGATTCTAAGCGACAAGGATGTGGATGACAAAACCCCCTTCCCCGATGGCTGCGTGCTCACCACCTGGTCGATCGATCTCCACTATCCCAACACCACCTACAAGGACCTGCCGAACCACCCGTTCATCTCGAAGGCGGTGTTCCGCGCCAGCGTGGATCGCAAGATCGGCTACCCTATTCCGTACCGATCCTTCTACTCGCGGAACGTGCCGAACCTGTTCATGGCCGGGCGGAACATCAGTGTCACCCACGAGGCCCTCGGCACGGTGCGGGTGATGAACACGATCGGGATGATGGGCGTGGCGGTGGGCCGTGCCGCAGCCGTCTGCAAGGCCTACGATTGCCTGCCGCGTGATGTGTATGAAAAGCACCTGGAGGCCGCGAAGGCCCTCTGGCGCATGCCGGGGACGCAGCGCTTCCAGGACGGCAGCGAGCTCCGCAAGGCCGCCGAAGCGCCGCCGCAGTCCTAGGCAACCGGGAATCGCTGCATGCGCTGGAAACACCGACTCTTTCCCCTCTACCGTCTCGCGGTGGTGGTGGTGGTGTTTGCCAGCATTCATGCGATGCAGCGGAAGCACGCCGATCCCGGGCTCGAGCCGGGGCGGCTGATGGCCGAGGCGCGGCTGGCATTTCCGGGAGTGGCCTCGATCGGGCCGCAGAAGGACGGATTCGCCACGCTGCTGGACGCGGCGGGAGAGCCGCTGGGCTATGCCACCCGCACCTTTCCGGAGGCCGCATCCGTGACCGGCTACGTGGGGGCTTCCGATCTGCTGGTGCTGCTTGATACCCACCGGCGGGTGCGCGCGGTGCGCCCGTGGTCGAGCCCGGACACGGCCGGCCACGTGGACAAGGTGAAGGCGGACGATGCCTTCTGGCGGCAGTGGAATGGAAAATCCGAGGCCGAACTCGGCACCACCACCGTTCCCCCGCTGGTGGTCAGCGGCGCCACCCTCACCAGCCAGGCGATGGCGCGCGGGCTGGCCGCCCGTTTCGGAGCGAAGGGCATGGAAGAACGCTATCCGGAACCGCTGGTGCTCGACGAAGTGAAGCCGTGGTATCCCACCGCCGGGATGATCGTGAACGAAAAGTCCGGCACCTCCGTGGTGTGGCGCGGCCAGGAGCGGCTGGGGGTCCTGCTGCGCAGCCCGCGCATGGGCGTGGCCGAGCGTGGCTTCAACGGGGCGAACGACGTGGTGGTCGCTCTCGATGCTACGGAAGACATCGTACTTGGTGTGATGCTCAAGGGCAGCCACGACAACCAGCCCTACGTCGGCGACGTACGGGAGGATCTCAAATTCACCGATGCCTTCGTGAACAAGCGGGTGGCGGACCTGCTGGCCACCGACGAAACGAACCAGTGGTCGGTGAGCGGGGCCACGGTGACGTCGGATTCCGTGAATGCCAGCGTGCGCGAGATGCTGCGGCGGCACCGGACGGCAGCGGTGAAAGCCCCCTTCGACTGGAAGATGCCGCTCGCCTTCACCTGGATCGGCGCGGGCCTGTTGCTGGGCCTGACCCGAGCCCGCAGCCGTCCCGGTTTGCGGAAGGGCTTCGCAGTGCTCAGTGTGATCCTCGGCGGCGTGTTGCTGGGCCTGATGGTGGGTCAGGACCAGCTCGTGGGTTGGGCGAAACAGGGCGGCACCGGAAGCACCGGAAGCACCGCGTGGCCGCTGGTCCTGCTCAGCGCGGCAGCCCTGCTGGTGCCGGTCACGACCGGGAAGAACGTTTACTGCGCCCACCTCTGTCCGCATGGCGCGGCCCAGACCTTGCTCGGTGGCTTGCGGAAAAAGCGCCATGCACTTGGGACCCGCTGGCATGCGGCCATAGGCCTGGTGCCCTGGCTGACCCTGCTCGGACTGTGGGCTCTCGCGTTTCTCGGAAGCGGCTGGCCGCTCTCCCAGGCGGAGCCATTCGAGGTGTGGAGCGCCGGGTTCTATGCGCTGGTGCCCACGCTGGTATTCGCCATCGGCCTGCTGGCCGCCGCCTGGCTGCCGCAGGGCTACTGCCACTACGGTTGCCCGACCGGCGCGCTGCTGAAGTTCCTCACCCACGCGCCCGGCCGCTGGCTGTGGCGCGATACTCTGGCCGGGGCGCTCGCCGCCGCCAGTGCCGCCTGGAGTTATCTCTCATGAAGCGCCTCGTCATCCTGTTAGCCACAGCCGCCGTTGTCGCCATCCTGTGGCGGCGCGGCCGTCCCGAGGAAATCCACCGGCTCGACGGCAAGGCGATGGGCACCACGTGGACCCTCGCCTGGCGCGGCGGCCATGCCGACCCGGACGAGGTGAAGGCGGACGTGGCCGCCGTGATCGAACACCTCGAGCAGGTCGCGAGCAACTGGCGCGAGAATTCCGATGTCAGCCGCTGCAACCGGGGTGAGCCCCCCACTCCCGAGCTCGCCGCGCTGATCGCCCGGGCCGACCGTTTCAAGGAAGAGACGGAGGGCGCCTTCGATCCGCGGTTGCTGGAAAAAGTCCACGCGGCGGGCTTCGGACCGGCGGGCAAGGGCTACGACCTTTCCTCGATGGTCGAGGGCCTCGGCAGCGACTACGCGGTGGCACGAATCCGCGCCCACGGCATCCGGGATTTCATCTTCGATCTCGGCGGGGAGGTCATCGCCGGCGATGGCGAATGGCCGGTGGCCATCGAAAAGCCCGACCCGGACTCGTCCACCGTGCTGCGGGTGGTGATGCTCAAAAACAAGGCGCTCTCCACCAGTGGCAATTACCGCCAGTTCAACTCCACCAAGGGCGGCCTGCACAGCCACATCATCGATCCGAAGACCGGCGATTCCATCCTGCGTCCGCCCGGCTCCGTCACCGTGATCTGCGACGACTGCGCCACCGCGGACGTCTGGTCCACCGCCCTCTTCGTGCTCGGCCCGGACTACAAGCCGAAGGGTATGGAGGTGAGCTGGCAGTGGGGCGGGGAACAGTAAGACCGTGCGACCAGGTCATCGGGATTCTTTGTCGCAAAGGGATCGAAGAAGCCGATTCCTTTCAAAAATCGAAGTGACCCCCTCAACGCCGCAGCGAGAAAAGAATGATGAGCACGATCAGTACGACCAGCACCACGATGGCGACCTTCCATGGACTGATCGGGAACTTGGCGGCGGCAGCTCCGGTCACGCCGTTGACGACGCCCTGCCAAGTCTTTCCCTGGTATTGGTAGGCGAGCAGCCATACCGGCGCGAGGATGTGCTTGAAGGTCTTGGCCGAGTATTCCGGGTAGATCTGGAGGCCGCGGTGGGTGTCGCCGGGAACCTCGCGGGCGCAAAGTTGCTCGAGCTGGTTCTGCATGAGGCCGAAGCCAATGCGGGCGGCGTCGGGCAGCGCGACCTGGTACTGTTCCACCTGCCAGCCGGAGACATACATCGTGTCGTAGGGCACGAGGTCCTTGGTCGGAAAGGGTTCGATTTTCTCCAACAGACCGTCCTGGAGACCCTTCGAGCCGGTGACGAGGACGTCGTCGAAGCACGTGGAAACGTGGCCGCTGCTGGGATACCACTGCACGCGCTGCTCCTCGCGGGTGACGGTGCGGCCTTCGGAGTCCTCCTCGGTGACGGTCTCGTAGTAATAGGTGCCGCTTTCCGCCGTCCACGGGCACTCGGCATTGGCGTCGAAGGTCCAGTAGGGAAGGTAAACGCGGTTGATGCGGTCGATCAGGTTCCGGCGCTTCAGGTCGCTGGGGGCGAACCATTTCGAGGCGAGGAATTCCTTGAGCGAATGATAGGCCTGCTCCTTGGAAATCTGCGCGGGCATGACCGACTCCGGCCGGATGGGCGCGGCGATGTCGGTGTAGTCGAGCAACTCTGGCGAGCCGCAGAAATCGCAATGCTGCGCTACCGATTCGCCGCTGCGGACGAGCACCGCGTGGCACTGCGAGCACTGGACGTGACGGATCGTGGTATCGACGGTGCCGGCGGACTGACCGAGGTCGGCGAGGGTCTGATCGAGATCGTGTTCGACGATGCCGCTGGCATCGGGTGCCGGACCGACCTGCGGGAAAACGTTTCCGCAGTAGGTGCAGACGAGCTGTTTCTTGGCCGGGTCCCACTCGCCCTTGCCGCCGCACTTCGGGCAGGCGTGGCGGTCGAGCGAACGCACGTCCGCCGCCGACCCACGGGTCAGGGGCGGCGGGGCGGGGGACTTGCCGGGTGGCAAGGGGGGCGGCCCGGGGGCCGCCGCCGGAGGATCACTGGGCGAGGAAGGCATCGAGCGCGGCACGGGTCACGCGGTAGCTGGAGCCGATCTTCTTCGCGGGAAGTTTGCCGGAATTGATCTCTTCCATGATGTCGGTTTCACTCACGTTCAGCAACTGGGCGATGGCGGCCGGATCGAGCAGGTCAAGCGGTGGCGCACCCGCCGCCGCCGGAGAGACGAGACCGGGAGCAGGCGAGGAAATCGGCGGCGTCACAGGGACGCCGGGCAGCGGAGGCGGGGCGCCTCCACCGGTCATGCCACTCTGCGCCATGAGTTCCTTGGCCACCGCGAAGCCGACCGCGAGTTCCGACGCCGTGCCGGCCGCGCCGCCACCACCGCCTGCGGCCATGCCCTGGCCCATCTGGTACTTCACGTAGTCGTTGAGATTGCCAATCGCCGACATGGCGGAGCGCTTGTCGATCGCCTCCTCCACTTCCGGCGGAACCGAGACGTTTTCGACAATGAAGCTGCCCAGCTCGATGCCGTACTTGGCCGAGATGACCGGGTTGATCAGCGGCAGCAGCGCATCGCCCAGATCGGTGTAGCGGGTGGCCACATCGAAGACCGGCACATGGGCGCTGGCGAGGGCATCCGAGAAGATGCTGACGATGCGCGAGCGCATGGCGTCCGCGAACTCGTCGACGCGGAAGTCCTGGTCCGAGCCGGCGACCTCCTTGAGGAAAAGCGGAACGTTGGTGACCTTGAAATCGTAGGTGCCGTAAGCGCGGGCCCGGACGATGCCGAGATCCTGGTCGCGCAGCATGATCGGATTCGCCGTGCCCCACTTGTTGCCGGTGAACAGGCGGGTATTGACGAAATACACGTCCGCCTTGAACGGGCTCTGGAAGCCGTACTTCCACCCCTGCAGGCGGGTGAGCACCGGGATGTTGTCGGTGGTCAGGCTGTACTTCCCGGGCGTGAAGGTATCCCCGAACTGGCCGAGGTAGATGAACTGCGCCGTCTGGCTCTCCCGAACGATGAGCTGCGCCCCGTTCTTGATCGCCTTGTCATTGTCCGGATAGCGCCAGGCGATCGTGTCGCGGCTGTCATCCTGCCACTCGATGATTTCGAGCAGTTCGCCTTTGATAAAATCCATCAATCCCATGGTCGTGGTTGGTTCGGGTTCGACTGACAGATTGACGCGTGGAAGCGCCAGGGAGCAATCGGAATCTTGGGGCGTTTTTGGAAGGGGGATTGCTATCTTTGGGAACGAAGCCGGATGCCCTCTCCGTGCTTTTCAAGAAAACCGGCATCCCACTTCCCGATTACATCCAGGGCGCCCTCAAGATCCTCAAGCAATCCTTCTGCGATCACATCGCCCGGTTTCTCCCAGATCGCGAAGCATTTGCTGTATCTCCAGACTTGGCCGTTCTGGTCCTTGCGCTGGAACGACGAACCGGCACTCAGTTCGTAGGGCAGTTTCTCGGAAAAGGTTTCAAACCGCTTTCCCGTGTTATCGACTGACATCCAAAGATCGATCCATGGCTCTACGATTCCTTGTTTCCAGCATCTGATCCTGGGGTAACGCCCGATTGCCGTCCGCTGCATCTCTTCGAAGCCATGCTTTTCACAAAATGCCCGGAAGATCGGCCTCACGGGACCGAGATGCTGGCCCAGCATCCGAAAATGTCTTTCGAATTCGTCCTCAGTCATCGTGCGGGACTGGGGGGAGCTTTTGCTTCGCAACTTGGAAGGCGCATGACTCCGTATCAATGGTAGCGAAAGGATCCTGGAAGGAGTGAATTGTTTCCCAACAATTCCGCCTTCTTTTTCGGGGCGAGATTGGACGTTTCGATCGCCTTGCGAGCTGCTTCAGGATCCGATTTCAACCAAGCATTGGCGGACACTACCAAGGCGGAATCGGCCGCCGCTGAGGACGGTACGGCCGAGGCATATTTGAAGGCAAGCGCCGGATCGTAATTGGCGGCACAGGTGGCGAAAGCGGGAATGATGCGATCGCGGCGATCGCCAGCAGGTAGCGATTCGATCCAGCGAACACACGGAGCAAGGTCGCCACTGTCTTTGCACCACCGCTCGAACAAAGGTGCGGCAGCCCGTTCCGAGATTTTGCCGGGCACCAGTGTGCCGAGCCAAGCCGCCGCACCGGTGGGGTCGCTCTGAGCCCATGCGTTGACCACAAAACGGCAATCGTCGGCGAGGAAGTTGTCGTCAGGCCGAAGGCTGACCAAGGGGCCGAGCTTGTTGGCCGCTTGAGGCGGATAGAACGGTTTCGCCTGAGTGGCCATCGCCGCGATGACCGCCACCCTATCAGCCGTTTCCAAGGTTGCAGCCCAGTTCAAAGCGACCTGAGCATCCATCTCCTGCCACCCAGTGCCCAGGCGGGTCAACAAATCCCTATACCCGGGCAAGCTCCGGTGATTCGCCAGCCATTCGGCCGCCACTTCCGGGTAGGCCGCAGCTACTTTCCGGCAGGTGGACTCCGCAGCAGCGGTCGATGGGGCTCCTCCCTTGCCTTCCTCCGCCGTTGCCAATGCCTCGACCGGAGCTTCGTTCGCAACCGCCCCGCAGACCTGACTGATATCCTCGGTCCGGCGATCAGCAGCCGGAACACGTTTCAGCAAAGCCAGTGCAAGCCGTGGTTTCGTGTTGCAAAGACGGTTGGCGAAGGTGCCCAGGAACATATTGCGATCCACCGGATCCTTCAGGTGTTCGAAAATGTCCTCAGGGAACTCCGTCGCGTCTTCTCCAGCCATCTTCTCGGCCACGCTCCGGATGATCTGCGCCCTGACCGATGCGAAATGTGGATCTGAAAGTTTATTGAGCTTCTCGACTGGCAGCGGCCGCAGACGGTCCCACCGGTTCAGGATTTCACTGATCATCCACGAGGCGAACTGGGGGTCGGAAACCGCCAGAGCTTCATCAAAAGCCCGTTCAATGTCGATGTCTGCCAGCTTCCCGAAAAGCTCGGTGCCGGGTCCGGTCCGCAATACGACCGGCAGTTCCACGATCATTTTCACGAGCGCCGCGGGCTTTTCCAAGGTGGAACCGCAAACGACACCATCCAAGGCCTTGGCCCGGAGTTCCGGAACCTGCAGAGTCCCGGCCCAGGCCAAGCCCATCCCCGGACTCTTGCTCTCCAGTGAAGCTGCGATCTTCACGGCTTCCTCAGGCCGTCTTTCGGCGGGCAGTGCTTCGAAACGCTCGATGAAATTTCCCTCACCCGGTTTGGGAGCGGGCGCATCTCCGGCACGAGCAGAGGCCAGAAGGCAGGCCACCAGGCAGATGAAGGGTGGCGTTTTCACTCTTTTGGAGGGGTCGTGATTCTGCCGGCCATCTCTGCGGGCACACCTTCCCGTTCCAAGGCAGCGGCAAGGGGACCCGGGTGCCACGAGGCGATGTAACGGGCCGAGCGCTGGAGTTCCGCCATGTTCGACTCGAAATCGGTGACGGCGGCGAGCAAGCGTACCGCCAGTTCCTTGTCCTGCGATCGCTGTGCCGACATGGCCACCAGCAAGAGCACGCGATCCCGGGCGCGACCTGCTGGACAAGCTTTCAGCCAGGCTTCCGCCTTTGCAGTATCCTTCATCGCCAGCCCGGAATAGGTTTGGAGCATCCCGGCGTAGCGGAGAGCGTCCTCAGGCTGGGAAAACAACCAGGTCCGCGCGGCTTCGGGGTCTTCTTTGGCCCAATCCAAGGTCACCATGCCAACCACCAGGTCGAAACCCGGACGGTTTTCCGGCGGCTCGGTGGCCAGCAGTTCAATTACCCGTTTCCGGACCATAGCCGGGTGGGTCCGGTTGTATCGGACAAGGGCAATGCCGATTCCCCTGACCCGGGCGGCACCTGCCTGCCTCTCCGCCCATTCCAGCGATGCAACAGGCGGACTCTCAATTCCCACGATCCCTCGGAACGCACTTTCCCGGACATCCGCAGGCAGTGTATCCAGATGAGCGATGGCTGAGGAAAGATTCGCGCCGGCGAGCAATTGGAAGGAGCGATCCAGCAAGTCCGACCGTTCGCGGACAGACTTGCAGGAGAGCGCCAATTCAATCGCGGCATCTGGATCGGGTGGCTTGCTCTGGAGAGCAGCTTCGGCCATTGCCCGGACCAGCTCATCATTCCGGCGTGCAGGCGGGATGGTCAACATCAGCTCCTGTGCGAGGAGAGGGTCCTTCTTCTTGAGCGGCGCCACCAGTTGGCGAGTGACGGCGATCCGGTCATCCTCGGGCAGCTTTTGCAATTCGGAGCGGATCGGGCCGGCATCCCCTACGGCGAGGAAGTCGCCCAGGTCCACCAACAAAAGATGGCGGGTCGGGATGTCCGAAATCAATCCGAGCAACGCCTGGTCTCTCTTGATGCGAGTCCCCACCGGGACGGGTCGGGGGTCCGAGTGGTCCTGTAGCATGGCTTCCAAAATCCGGAATCGTTCGGGTGCCTCCAGGGCGCAAAGAGCGGCCACCGCCTTTTCAGGCGCACTGGTGACCAGCGTGGCGAATGCGGTTTTCAAGACTGTCTCCCGCAGCCTTGCCGGCAGCGGGGGAAGAGTCTCGAAGACAGATGCCGGGTCTGCGGTCGCCTTGGCTGACCAGATCGCGTTCAGGGCCGCCAGCCGGATCGGAGCGGGCTGGGTGGAAAGCCATGCCACCGTAGCCTCCTCACCCTTGACCGTCCACGCGGAAACCAAGCGCGGTGCAAGATATTGGCGGGTGTTGAAATTGAGCTTCGCAAATACGGCCATGCCGTTGTCCGGCTGGTCGGCAAGCAGCTCGACCACGCCGTCCGGAACGCTCCCCGTCCATTCGGACGCCGGATCCGCGAGCACTTTCGCCAGCCATTGGGCTGCCGCGAACGGAGGCGCGCCCTCCACTTCCGTGGTCCGCTGTCTGATCACCACCGACGCCCACTGTTTGAGCCCGGGATCGGTCATCGCCCCAGCAAGACGCCATGCCTCTTCGGGTTTCGTCGACGCAAGCACGTAAAAAACCGCCCGCACTGCCGTTTTTCGAAACGAGGCACGAGGTGCCTTCACGGCAAAATCCAGCGCTGCCGCAGGATTCAATGCCGTCCAGCAGGCCACGACATTTTGCAGAGGATTCGTACATTCGTAGTCATTCGCTCCCGTCCGGAGGCTTGCGCCGACAAGCCCCGCAGCCAGTGGAATCAACTCCGATTCATTCAACTTCTGTAAATCGTCCCAGTTGGAAAGCAGTGGCTGCGCGTAAAACGGCAGATCCGGATCGTCAATCAAGCCGGGCTTCCCATCGGGATCCCGGAGATTCTCATCCGCGATCACAGGGCCGGCCAATCCGAGGCAGATGGCCGCAGCCAAAGCAGTAGATACGGGGCGATATCGGAGCAGTCGCACGGTTGAGTCCAGCCTATCCCACCTCCATGTTTTGGAAAGAAGGAACACGAATTTGTTATGTTATAAATGGAGGGCAGGTTCGCTGCGGAGTGGGCTACTCCAATCATGTGAACGATGTCCTCCGTAAACCGCCGTGGCTATCCCGGGTGATTTGCCGGTAGCGTTCCAATAATTTCCAGATCATTCCCTGCGAAGTCCTTCAGCACGGCCCGGAGCCCCCAGGGGGAATCGCTTGGCGGGCTTACGAGCTTGGCTTCAATTGCCACCAGGCGGCTCACGGTCGCGATGACGTCGTCCACCTCGAAACCGAGACGTATTCCAACAGTCGGACCGTTCTTCGAAGAGGCCGGGTAGATCTCGAAGACGCTGCCCTGGCTCTCGCACGCGAAATGCTCGGGTCCGGTTCCATGCCTGTGCTTCGTGAAACTCAAGCCGAGTTCCGAATAGAATGAAGCGAGGCGGTCAGGATCAGAGGCGCGCAGGACGACTAGGTTCAATCGGGGAGTCATCGCTTCTGGAATCCAAGGCAGGCTGGCTTCGGAGAAAATAGCGTCAAGGTTCAAAGGAAGCGAAAGCGCTTGCAGCGGCTCTCCAAACATCGAGTCTTGCGCCCGGGTGAGTGCCACTTTAGTATCACTCCATGAAGACCGAGCTCGCGACGACCCTGAAGCGGGACACCGCACGGATTCTCTCCGAACTGGCCGCCGACCGGGACCCGGTCATGATCACCCAGCACGGTTTGCCTGCCGCCTATCTGGTCGATGTGGATACGTTCGAGGCCATTCAGGCCAAGATCGAAGTGTTGGAGATCATTGCTCGCGGGGAGAGGGCGCTCGAAGAGGGCCGGGTGGTCAGCCACGAGGCCGCGAAACAACGCCTGGCACGATGGCTGAGATAGTTTGGACAGAACCCGCTTTGGCTGACCTCGATGCGATCGCGGACTATATTGCCTTGGATAAGCCTGCCGCCGCCTCGCGTTTTGTGAAAAAACTCGTCGCCAAAGCGGGAAATCTGGCCGCCTTCCCGGAGATGGGGGCATTCGTCCCAGAAATGCTACCGACTAGATCTCATAGACAACTCCTGATGCCTCCGTGTCGGATTTTCTACCGTCATGAAGCAAAAGCTGGGAAGGTTTGGATCTTGGCCGTGACCAGACAGGAGCGATTGTTCAAAGCAAGCTGGCTCCGTCGGCACGGATGAATCCAAGAGCTTTGGAAACCGCCGCCACGGATCAATCCTCCTCATCCTTGGCTCCCTTCACGCGGACTTTCCCGCGGAGCTTGGCTTCGATGAAGTTGTCAATGTCGCCGTCCATGACGTACTGGATGTTTCCGGTTTCCTCACCGGTGCGGAGGTCGAGGACCTTCTGGTACGGCTGGAAGACGTAGGAGCGGATCTGGTTGCCCCAGGAGATGTCGCCCTTTTCGCCGTAGGCGCGTTCGGACTCGGCCTTCTGCTTGTCTTCCTCGATCTGGTAGAGCTTTGACTTGAGAATCTCGAAGGCGAGGACGCGGTTCTGGCCCTGCGAGCGGGCGGCGGTGGAGCGGATGAGGATGCCGGTGGGAAGGTGGCGGAGCAGGACGGCGGTTTCCACCTTGTTGACGTTCTGGCCACCCTTGCCGCCGGAGCGGGTGGTGGTGATCTCGATGTCCTTTTCGTCGATCTCGATCTTGATCTCCTTGGAGACTTCCGGCGTGGCATCGACGGAGCTGAAGGAGGTGTGGCGCTTGCCGGCGGAGTCGAAGGGGGAGATGCGGACGAGGCGGTGCACGCCGCGTTCGTTCTTCAGGTAGCCGTAGGCGTAGTCGCCGGTGATGCGGAGGGTGGTGCTGCGGAGGCCGGCGCCATCGCCATCCTGCCAGTCGAGCGTTTCCACGGTGAAGCCCTTGCGCTCGGCCCAGCGGGTGTACATGCGGTGGAGCATCTGCGCCCAGTCGCAGGCCTCGGTACCGCCCGCGCCGGCCTGGATGACCAGGTAGCAGGGGGAAATGTCCGCCGGCTGGTTGAGCAGCGTCAGCAGCTCGAAGGAGGCGAGATCCTTGTCCAGCGAGTTGAACTCGAGGGTGGCTTCCTTGGCCATGTCGTTGTCG
>Ga0265327_10000952_pt1 | contig 41843 bp, 29 predicted proteins | sample 41621metaG_FD_202089 | JGI IMG/M metagenome (GOLD analysis project Ga0265327, IMG submission 202089) | Rhizosphere microbial communities from Carex aquatilis grown in University of Washington, Seatle, WA, United States - 4-16-21 metaG | ecosystem: Host-associated > Plants > Roots > Rhizosphere... | reverse complement strand
TGGCTTTGAGCGAACCACCAGGACAAATAGCCTTTGACGTGGGAAATGCCGCAGCACTTTCTTGACCAGCCAGGCGGAATCAACATCCCCCTGCTCCCGGAGCGATTCTTTGAGTGTGCTCAGTTCCGCCTCGTTCAGCTCATGAGCCATGAACTTGTCCGAGGCCAGCACTGACGCTCGTTCTTTGATGGCGGCCTGCTGCGAGACCTCATATCGGCTCAATTGTGACTGCGTCTCACGCAGCTTTTCGGACTGCCCCAATTGCTGATAGTAGATGATCAACCCCTGGCAGGCAGCGGGCACCAGTTCACTGTCGCCATCCTCCAGCACTCGACGCAGCAACAGTTCCCCTTCGACCTGCCCCCGTTCGAGCAGGTGTCGTCCCAAAGTGACATTGGCCAGAGAATGATCGGGAGCCTGATCCAATAACTGTCTCAGCAGTGGTTCCGCTGCTTCCGCCCCTTCAAGTTCCCAGATCGTTCTCGCGTGCTGCCAGAGCCGATCCAGGTCAAATGCCGTGACACCCACCTGCTGCAACGGGTCCGTCGCCAATTCCCCTTCAGGATCTCGGGTGGGAGATTCCAGTTGTTTTTCCAGACGGCGGGCCTGGTGAAACAGATTCTGCCATTTCAGCGAATTCTCCTTCTTCCATCGCTGATTGACATCCGCCGCAATTGTTTGCAGTCCGTCCCCCAGAAGTACCTGTGCGGCGGTTTCGCTGGGAACCGAAGGGAACCCGCGGCGGACAAACTGATCGACACTCTGTCCAAGTGCCTTCAGGCGATCCGACACGCTGGGGTGGGTATCCACACTTCCCGTCAAGGCCTGCGACGCCTGCTCCAGCCACCGGGAGGCGTCTGCGGGATCAGGTGGGCTGGCCAGGTAGTCTTGAGTGCGTTGCAGAATGTCATCGGGGACAACCTCATCGCGTTTGGCCAGCCGAACGATTTCAGGCCAGAACTTGTCATTCAAGCGCAGCGACAGGGAGTCAATCCGGAACAGGGCCGAAGCCGCGGAATCCACACCCGCCCATTCCGCCGACAACCGGTCTGCTTCGTACTCGTCCGCCCGCGAAAGGACGAACGCGTGTGCATTGAACCGAGGCCAGTACCAATCGACGAACCACAAGATGACCGCACGCAATCGCTGCATCCAGCCACCGGAAGGGGCGTCGTGCAGCGCCGCAAACACGCGTGACCAGGTCTGCCTCAGTCGATAGATCCACACCCCGAATCGATCGTGTCGAGATGAGGAGTGTGCAAATTCATGTGCCAGAACAGCAGCAAACTGATCCGGGGTCAGCGCCTGCATCAGGGGAAGTCCCAGGTACAGGTAACTGCGATTCAAGCCGAAGACTCCCAACCGCGGAATCATCTGCACTGCGGCATTGAATTCGTAAGTGATGACCACGTGCTGAAAGGGGCGGACATGAAATTCGCTCTGCAGCATGTCGAGCAGTTGATACAGCCTGGGGACTTCCTCCCGTTTGACCTCGCGGCCAGGCTGGGGTTCCATCGGGATCCACAAAAAGACGAGGGTCTGGGACAGTCCAAACGCCAGCAGAACCGCCACCACGGCCATCAAAAAGATGCTCGGTTCCTGGCCGGCCAGGATGGCCCCCATGACCAACGCTGCCGAAAGTGCCAGCACCACCAGCAGGATCGCCAGAAAGCCGGCGTACCCGAGCGCGACGATCAGCGCAATCTTCCAGCGCAGAGCCCACGGCCGCGAGTCGTACTTCCGCTGAATCCGATTCACGAGCTGATCGAATTGTTCGCTCGTCATGGTCGCTCGCTTTTCGTACCTGCAGGCAAAGTCCGCGGCGAATTCCCTGATCTGGCAGGCAGATCAGGGTTCTTCGACGGCTCGTTTGACCAGCAGGTATGGGTGCAGTCGGCTGATGTTCAGTCGCTGCGCACGCTGGCTCAGCTCCTGTCGGCGATCAGGAAACTGCCGGGCCAATGCCGCCACAAGCAACGAAGTGTCATTGATTCGCAGAACGATCTCATCGAGTTCTTCATCGGTCGGCGCTTCGGCACGGGACAACAGTGCCGCCGCCCGCTTCTCATCATGATCACCGGCCAACAATGCCGTGCAGGCACGAGCCCGCCACGCATCCGCTTCAGCGGGATTCCCAGCCAGCGCATACGACAGGCTCACAGCCAGATGGGTCTCCCAGCCGTCGTCCGAGTCATTGCGACCTTCCAACTTGAGCGCTGCATCAGGTTCGGCGACGGCCAGAAGTCCCTGGAACAGGAATTCGGGCCGTGCTCCAGGCGTGGGCTGCTCCAGTTGTTTTCGAATCGAATCCACGTCTGCGCAAAGGTAGCTGATCAGAGGATCAAACATCGACATGTTTTCGGGGGACACGTCCCGTCCCGCCATGCGGGCCAGCCACTCCCGCAGGGTCTGGCGAACCTGGTCTTGCTTCCCCTGGGCCGCCTGGACGTCGGCCAGGCAGAACAGCGACAGCAGGACTTCGCCGTAGTCTTTACTTTGCAGTTGTTGCCGATACTCGGCCTCCATGGATCCCGATTCTCCATTGGCCATCCGCACGACATGCCTCAGGCCACGGAACGACGGATCTGTGTGCAGCGCCGTGTTCGCCTTGTCACACCAGATCTTCGCCTGTGCCCACTCTCCGCGGTTTGCCTCATCGTAGGCCAGCGCCATTGATGGCCAGCCCAATTGCGGCGCATTTTGATCGGCTTGCCTGAAAAATTTGAGTTGTTCGGCCCGATTGCCGCCAACTCGACCCCGCAGGTAGAGCAGGGCGGCATCATTGGGCGAAGCCGCCAGGTGCCTGTCATAGTCCGCGACAAGGTCCGTGGGATCTGATCGCACCGACTTCAGATTCTGGTAGGCACGGTGCCACACCACCGAGATCGGGGTTTTCCACAATCCTCCCTTCAGGAATTCGGTCACGCGTCGTTCTTCCTGCTCCCCCTTCGCACGACCCAGATAGGCCGTCAGCAACGAGGCATCGTTCGGGTTGCGGTTCAAATGGCCTTCCGCAAATCTCATCGCCACATCGGAATCGGGGCTTCCCTGAAGTCCCACGAATAACGTGGTCGGCGGCATCGAGACCGTGCCCAGATGCACTTTCGTCACAACGCGATTTTTCCCTTCGACCTGGATCGACTGCGGCGGTTCTTCAAACAGATAATCCACATGGGGGACGAAACTGAGTTCGGTTTCGTTCAGCCATTTCCCATCCGAAGGAGTGGGGTTGGCGGCGTAAAACAGAGTTGTGGCCACGAGTGGCGACATTCTTTCAATGTTGAACGCCCACGCGGGGCTGTAGGTCCAACGAGTCCAATATCCGGAGTGCAGAGTGATCTCGGCTTCGCGCGTCACGAGGCCCTTCATGCGAAGCGTATGAGTCCCCTCGCTGATCGGCAGCGGAGTACGCTGACTGACCGAGACTTCGGGCCCACCGTCGACGGAGACGAGAATCGGATCCGCAAACGCATTGATCACATGCAGCGTCCGGTGAGTCCGCCGATATTCATTCATCCCGGCCATTCCAATCGCGAACAGCACGGCGACAATCCCGCCGAACACCGTCCAGCGCACCCACGGCGCGTGCGTCCCGCTTTTCGAATCGAACAGTCCCCGTAGCGACATTGTCTTCTCGGGCAGCAGAGAAGGGGATCGGTGCAGGGCACGCTCGGATTTCAGAACCATCTTCCGAAACGCAAACTGATCCCCTGCCGAGGGGAATTCGGACAACAGATGAGCGCACAGTTCCAGCGTCCGCTCATGATTACCCGCGGCCTGGTAGGCCTGGGCAAGCGATTCCAGCTGGCCAAGATTGAACGAGTGCGCGGCGCCAGGTTTGCGCAGGAAGTCGAGCAAATCGTAGGCTTCATCCAGACGGTTTTCATTCTGCCGACGCCAGGCGATGCTGGCTCGCGCTTCCGGCAGCGCGGGTTGCAATTCCAGCGCCTTTTCATAAAGCGGTGTCGCCTCGATCCAGCGCCCGGTCTGGTCCAGGTGCGATGCCAGTCCCGCATGCAGCTCGGCACTCTTCGGATACTGAGTCAGGACCGCCTCGCGAAACTGATCCGCCTCGGAGTGCATGTGGAACGACAGGAATTGCGCGTGAACGACCATCGCCGCTTCCACAGAAGGCTGCTCGCGATACTTGTCCATCGCTCCGGAGACCGCCAGTTGCCGCGACATCTCGTACTGCTCGGGGTTGGTCACCCAGTGTCGACTGCACTTCGGACAATAGTCGAGCAACCGAACCCGCTTCAGCGGGATGATCGGAATGAAAACGATGACGAACCAGAGACGGGTCGTATATGACTCCAGGTTCACGCGAGCGCCGCAGTGCTGGCATGTTCCCGCACGACTGACAGCCTCTTTTTTTCCGTAGTAATGCGTCCCAATACCATTGACGGTGGAAGGCATCCGACCGGTCCCCTGAAGAAAGTATTGCACTCGGTTGAAGTCGTGAGCGCTGCGAATGATGCGGCGACGCAAGATGTCCGGCGCACAGATCCATTTGCCGATCCAACGCCACCGCGATTTGACCCCATTCCCGCGAAATCAGCAACTTACGAATTCATGAATTCTACGGATTGAACTTGGTTGTGCCGCGATCGGCTTACTTCATGCGGAGCGTGAAGGCTATTTTGACGGAGATGTGTCGCCGACTTCGACCTCTATGCCGGGTTGGGAGACGGGATCCAGGCCGAGAAACAGCCTGGAGGCCAGGATCAGCGAGTCAGTGTCCGAGAGGTTGGCCCATTTTGAGCGGACGTGAATCAGCAGGTCGGGGTCGCTGGTCAGGATGTTGTCCACGCCGCGCAGCATCAGTCGGCTCATCTGCCGTTCATCATTGACGGTCCAGACATGCACTTCCTGTCCCCGTCGGTGGGCCTGCCGCAAAATGGATTCCGTCAGCCAGTCAGCTCGAATGCTCAGGACTTCTCCCTCCAGCCGGGTGACATCTCCCACCGCCGCCGCGATGATCACCCCGGTCCGAATCCCCGAGTTCATCCGGCGGATTTCCAGTAATGCGTTGTGATTGAACGACGTGACAATGCAGTCTTCCTCAAATCGCTTTTCACCAATGATCTGACCAACCTTGCGGGCCAGTTCTTCGTCGCTGCCATTCACCTTCATTTCAATGTTCAGCCGAATACGGCCGCGCGACAGATCAATCACTTCCGCCAGCAGCGGAGCACGTTCGCCCACAAAGCTCGGGCCGAACCAGCGACCGACATCCAGTTGCTGAAGGTCTGCCAGCGTCAGCTCATCGATCCGCCGTGCATCCCCAGCGACGCGTTTCAAATCTCGGTCATGCAACACCACCACCTCTCCATCGGAGGTCAGTTGCACATCGATTTCCGCGAAGTCGGCGCCGCTGTGAATCGCCGCGTGGATGGCGCTGAGCGTGTTTTCGGGGGCCGCTCGCGCATGGCCTCGATGAGCTGTCACCTGAACTGTGGGATGAATGACCAGCTGCCGTGAGACCGACGTCCATACCGCAATCGGCGCACACAGCAGGATCGCCAGTGCCAGGTAAGCCCTCCAGCGCCTCCGTGTCGGGACCGCGGCGCGTTCTTCCCATTCCGAAGACGACTGGCTGGCGGGGATCAACCCCAGGGACTCGTTTTGCGACTGGTAAAGCTGCCGTGTCAGCAATGCCTGACCAAGTACCGCGAGAACAGCCAGGCTGGCGCACACAACGCCGCGCACGATGAGCAGCAGCATCAAGATCCGAGGATTCTCCGTCGCCTCATCCGGTAGACAGGCCCCGACCAACCGAAATGTCGCATTGAGTCCCAATCCGACCAGCAGGATCCCGATCTACCATCCGAGCAGCAGTACGCCGACCTGCCAGCCGATTCCCTTCACTCTCGTATGACTGCAGCGCAACGCGTCGCGGGGAGAGATTCTTTCAAACAGCAGAATTGGCAGTGCGAACGACCAGCGAATGGCGAGCCAGATCCCGGCGGCCCCCGCGGCCAGGATCAGCACCACGCCGAGACTGATGGCGTACCAATATGCCGCCGGTCGCTCGGCAAGATAGTAGTTGATGTCGTGACTGGTCAGGAAAATGGAATAGGTCAAACCCAACAGCAGTACGAACGGTACCAGAGTGAAGGACAGCAGGAACAGCTTGGCCATTCCCAGCCGTAGAATCTTCCACGATTGCCGAACGGGGATGGGCAGCCGTCGCGTTGCCGATGGCGAGTCGAATGACGCGGACGGATCAACCATGACCATGATGGCGGATTGTTCAAACAGCAGCAGCGCCGCGGTGAACAGACTGAACATCCCGGCATAGGTCAGTCCCAACGGCGTCAGTAGGAAATCGAGGATGTCCCAGTCGCTGACGGCAACATGGCCGGCGCGGAGCATGACCATTCCCAGCGCGAATCCGGTGGCAGGGACCAGCAACCAGGCTTCAAGGAATTTGAAGGTCGCCATGAAAATGACGAGTGAACTCCAGTGGCGCTGGAAGTCCTGCCAGGCTCCCCCGATCACGGTTCGGATCGTGAGGACTGGCTGACGTCCGGCTTCTGCAGAATTGGTGAACAACGTATCCCTTGAATCGCTTGGACGTCACTGTTTGCGGTCCCGGGACCGGCATTGTTTCATGGCGAAAACGGACCGCTTCCAGGGCGCGGTGTCATTCCCCCGGCAGATTGCTTGTGAAAACAACTCTGCCCGACGCTGAACGTAAAACGGTGACCCCTGGATTGCAAAACCGGGTGATCAGATGCTCTTCCTTGTACTGCAAATTCATCAAGACTTCAGCGTCACTTCACATTTGCGGGTTAGCCTCAACCGTATTGACTGCGGAAGTCGGCGGTGGTGGGCCGGATTCTGACAGTCAATGACGGCGATCGCCAACCGGCACATGTCATCTCCACCATCCTGTGAGGTCTCCCATGACGGTCTCCACGTTGAGCAGCTTTTATGTCGAGCGGGTTGACGAGGTCACGGTGCTCTGCTTCACGGTCCGCTGCCTGACCGAACAGAACTACGATGTTGTTTCTGAAGAACTGCTGGAACTGGTCTCGCTCGTCATGTACGACCGGCCAATTCAGATCGTGGTGGAGCTTTCTCCGATCGTCGAGATTGACGAGTTGGGCCTGGGGATGCTGCAGGCCTTTCATGACAGCATCCAGGACCTGAGTGGCTCGTTGATCCTGTGCCGGGTTCAATCTCGAATTCAGACCCTGGTCATGCAGGCGGGGTTTCGGTGCAACATCTCAAAAACACGCAGCGGGGCCATCGCTTCGTTCGGACCGCTCTCGACCGCCAACGCAGATTGACGAGTCTGCAAGCACGAGACTGGATCTCGCCCCCTTCGCAAAAACTCACGGACAACCGAGTCGGTTGACCCTGGGTTGGTGCGCGGGCCATAATTCGACGCGTCTTCGCCAGTCTCGACGGTTTTCCGTCAGTGGCATTCACCTCGGTCTCAATCCCGCAGGAAACGACGCTCATGTCGCCACGCCTCCACCCTTTCGCCGCTTCCCTGATCGCGATTCTGCTGGCACTGGCCTGTGCGTACCCGGTCGATCGGCCGCTCTTCGCACAGGACGACCCCGTCCCCGGGTTCCTTCCTGAAGGTCGTTCCAAGGCATTCCTGGGCGTTGTCTCACAGACGAATCAGCAGGGGGCGGTAGTCTCATCCGTCGTTCCGCAAAGTTCGGCAGCGTTGATCGGGATGGAATCGGGAGACATCGTCCAGGAGATTGATGGCTTTCGGGTTGGCATCATCAACGGAGCGACGTATTCGCTGCCAAGTGAGATTCGTCGATCGGGTGACGAGGTCGATCTGGTGATCCGCGACCAGCGGACGGGCAACCTGATCAATCGCCGCGCGAAGGTCGGGGGGCGGGCCACCAACAAGGGATCGCCTGCAACGACGCCGCGATTGGGAGTCACCTCGCAGGTCGACGGACGCGGCGAAACGGTGGTCCAGGTCTTCCCCAGCACGGCGGGTTCCGCGGCCGGACTTCAGCCGGGCGACCTGATTACTCACGTCGATGGATACCGGGTCGCCATCATCGATGGAAATACCTATTCGCTGGCGAGTGAAATCCGGCATTCTCCATCAGGCTGTACGTTGACGATCCAACGGGGCGGCGTGGAGCAGAATGTCCTGATCAGCTTCGGCGCTCGACCCGTCGCCACGACGCGAGTTCACGTCCTGATGATCGGTCTGTCCGATGACGACAAGATTGGACGAGGGATCCTGAGCAACCTGGACATGGTCGATGGGCTGCTGACCGAGATTCCCCCGGATCGACTGGGAACGGTTCGTCGCATTGACGGAGCAGACTGTCGCGCGACGACAATCATGGAAGCGGTGCGAAGCTTGAACGTGGCGGCGGACGAAGCGGTCTTCCTGTATTACGCCGGGCACGGAGCGTACGATCCCCGGGCCAATCCGGCGGTGGATCCGACCGGTGGACACTTCTTCCAGATCCCGGATGGAGACCTGTCGCGGAAGGCGGTCTGGGACGCCTTGGTCGCCAAGCGGGCTCGATTGACCGTGCTTGTGACCGATACCTGCAACGTTCCCTCCGTCCCGATTTTCGTGGCGGGCGCGCCCGGGCGGCCGCAGCTTCCCGAACCACCGATTGTCACGCTCCTGCTGCGACATCGCGGCGAAGTCGATATCAGCGGAAGCACGCGAAACCAGTTCGGCTGGTTCAAACCCGATGGCGGAATCTTCACCGTGGCGTTCGTCAATTCCATCCACATGGGCAGCGGCAACTGGGGTGACCTGTTGCGAGCCTCGGGACAAAACACGCGTCAACTGTATACGCAGTTGAAGCAGGCGGCCCTGGCGGCCCCGGCGCTGCCGCCGGATATTCGCAAGGCGCTCGAAGGTCAAAAAGACCAGGTCCCCCAGGCATTTCGACTGGATGTTCGACAAGACTGAACGCCGACGCAGGAGTCGTTGATGATTCAATTTCGAAGCATGCCGTTGCTCGCGGCAATGGCTGTTGTGCTGGCATCCCTTCCGGGCGAAGCTGCGGATCCGATCAAAGTCGGGATCCTGGGAATCGACAACTTCGGGTCGGTTGCCTACACCGAATTCCTGAACCGGCCTCATGCCGAGGGGGTTTTTGAAGGAGTGCGGGTTGTTGCCGCCTACCCGATCGGCAGCAGCGACTACCCCGACAGTGACAAGTTGGTTGAGCAGTGGAAAAAGCAACTGCTGGAGATGTATCAGAAGCCCAAAGACCCCAAGGATGCCGTCCCGCCGATCGAAATGGTCGGCTCAGTGGACGAACTGCTGAAGAAGGTCGACGCGGTCATGATCTTCAGCATGGACGGGCGACTGCATCTTCCTCAGGCGACTGCCGTGCTCAAGGCGGGGAAGCGGCTCTTCATCAGTCGCCCGCTGGCCTCGTCACCCGAAGATGCCGTCGCCATCTTGAAGCTCTCTGCCGAGACGGGAACCCCTTGCTGGAGCAGCTCTCAGCATCGCTTCAGCACCGGTTTCAGTGGCATGAGGAATCATCCCGAGGTGGGTCGGGTCATCGGATGTGATGTCTATGGCGGCTGGAGCGTGAATGCTCCGGAGGCAGACAAATTCTCGAGGCCGCTGCACAGTATCGAAACCCTGTATGCCATCATGGGTCCCGGTGTCGTCTCCGTGAACTGCACATCCACTCCGACCGCGGAAGTGATCACGGCTCTGTGGAGCGATGGACGGATCGGGACCTATCGCGGGATCAAGGAAGGGGCCGTGAAATACAGCGCCACTGTTTTCGGGGAAAAAGGGGTTTCGACAGCGGGAATCTATGGTCACGGAGTTCCCGTCAACGGGATCGTCCCCACGAACGACAAGTATGTCGGCTATGAAGGCCTGGCGATCGAGATCGCCAGATTTTTTAAAGGGGGACCAATCCCTGTGAGCCACGCGGAAACCCTCGAAATCTTTGCCTTGATCCAGGCCGCCGAGACCAGCAAGTCTCAGAATGGCGCCGTGGTTCGGCTGCAGGATCTTTCGAAGGGACTGGCAAAACCGGCTCAATAAATGCCGGGCGCATTTCGAGGACGTCACGCCTCTGGGGGTTGAGGCAATCGGAACAGCTCACGCGCGTTCCGGGTGGTTGCCGCCGCGATCTCGTCTTTTGAGACCCCGCGCGATTCCGCCAGGCAGGCGGCCGTCAACCGGACATGCGCAGGTTCATTCCGTTTGCCGCGGAACGGTGTTGGCGCCAGGTAAGGGGAATCAGTCTCTACCAGCAATCGGTCCAGGGGAAGCCCGGCGACAAGTTCCCGCATCGAGTCGTTCTTCTTGAAGGTCACCATTCCTGCGATGGAGAGATACATTCCCATCTTCAGGCACTGCGACGCAATCTCGGCCGATCCGCAGAACGAATGCATGACTCCCCGGAGTGGTCCCTGCTCCGCATGCTTCGCCAGGACTGCCAGCGTTTCGGGTTCCGCTTCACGACAGTGAACCACGAACGGCAAATCGAGTTGCCTTGATAGTTCCACGTGACGATGAAAATACTCCGTCTGCAACTCGAGCGGCGCATAGTCCCAGTATTTGTCGAGTCCTGTTTCGCCGATCGCGACAACCTTGGGCGCCCGCATCAGTTCGACAATCTGCTCCCAGTCGCCCGGCTTCGCCGTGGAAACGTAGTTCGGGTGCAGACCGACCACGGCGAAGACGTTGGGATAGCGCCCCGCGAGTTCGACGACTCGCCGCGAGCTTTCCAGGGTGATTCCAACCGCCAGCATGGTCGTGACGCCGGCATCGACCGCCCGCTGAATCGTCTCGGCACAATCCTGCGTAAACGACTCTTCATCCAGGTGACAATGAGTATCAATCCATTCCATCAGCCGCAATCTCCACACCAACTGATCAACACGACCGCCTGCCGAAGACAGGTGCCAACACAGGCCAGACTCCGAATGATCGTCTGTGAGATGTCACCAGGCAAGCGGAAAGGGTATTCCCGGCAAATTCAGGTGTCTGCGTCAGAACAGCAGGTAGAGAATGTTTGGGGCTTTTGGGGAAGGAGATGTTTTGATCTCTGGAGGGGGGATTTCAGGGCATTTTCAAGAAAGGCCATCAAGGAAGAAATTGAATTGACCAAGTTGCGGAAACGGCCAAGCGTTTGCGGGTCAAGCTGACCGGCTGGGTAGGCCTGGCATGGGTTGGGCGGCATTGCTTGCCGCGTGGAAGTCGAAGTGCCGTGCCACTGTTTGGCCACCTCGGACAAGCAGCGCAGAGTGCTCGTGCCCCCCGTTGAACTGAATCATCGGACGATCACGCAAGAGATGAACTGAGTCGCAGGCGATGCGACGTTTGATGTGATGTCAAGTGGCGTAACCGCCGCGTGTCCGAAGCGGCCAAACAGTGGCAAATCCCGTCGACTCTGAACATGTGTGCAATGCCACTCCGCCATTCGAACGAAATCACGGCGATTCCCAAGCGTTTGACCTTGATCGGCCCGCAAGGGATGACCATCACGATCGATGCGATGGGCACTCAGGCAGCGATTGCCGAACAGATCATCGCGGGGAAGGCTGGTTCCAGTACTGGGGTGATCATTGCCCCACGGTTTGGTCAGTGAGGCCTGAGGCAGGGAATCTCGATTCGCGACTCGTTCCCAAGGGTGCTCAAGGAAGATCTACCAGCCAAAGTCGCGTCACCTGTCACATCAAAAAGTCTCTATTGGTCGAATTCATGAATCGGTACCATGTCTGGTTCTCGGTCGCGGTCAAAAAACTCGTCGTGCCGGCCCATAAAACTGTGGGCCCGCAACCAGGTGAGAGGAGCTTGAACTGATTCTGGATTGTCTCACCTTCGTTCGGCATCGCGGCGTGCTCGGTCGCATGATTGCGATGGGCCTGTTCGCTGGGATTCTTGTCGTCGCCGGACGAACTGCATCCGCCAATGAGCGCCTGGAGTTTTTTGAGAAGAAGATCCGACCAGTGCTGGTGGAAAGGTGTTTCAAGTGCCATTCCTCTGAGACCGCGAAGCCCAAGGGAGGACTGCGACTGGATCGCCGGTCGAGTCTGCTTGAAGGAGGCGATTCCGGAGCGGCTGTCCTCCCGGGTTCGGCTGACCAAAGCTTGCTGATCAAGGCGATTGCCTGGACAGGGGCCGTCTCGGAAATGCCACCAGACAACAAATTGCCCGATCAGGTCGTCGCCGATTTTCGACAATGGATCGCCGATGGAGCGGCGTTTCCCGAAGACACCTCGCCTGCGTCTGCAAAGCCGCGACCCGTCGATGTGGATCAGGGACGCAGCTTCTGGTCGTTTCAACCGGCACTCCGACACGCCCCGCCCATGGTCTCGAATCCGACATGGCCGCGCCGGACAATCGACTCGTTCATAATGGAACAACTCGACCGCCAGCAATGGCGCCCGGCCGTCGAGGCGGATCGGCGGACACTGATCCGCCGACTTTCGTTTGATCTCCTGGGGATTCCGCCCACCTGGGAAGAGACCGAAGCATTCGTCGCCGATCCCGATCCGGAAGCGTATGACAGGCTCGTCGAACGGTACCTCGCGTCACCTCATTATGGTGAACGGTGGGGGCGACACTGGCTGGATGTGGCCCGCTATGCCGAAGACCATCCGACCTCGGAAGCGACCTGCAAACCGCCGCGATTTCCGTATCGGTATCGGGACTGGGTCATCCAGGCCCTGAACGACGACTTGCCCTATGACGAATTCGTTCGTCGTCAACTCTCCGCAGACCTGCTCGACCTTCCTCACTCGGAACGGGCCGCACTTGGTTTCCTCGGCCTTTCCCCGGTTTATCATAAGGAACCGAAACTGGCGGCGGATGTTATCTCGGTGATTGTGGCGGACGAATGGGATGAACGACTGGATACGGTCACTCGCAGTTTTCTCGGACTGACCGTCGCCTGCGCCCGCTGCCACGATCACAAGTTCGATCCGATCCGGACCGACGACTACTATGCTCTTGCCGGAGTCCTTGCCAGCACGCAACTGGTCGAATGGCCGCTGGTGGAGACCAGTCCTGATGTCGCCGCCGCGCTCACCGAAGTGCAGCGGCAGATTGTGGATGTCGAGTTGCGTCTGGACTACGCCAAAAAGAATCGCAAGACCCCGAAAGCCGAAGGAGTGGATCTGGCCCCATTCGACGCGGAAGTGGCGCGTTGGGAAGCTGCATTGAAATCGCTGAAGGAGACCAAGCTCTTCGACGGTCCGATCGCGACGGGAGTCCGTGATGCGGGCCTGTGGATCGATGGAAATGATCCCGCCTGGACTCTGTTAGACTACCAGTCGGGCCGACCGCGCGATTTGCCCATCTATGTGCGAGGCAATCCGGCCAATCCTGGTCCGATTGTACCACGGCGATTCCTGGAGGTCCTCTCCCCCCGCAGCGCGACACCGTTCCAGCAGGGGAGCGGGCGGCGTGAACTGGCCCAGGCCATTGTGCGAGATTCCGCGCCGCTGGCAGGTCGAGTCATCGTCAACCGGGTCTGGGGCTGGCATTTCGACCGGCCGCTGGTGACGACTCCCAGTAACTTTGGTCGACTGGGAGATGCTCCGTCCCATCCGGAATTGCTCGATGATCTGACTGCGCGATTTATCGAATCGGGATGGTCATTGAAGTGGCTGCATCGGGAAATCGTGCTCTCCGCCACCTGGCGTCAGGCCAGCAGTTCGACGGAATACCAGGACCGCGATCCTGACAATCGTCAATTGTGGCGCATGAATCGCCGACGCCTGGAGGCCGAGGAATGGCGCGATGCGGTCCTGTCGACCAGCGGGGAACTCGACACGGCCATGGTCGGTCCCTCGTTCAAGCTTGAGGAATCAAAGCCCCGACGCACGGTCTATGGCGTCGTCAGTCGCCAAAGACCGGCAGACCTGTTTCGACTGTTCGATTTCCCGGATGCCAAACGTCACACTGAGAACCGTTTGCCAACGACAACCCCCTTGCAGCAACTGTACCTGCTCAACAGCCCACTACTCCAACAGCAGGCCCTGAAAACGGCGACCGCTGTCCTTGCGGAAAAAACACCGGGAGAGGAATTCATTGTCAGAAACCTGTTCCGCAGGATCCTGATGCGAGAGCCCACATCGCAGGAACTCGCGGAGGCCATGGACTTGGTGCAAAGCGAATCTGGTGAAGTGGGACGTGACAACTGGTCGGTGCTTGCGCATGCGATTCTGGCGACGAATGAGTTTCTTTATGTCGACTGACGTCCCTGATGAGGGCCGTGCCTTCAACCCAATTCGAGCTACCGCTCGGAAACGGCAAAAGCCGCTCCCGTTGGTCGCTCACAAAACTGCGAACATCTGATGACGAATGGATCGAATGAGGGCAGTGCACTCATTCGGGAAATGGACTTGGAACAAATGAACCTGGACCAACCGAACTCGGAACGGGGCAATCTTCCTCCCATTCAACCCTCACGACGCCAAGCCCTGGGGGCGCTCGGTGCGGGATTCGGCACGTTGGCGCTCGCCGACCTGCTGCAGGCGGACCAGGCAACTTCAAGAGTGGTGACGCCGCATGCGCCGAAGGCCCGGCACGTGATCTTCCTGTTCATGGCAGGTGGTCCTTCTCACATCGATCTGTTCGATCCCAAGCCGATGTTGAAACAGTTCGCCGGACAGCGTCCCGCCGGCGCGGATCTGAGAACCGAGCGAGTCACGGGGGGCCTGCTGCCAGCACCCTGGGAATTTCGACCCGGTGGCGACAGCGGACTGCTGGTCAGTGATCTGTTGCCGCAACTACGCGACTGTGCCGACGATTTGTGCCTGGTACGGTCGATGGTCGGTGGCAATCCCAATCATGCCCCGGCAGCAAACCATCTGTTCTCCGGAAGGATCGATCAGATCCATCCATCGCTGGGGGCATGGGTCTAGTACGGACTCGGGACCGAGAATCGAAACCTTCCCGGATTCGTTTCCTTGAGCGAAGGCGGGACGGCATCGCGCTATGTGCGAAATGGCTATCTACCTGGTGAGCATCAGGGAACGCCCATCAACATCGCGGAAACCGATCCCGAGAAGATGGTGCGTTATCTGCGGAACGGGACACTCAACCGTGATCAGCAGGCCCGTCAGCTCGATTTCATCTCGCGAATGAATCAGCGCCAGCTTGCGGCCTCGGCCGAAGACCCGGCGCTGGAGGCACGCATTCGCGCGATGGAGACCGCGTTTCGAATGCAGTTCGCCGCAGGAGATGTGTTTGACATCCGCTCAGAGACTCAGGAGACCCAGGACGAATATGGATCGGGCTCATTCGGTCGCGGCTGCCTGATTTCACGCCGCCTGGTTGAACGGGGAGTCCGTTACGTCCATGTTGAACTGGGTGGCTGGGACCATCATGAGAACATCGACAAGTCGATCAGCAGTCTTAGTCGTCAGATCGATCAGCCGATCGCGGCACTGCTGCGCGACTTGAAACGCCGCGGCCTGCTGGAGGAAACGCTGGTCGTCTGGGGCGGGGAATTCGGCCGCACACCGGTGTCGGAAAGCGGAAACGGCCGGGACCACAACCACTACGGCTTCACAATGTGGCTCGCCGGAGGCGGCATCAAAGGAGGAATCGCCTACGGCGCCACGGACGAATTCGGGTTCCGCGCGGTGGAAAATCGCGTCAGTGTCCACGAACTGCACGCAACATTGCTGCACCTGCTGGGGTTCAACCACGAACAACTGACCTACCGCTATTCCGGACGAGATTTCCGTCTGACGGACGTCCACGGTGAAGTTGTCACAGGCCTGCTGGCTTGAAGAGGTTCTGGCCACGGATGAAACACGGATAAAAGGCACGAATGGAGACAGCAGCAGGCATAATTTTCATCGCATTGCCTGGCCGCATCTGAGAAGTTCATCCGCTTTCGACTTCAACTGGATTGAATGGGGCTGCCCCTCGCGGCTACGGATATCCCGACCTCAATTTCGGATCCGTGTTCAATCCGTGTTTCATCCGTGGCCCACCCTGTCTGTTGGTCGCATGGCAGGCTTGTATAGGCTGGGCAAGCCGTTAGACTGTTCGCAGGCTTCCTTTGAGTCGAAGAGGGTTGAATCCGTGGCCTCGACAGACTCCGGATTGTCCGAGCGGCTAACATCGACAGAACACTCATTCTCGACATACGTTCCGTGGCGTCATTCCCGTTTTCCGCCACCCAATTGCTCCCGTAGCTCAGCTGGATAGAGCGACGGTTTCCTAAACCGTAGGTCGTGGGTTCGAATCCCGCCGGGGGTATTGCCGAACATCTTGAAGCGGCGTGACTTGCGTTTTGACGACCAAGATCAGATTCCTGATCATGCGATGACGTCCAGAATTGGCAGATCTGCCACTTTTTCGCGGTGCCGATTCATGAATAACAAATTGCTCTACGCATCTAGCGGTGGGTTGCTGGTGCTTTGCCTTGGTCTGGTCGTGGTGGCGGTGCGGCAGGCGTCGACTCTGCAGTTTCTTCAGGTCGAACTTGCCAAGACTCGGGCTGAGATCGCGGCGGTCAAACAGTCCATGAATGTCGAGACCGAAGAGCGCAAAAAAGCGATTGCTTCTGTGACCTCAACCGTCGATTCACTCAAGGAATCGATTCCAGTCCCGGTTGATGGCAAGCCCGCTTTCTAGCCGGGCGAAATCCTGGCGGGTCCGAAAATGAGCGTTCTGTTGCTCCATGTCCTACCCATTCATCGCCACAGCCCTCAACCCGATGAGTGAAGTCCCCTCAACCCCATTCGATCTGCCGCTCGAAAACTGAAACAGCCGCTACTGTTGGTCGCTGATGAGAGATCTGTGGTCATCGCGTTCATCCCACGATGAAGGGAATTCAACCGCTGGTCGTAGATTCGAATGTCGCCGGGGCCGTTTCTCAGGGGTTGGCTGTCGCAGCCTCTTCCAGGTACTCGGCGGCGGTCATGACTTTCCAGTCGTTTTCGCCGGACATGACCAGCACGTGAGTGTGGAAGTTTGCCAGTTGTGGCCTGTGGCTGACGCTGATCAGCGTGGTGGAACTGGAGCGGAGCAGTTCATACAGTCGGGCCTCGTTCTCTTCATCCAGGGCACTCGTGGCTTCGTCGAGGATCACGTAGGGGCGTTCGGCCAGGATGACTCGAGCAAACGCCAGGCGCTGCTGTTCGCCCAGCGACAGAACCTTGCCCCAGTCGGCTTCCACGTCCAGGCCGCCGCATCGTTCCACCAGGTGAGGCAGGTTGACCGATTCCAGAACGTGTTGCAGTTCTTCGTCACTCACTTGGCGGTCGGTTGAGGGGTAAAGCAACTGAGCACGCAGGCTGCCGATGATCAGGTAGGGTCGCTGCGGCAGGAACATCATCTGATCCAGTGGCGGCCGCATGACCTGGCCACTTCCCGCATCCCACAGACCGGCGATGACGCGGAGCAGCGAGCTTTTTCCGCCTCCGCTGGCGCCTACAATCAGCAGGCCGCTTCCTGGTGTCACGGCGATCGACAAGTCCGTGATCAACTTCCGCTTGTGATCCGGCGTCTCCACGCACAGATTCTCGACCGCCACCTCCGGCGCTTCCACCGTTTCGACGTGGCTCCGATCTCCATCAGCGGGTGCCGCCGACAGTTCCAGAGTCTTGGCGAAGCGATCCAATCGGCTGACGCCTGCCGCAAACAGGCTGAGGATGTCAAACTTATTGACGACGATATTGAGTGCATTGAAGATGGCCAGGAACGCGCCGGTTGCCTCCACCACGCTGCCGATTTCCAGTTCGCCTGACATCACCTGGGGCGCCAGGATGATCCCCGGAATGATCATGGTTCCCGTCGTATACGCGTATTGGAAAAGGTTGAGGAACAGTTGCCAGTAGATCATCCGATTGTAATTTGAGAAGGCTTCGCCAAATCGGGAGATCGCATATTGAGCCTCGCGCTCTTCTCCTCGAAAGAACGCGATCGATTCGGCATTTTCTCGAATGCGGACCAGGCTGAAGCGGAAATCGGCCTCGCGGCGCAGCTGAAAGAAATTGAGTCCGACGAGCGGACGCCCGAAGATCATGGTGGTGACCGCGGTGCCGATCGTGGCGTAGATCAGGATGAAGTAGACCAGCCCGCGCGAGATGGCCCAGAGGACCCCACAGAAAGCGATGAGTTGCAGCAGGGTCTCGATGAACAGCAGCAGAAAGTAGATGGATCGCTGAGTGAAGGTATTGATGTCCTCGGCGATCCGCTGATCGGGGTTGTCGATTTCGGACGTGAAATCGATGCGATAGTACGCCGCGTTTTTGAAGTAGCGGCGCAGGAAGTCACCGGTCATCCAGCGTCGCCAGTAGATGGTCAGCTTGTCACGGACGAAGTAGTAGAATCCATAGATCGGCACCGCGACGGCAAGCAGTCCAATCGTGTAGTAGATGGATCGCCAGTAGCGGGTTGAATCGCGTGCGGCCAGGGCGGACGAGAATTCGCCGGTCTGCTGGTTGAGCAGGACAACGGCGGCTGTATTCGCGAGCATCAGCACGACGAGCAGCAGCAACAGGCCACGCGCCAGCCATTTCTCGTCAGAAAACAAGTACGGCTTCGAAAGGACGATAAACCGTGGAACAAGACGTCCATTGAGTCGTGACATGGATGAGTCCACCTCGATTGTGCGGATGCCGCCTGAGCGGACGATCCACCAGATCATTCAGCGATGAATTCCACCAAACCGGTCCATCACTTCTGAGACTTCCGCTTCGCGATCCCCTGCCAGGACAGTGACGACAATTCGCCCAGACTCGAGCGCGGCGCCGAAATAGGCGGCGTCGTCCCTGGGGACTCCCATTCGCTCAAGCGTCTGAGTGAATCCAAGCGGAACTGCCCCCTCGGCGGGATTCTTGAGCAGGGGGCTGAGTGTCCCTCCGGCAATCGCCGGTCCCAGCAGGGGCATGATTCCCACGACAATTCCCAGGCCCCACAGGGAGCCGAATCCTTTATTGGCGGGTGCGTGGGTCGGCAGTTCCGAATACTCCTGTTCGAGATCCTGCCGCCAGTCGCGACTGGCGATGCCGACATCTTCGATTCCGAAGCCTCGTGCCCGCAGTTCGTCTACGGCGCCGCGGGCATCATGATGATTCATGAACAGACTGACGACACTTCCCTGATGCCGATTCGCCATCATCCCACTCACTTTCGGATACGTAACGGAAACGGATCGTCGCGGCGCGGGCACCCTTCTTGTCAATGGACATTCACAGTTGCCTGCCGCCGGGAAAGAGCCGCTCGAACACGGCCTCAATCTTCTGCAGCACGATCTTTCCAATGGCTCCTCGAGATTTCTCGACAACGATGACGTCGTTTGTAATCTCACCATGTAGATCCAGGATGCTGCCCCATCCCACCACGGCAGCAAAACGATCTCCGTTCCATGTCACACTTCTGGCATGGCCCGACTGGTTCAGTTCCGATTGAAACAACCGCCTGACTTCGTCGCGACTGGTACCATGCTTCCAGACAAGAGCTGTCATGTCAGTTTCCGGCAAACACCATTCGAGATTGATGGCCGTGAGGTCATCTGTATGGAGGGACCATGGCCCCGTGGACCAGAGTCATTACTATGGCGCGTTGAATCCTCGGGGTAGTGACGGTCCTCCAACCGGGCAATTCAATCCGACTCAATCCCGTGTGGAATCGACTCGTCGTTTCAGCTGAAACACGGGTACGTCCGCTCGCTTCCGTCAGAATTGGTTCTGGATTCGGGGCTTTCCCTGGTCAATCGCTGATCAATGCAAAAGGTATACCAACGCATTGCCGGGCGAATTTCGCGGCGTTATGACATCCTCCCAGCGGGAATATTGGAGATGCCGAATCCCAAAATCGCATCGCCATGAGTGGCGAGCGGTTGTTCAAGTGCCTGAATGGTCGATCCGAATCCACTGGGACGCGTTCGGAAATACAGAGGCATTCCGCGATCTCCACGGCTGAGGGAGATAAGTCCTTCAATGACTTGTGTTCGGCGGCTTTGAGGGGATCTTCTTGTAGGGTGCGTGAAGTCTTCGGAACGCACCACGATTGTTGCCCGAGCCATCGTCATGGTGCGTTTCGAAGACTGCACGCACCCTACAGGGGAGGGGTTCTGTTTTCTTCAGCCTCATTTTATGTCAGTTTCTTGCGAATGTCCGTCCGCTGGCACAGAATGAGACTTGTCGCTGACTAAGAGGTGTTCTATCGAGTTCAGTCGGGGAGACGGCTTCTTCCCTGGGTGCGTGTATCTTCATGCTCGCGAAGCTGACGACGTATTCGTTGCTCGGGATAGACGCGGCGCCTGTCGATGTCGAAGTCGATATTTCGCCGGGCGCAATGCCCAAAACGATCCTGGTTGGCCTGGCCGAAGCGGCGGTTCGCGAGAGTACTCATCGGATCGAACGGGCTCTCGTCAACAGTGGCTACGTTCGCCCGATTGATCGGATCGTGATCAATCTCTCCCCTGCCGACCTGCCGAAAGAAGCGGCGTCGGTCGATCTGTCGATTGCCCTGGGTCTGCTTGTTGCGAGCGGGCAACTGGTGTCCGATGTCCTCGACAAGTATTCCGCCGTCGGCGAACTGGCCCTGGATGGTTCCATCCGCCCTGCAAAGGGGACGCTTTCGATGGCGCTCAAGGCCAAGGAACTGGGGAAGCGGGGTCTGGTGGTTCCGGCCGCGAATGCCCAGGAGGCGGCGGTCGTGGAAGGGGTGGATATCATCCCGGTTGCCTCATTGACCGAGGCGGTCGGATTCTTCAGCGGACAACTGGAGATCCCCGCCCATCCCTTCAGCTGGTCGGATGCGGTCGCGGAGTTCGGTAAATATCAGATCGACTACGGCGATGTGAAAGGACAGGAATCGGCCAAGCGGGCTGTCACGGTCGCCGCAGCGGGGGCTCATCATCTGCTGATGATCGGTTCACCCGGGACAGGCAAGACGTTGCTTGCTTCGCGACTGGGGACCATCCTGCCGGAACTGGCGCCGGAGGAGAGTCTGCAGACGACGAGGATCTGGAGCGCGGTCGGTCGCCTTGACCCGGGCCAGCCATTGCTGCTCCAGCGTCCGTTCCGATCACCTCATCACACGATAAGTGAAGCCGGTCTGGTTGGAGGTGGGAGCATTCCTGCGCCCGGTGAAATCAGCCTGGCCCACAATGGAGTCTTATTCCTGGATGAACTTCCCGAGTTTAACCGGCGGACGCTGGAGGTGCTTCGGCAACCGCTGGAAGATGGCGTCGTCACGATCAGCCGCGCGATGGGCAGCCTGACGTTTCCAGCGAACCTCATGCTGGTCGCGGCGATGAATCCCTGTCCTTGCGGTTATCGAGGGGATCCGCGGCGGCAGTGTCATTGCAACCCGATGCAGGTGGAACGCTATACCGCTCGGATCAGTGGCCCGCTCCTCGATCGTCTGGACATTCACATTGAAGTTCCTCCGGTTCCTTTTCGCGAATTGTCCGATCAGGGAACGGGGACGACGAGCGAGCAGATGAAGAGCCGCGTTGTGGCTGCGCGGGAAATGCAGCATCGACGATTTGGGAAAGGGTCCCTTCGTTTGAATGGCCGGATGTCTCCTTCGCAGATTCGCAAGTTCTGCAAGCTGGATACCGAGGCGGAAGGGTTGCTCAAGTCAGCCATGGAAGAGATGGGACTCTCGGCGCGGGCTCACGACAAGATCCTGCGAATCGGCCGGACGATTGCAGATCTGGATGGCAGCGATAACATCGGTCATGCTCATCTGAGCGAAGCCATTAACTATCGCGCGCTGGATCGGTCGTATTGGAAGTAGTGTCACCATGCCAGGGACGTCAGAAGGCAACTCGACCCGGTTGCCGCCGCTTGCGGGGATTTGCAGCTACGAAGAGGCTCAGCGATCCGGCCTGTCCGTCGATGACTGTGTCGCATGGATGAAGCGTCATCATTATCTGCTGGTCCGTCTGCATGAAATCTTCACCGCCCGGATCACGGCCGAACCGCTGTTCGAATTGAAGACGGCCTTCAGCCTGCACGCCTATCTGTGTGCGGAACATGCGTCGGCGTTCCGGCAGCGGGTGAGTGAACTGCGGGAACCGCCGCTGGGCCTGGAGGTTGTGCCGCATCCGGGATTGAAATTGCTTTGCGATGAAATCCTCAGTGCCCCGACTGCCACGGAACTTGTCCACGGGTTGTATGACGTCGTGGTCCCGGCATTGATTGCGTCGCTGCAGGAATACCAGCGAACGACCAACCTGCTGTCCGATGCACCGTCTGTTCGAGTAACTCGATTCTGCCTGCTGGAACTGGAGGATGTGCGCGCGTTTGGGACTCAGGCGATTGCGGCGCTGATCGACGCGCCGACCCGGGAACGGCTGGTCCCCTGGAACCAGCTGTTACACGACGCCATGGATGTCGCAGGAGGGATTTCTGGGCGAGGTGACGTGCAGGAAGGGGCCGAAGTTCCGGCCGCTCAGTATTCGGCCACCCCTTATCAGTATGACCCGGTTCCTCGGCGTGATTCGCGATTCCAGGATTCCTACAACGGCGGGGTCAATCCCGAGGCCTTCCTGTACGACGAGAGGTTTCTGGCGCGCGACAAAGTGCTGATGATGTTCTACAAGCGGCTGCGCGAGATTGATGTTCCCGAAATGATGGCCAGTGTGCTGCAACAGACGCCGGGAAAGCCCTGGAAGTATTATCGAGACATGTCCAGGCAACTCTGGGACGAAGCCCGCCACGCTCTGTTGGGGGAAGTGGGGTTTGTCCACCTGGGTGTCGACTGGTCGCAGATCCCGATCAACTTCACCTGGTCGCTGAATTTGAATACGCAACTGCAGCCATGGGAACGGCACGCAGTGCTGTTCTTCATTGAGCAGGGGCTGATGCCCCGGACGGGAAAGCGATTCGAATGGGAGGTGGCCCAGAAATCCGGGATCCCGCTGGCGGCTGTCTTCCAGGACTTTGACTGGGCGGATGAAGTTCTGCACGCGCAGATTGGGCGCGAATGGTATGTCAAGGAGTTCGGCGACCTGAATGAAGCGATGAGCTACGGTGATCGCTGCTGGTCACGGGTGATGAGCCACTGGGGTGAGTATCTACAGTCCGGATTGACTGGTCATCTGAACTGGTGGCCACGGCTGTATGAAGCAGCTTGCCAGCAATGGAAAGTCACACCGGATCCGGCTGCGATGGCGTTTGACACGACGTATGAAAACACGCGGGCCGACTTGAAGGATATCTCGGCGTCGGGATGATTTGATTTGGTAGCCACGGATGGAACACAGATGAAACACGGATTTTGAGGAATGGGAATCGGGTTGAATGCGTAGCGATGAGGGTGCGTGAGATCATGCCATGAGAGAGGTTTAGGCGAGGGCGAAGCAATGGCCAGGGGGAGCGACGTCAGGAAGAAGTCGAGGTTGGGGAGTCTGCCCTTCAGTTCGGCCTTTCATCCGTGTTCAATCCGTGTTTCATCCGTGGCTCCCATCCGACATCAGCACGAGTTTTGTTAACTCGGGTCGACAGTTGTATCGGATTGGCTCTTTCCCGCTTACGCCGCGTGAGACGTACATCAGTGTCGGATCAAGCCAGAAGACTCCGGCCGAGAATCGACAGCCGAACCGGCTGGGGGAATAGACGGGGCCGAGGATTGGCAGCCGGATCTGGCCTCCGTGGGTGTGTCCGGCAAGCATCAGATGGATTCCGTTGGCACGCGCCCAGGGAAGATTGTCCGGCGTGTGGCTGACCAGGATTCGCAAACCCGAGGCCGGGGCCGGGGAGAGATCCGGATGATGTCCCATCCACGGCGTTTCGTCACCGCACAGGAGGATCGGCGAGTCATCCAGGGAGTTCGGGGGTGAGATGCTGACGAATTGCGATGCCAGATCGGTCCATCCCAGGCGGCGGAATTCTCGTCGAGTCGCCGCGGGGTCCAGGTACCAGTCGTGATTACCCAGCACGAAGTATTGACCCAGCGGTGCGGAGAGTCGGCCGAGCGTTGAGGGGAGCCATTCGAGCAGAGCCTGATCATCCAGCAGGTCCCCGCTGAAGACGAACAGGTCCGGCTGAAGTGCCGCGGCGTGCTCGCAGACCATTTCGAAATAGCGGCGCGTGACACCTCCATAAAAGTGAAAGTCACTCAAGTGGACAATCGACAACCCATTCCAGTGGGATGCCATGGCTGGGAGTCGATAGGTTTTCGTGCTGACATCGAGCGTGAATTGTTCGTTCCCGGGAAGCAACGCGACTCGACGCAAGCGGCCTCGCGTGCCCACCAGGGTTTCACGCCAGGGGGCTTTTGCGGAGTCGACTCGAAAGTCGCTCACCTGACTGCTGACAGAGAGTTCACACAGGGGTGGTGAGTATGCCCAATACCGGATCGTCGCGCCGATCAGGAGCAGAAGTCCGAGGCTTCCCAGGAGGATCGGGATCCACCAGGGAGCGGGAATCTGCTGGATCGTGCCACCGGTCAGCAGGTGCGGACCGCGCCAACCGAGGCCGTACAGAAGGGCGAGTGGGTAAACGGTGATCAGCAGCAGGTTCAGGCTCTTGTCGGCCATGACATACCGCTTGGCCAGACGCTGTGCGCAAATCCAGTTGACGCACATCGCCATGATTTTGGCGAAGCCCGCCGAGAGGAGGAGCAGGGCGAGCAGGAAGAGGGCGGCCACAGGTTGTCCCGTTCGCAAAAGAATCGAAGCCCGGCTTTTCGACAAGCCGGGCTTCAGAGACGCATTGGCTGCTGGCAACCAGGTGGATTACTTTTCGGGCTTGGCGAGTTCGCCTTCGATGGCCTTGATGACTTCCGGAGCATCGGGCTTGGTGCCGGTGGGGAACCGGGCCACGATTTCGCCATTGCGGCCGATCAGGAACTTTTCAAAGTTCCACTTGATGTCGCCGGCAAACTTCGGATCGGTCTCTTTCGAGGTCAGGGCCTTGTAGACGGGTGAGGCATTGGGGCCGTTGACGTCGATCTTGCCGAACAGGTCAAACGTGACGTTGTACTTCGACTGGCAGAACTTCAGGACATCGGCTTCGCTGCCGGGTTCCTGAGCGCCGAACTGGTTGCAGGGGAATCCGAGGACGGCCAGTCCCTTGTCTTTATACATGGCATTCAAGGCTTCGAGTTGTTCGTACTGCGGCGTCGCACCGCAGCGGCTGGCGACGTTGACGACCAGCAGGACCTTGCCTCGGTACTTGGCGAGGTCAACTTCTTCACCCTTGATCGATTTCACTTTGTTGTTGAGCACCGGGGAGACCTTGTCAGCGGCGGGAAGGAAACCAGCGGTCAGTGTGAAGGCAACTCCAGCAAACAGGCAGGTGGCAAGCATTCTCATCGGCGGGAACTCCTGGCGGGAACCGACAGTCGCGTGAACGATTCGCCCGCCATGGGCGGATCACGCGAGACATAGAACAGTGTAATCATCCCTCGCCGGATGACCAGCGTGTCGTCAGTTCATTCCGCGGTCTGATCGTCGCGAGAAATGATTTGCGCCGATGCGGGTCGCCACCGGCGTGCGCCACGTCGCGACAATTCGGAATTCCGCATCCAACGCGTTATCCTCTTTCAAACGCGACTTCGATCGATTTCCGCCCGTCGCGAACCCGTCATCTGGCATTCGCCCTTTCAGATTGGACCCGTCCATGGATTTTTCCCGAGTGGTTCAATGTCGCGTCTCTGGACTTGCCGGGTTTCATTTCCTGGCTGTCTGTCTCACTGCCACCTCTGCCTTTGCCCAAACGCCTCTCGCCGACGCACTCTCTCCAGAACTCTGGCGGAAGGAGCGACGGATTATCGATCTGCATCAACACATCGAATTGAATCCCGAACGATTCGATCGAGCACTGCGAATCCTGAATCCATCAGGAGTGGGGATCGGCGTCATGCTCGGGGCGGGAACGGTGACTCATCAGGAGGGTGAGCAGTCCGAGTTCGAGCGAGCCCGGGTCCTGGCGGAAGCAAAGGCACCCGGTCGATTCGTGCAATACATGCTTCTCGACTACAAGGGCTGGGATGAACCTGGCTGGAGCGACCAGGCTGTCCAGCAGGTTGAGGAAGGTTATCGACTGGGCGCATCGGGCCTGAAGGAATTCAAACGGCTGGGACTGTTCCTGAAAGACGGCAGCGGCAAACTGATCAAGATCGACGATCCGAAACTCGATCCCGTCTGGAAGCGATGCGGTGAGCTCGGCCTGCCCGTTTCAATTCATGTCGGTGACCCACGCGCCTTCTGGCTACCCTACGATGACAAGAACGAACGCTGGACCGAACTCAAGGACCACAAAAGCTGGTGGTTCGGCGACCCGACGAGACATCCACCACGGATGGACCTGCTGGAGGCCTTGAACCGGGTGATCGAGCGACATCCGAAGACGACGTTTGTCTGTGTTCATTTTGCCAACAATCCCGAGGATCTGGACTGGGTTGAACAGTCGCTCGATCGGTTCCCAAACATGTATGCCGATGTCGCCGCTCGCATTCCGGAACTGGGCCGGCACGATCCGGAACGCGTTCGGCGGTTGTTTATCAAGCACCAGGACCGGATCCTGTTTGCGACTGACTTCATGGTCTATGGCAAACTGATCCTGGGTTCTGGCGGCGATGCGGAACGACCGAGCGACGAAGAGGGGATCGAGTTCTTCAACAAGTGCTGGCGCTGGTTTGAAACGGATGACCGCGACTGGGCTCACATGACCCCCATCCAGGGAGACTGGAAGATCAGCAGCATCAAGCTTCCGCCGGAAGTCTGTCGCAAGATTTACTTTGACAACGCGCGAAAGTTGCTGGCCCGGACCTTACCGCTCCCCGTGGTTCAGGCGGTGCGGATTCAGCGTGATTTTGGTGTGGATGGAATTCTGGATGAACCAGAATGGTCGCGAGCCACTCCTGCGCGGCTGGAGTATCAATCGGGCGACAGTTCCGCCATGGCGGGCCTCAGCACGCCTGTTCGGCTGCTCTGGTCCGAGAACTATCTGTACCTGGGTTATGAATGCCCATTTACGAAGCTGAGTGTCTTCACACCGGTTCAGAAGGAGGAACGGCTTGGGCTCTGGGACAATGATGTTGTGGAGGCATTCATCGCGTCAGACCCTCAAATTCCAAAGCGGTATACCGAATACGAATGGGCGCCGACCGGGGAATCCCTCGATTTGAAAGTCGATCTTCCGGCCAAGGATTTCGGCTGGACGGCTCATGCCGAGTCGGCAGTCCGAATCGATGAAGCCCAGCACGTCTGGCGTGTGGAAGTCCGGATCCCGCTGAAGGCGCTCAGCGAGACAATTCCCGTGGTTGGTCAGCGCTGGCGTCTGAACCTCTATCGCCACGATCGGGCCAACCGAGCAGGGCTGGCCCTTTCACCCACCCTGACTCGGACATTCCACACCCCTGAACGATTCGGCTGGCTTGAGTTTTCGAGCGTGCCGACGGACTGAATGGATTGCAGTCGCGGGTCCCCGGTCCATCTCGACACAGATTCCCTTCCCTATTTGCCCCCCATGGCTTCCCACTTCGCCCAGCCTTCGTCCAGAAAGGCGGCGAAGTCACCATTCTTCAGTTCCAGGCCATCCGTGAACGCAGCGAGGATGGTCTTCCCGTCTGGTGTCACGATGGCATAGGCTGGCAGCGAAGCGTCATTGAAGAAGCCGATTTGCAGTTCCTGATTTCGCTTGAGTAAGCGTGCATTCTCCACGGGATCACTGATCGACTGGACTATGTCGGTATAAAGCTGGACTAATACGAATTTCTCCAGACGACTACGATTGTGCGGCCGGGTGAATTTCAGCTCCATCTTTCGACAGTTCGGGCAATTCGTTCCGGTGAAGTCAAACAGGAGCGGTTGCTGCTGGGTCTGGGCGTACTCCAAGGCCTTGTCGACATCGAGCGAATACCAGATTCCATGATGGTTAATGACGGGATCCGGCAGTGCTGTTGTCGTGCCGCCATGTGCCGGAGAATTGGTCTCATTGCGCGGGGGTGCCAGCGCCAGGATCTGTTCCATCACCCAACCTCCACCGCGGTCATGAGTCACAAGCGCGATCGCCAGATTCCCTGAAAGCCCCAGAAAGGCGATCACGAGAATCAGCCGGCCAACGGAGATTCCAACCGGCGGAACATCATGAGACAGTCGAAAGACTCCAAGCAGATACATCGCAATCGTCAACGACAGAACCAGCCATGTAATCATCACGAAGACATAGTCAAACAGAAGTGGTTCCGCGGGATTCCAGTTGAAGTCGGCGACGCTAAAGAATTTCACAGCAGCGCCAATTTCGATCAGGCCCATCACAACCTTCACCACATTCATCCAACCGCCACTCTTGGGCAGTTTCTTGAGCAGGCTGGGGACCAGGGCGAGGAAAAAGAACGGCGAGGCAAACGCGGCACCAAATGCGAGCATCCCGATGATCGGCCAGTAATATTGACCCTGTGATGCAGCGACAAGCAGCGATCCCGCAAACGCGAACGTGCAGGTAAACGAAGTCAGCGTAAACGTCAGCGCCATGAACATCGCCCCAACGTATCCCCCCGCCTGCTCCTTATTTGCGGTAAACGTTAACAGCCCGCTGGGGATTCGAATTTCAAACAGCCCTAGCATATTCAGGGCGAAAACGACAAACACCGTACCAATCGCGACATTCAACCACGGATTGTTGGCGAGGGTATTCAGCTGGGCTGCCCCAAATAGCGCGGAGATCCCGACACCGAGGATGGTAAACGTTGCCACGATGGAGCCACAAAAGACGAGTGCCACATAAATCGGACGATGGTGCTCAGACTCACTCTGCTTCAAGAAGAAGCTGACCGTGATCGGCACCATTGGAAAAACGCATGGGGTGAGCAGCGAGACCAGGCCAAACCCGATCGCTGTCAAAAGGAATCCGAACAGTCCTCGATCCTGCGGTTTCTTCGTGATGGCATTTGGTACCGCATTTTCACCGGGTGCCGGTGCGGCTTTCGGATTAGCTGCCGAAGCTTCTTGCGGAGATTTGGTGGTCGGCGGAGGGGGAACATCGGAGACTGCCGGCGCTTCGCGAGTCACTGGTTCGGAATTTGGAAGCTCAAATCTCAACTTTGGAAAGGGAATACACCGGTTGCTGTTGCAGGTCTGATAGATAATCATTCCCTTCAACCCATAACCTCCCGGTGATGCGTCGGCGAGCACTTCGAATTCTCGCGACCAAGTCACTTGGTCGTGGTGGACCCACTGGATTGTTCCTGGCAATGATCTATCAACCTCGTATGGATGATCCGCAACAAATCCCTCTCCGAGTGCTCTTAATCCGTTCAATTCCGTCAAGTCGATTTCGGTCGGCTTCCCACCGTCTTTCGGCTGCGTCACGGCGAATATGTGCCAGCCCTTTTCGAGTTCCATGGTGACCGATAACGTGACCTTTTCACCTGGTTTGGCGTTGTCTGGACTCAGCTTCAACTTCAAAAGTGCAGGTTGCGATTTCCCGCTCTTCGGTCGTTTTTGGAATTCGAAATTTAGCGGGGCCTTTGGGGGCTCAGGGACCGCATCGGCCAAGGCGACATCGAACGTGATGGGGGGATTCAGTGGAGTGCACTTCCCCCCTGCGCCTTCGCTGCAGTACTGCCCGGTCAATTCGCCCGAGACGGAGACACGTGATGGGTCTGCATCGGGCAGAATGCGATACTTCTTCGTCCAGGTGACATGATCGTGAAACTTCGAAACTTCCACTTTCAGGTCTGGTTCAAATGATGTCTTGGGCTCGCGATCCGATACAAACTCGGGCGCGAGCGCCATCAGGCCTGTTTCTTTGGTCTCGATCCGAGTTCGACCGTCGAATGCCCCGGTCGTGCTGTAGATGTAATGGCCCTTCGGTAGCGTCACCTTGACCGTAAGCGTCACTTCGTCGCCCGGTTTGGCCGTTGAAGGGGTCAGCGTTACGTCGAACTGCGCCTTCGGACCCGCCACGCCGGTCTTCAGTCCAGTCAGATCCTGGAATCCATCCAACTGGGAATAGGCCGGCGTGCAACAGGCCAGCACCAGAAGCATCCCGCACGCCACCGAACGGGAGGGATTGACGTACCAAGAATGTTGACCTGTCATTGCGCGTCCTGCGAAAAAGGTGTCCAGCCCGTCAGACATGGCGGGAGAGGGACAAACGCCAAAGCAGGCCGCGTGCCACCCATTCGGATTCTCGATTCCGATCCCTGCCTCATCGACGGACCAAACGGTTTGTCTTGCCGGCGCCAGTCCTGGATCCTGAGGTCGTTCCCGACTGGCAGTCTGTCCGTAGTCCCTGCTGCCGTCACTCAACTTCTGACGGCAACTTATCTTAACGACTTGGCGCCGTTTCGCCCAACCATTCGCCGGTCCTGCCGCAGCGGCACTCCTACGCTGCCGGATCCCGAAGTGATTGGAAGATTTTGATTTCAGCGCCGCATCGTGGTTTGGTAGAAACTACAATCGCTCGAACTGGTTCTTACTCAAAATGTCTGGACTGCCGAAGTCACGTCGACCAACCGAAGCCGCGGATTGAGGTTGTCATGTTCGGACGATCACGTTGCCGCTGGCTTCCTGAAGTCTCCAGCTTCTGTGTCATCACCATTTTAATGACGTCAATCGCCTTGGGTGAAGAGCCTCGCGCGGTGGAAATCACCAGCCCGCTCCCCTACGGCCCGGCGCCGATCCACTACTTTTCCGAGACCGAAGACGACCTGATTCAACAAATCCAGTCGCGGGCCGATCGAGGCGAGCTTTCCTTTCAGGCGCGAGGCCCGTCGGGATACTTGCTGGATCTGCTGCAGGCGCTGAAGATCCCCGTCGAGTCGCAGGGGCTGGTCTTCTCGAAGACCTCTGTCAACCAGGCCCTGATCAAACCGTCATCGCCGCGGGCCATCTATTTCAACGACGATGTGACCGTGGGCTGGGTCCCCCGGGCGGCCGCGCTGGAGATCACTCTGCAGGATCCCGTCAAAGGAGCCCTGTTCTACACCTTGCCGCAGCCGCTGGAAGGGAATGACAATCCGTCGGCAGGACCGGCCAGGATTCTTTTTCGACGCGACGGACGCTGCACGGCCTGCCACATCTCGGCCCGCACCCTGAATGTTCCGGGCCACATCGTCAGTTCCTTCCTGACGGACGCCACTGGTCAGCCGCGTGAAGGGTTTTCTGCGATCAATCATTCCCAGCGATTTCCCGAGCGATGGGGTGGCTGGTATGTGACAGGGAACACTCCCAATCTGATTCATTGGGGCAATCTGGTTGGCGACGCCGATGCCCGGGAACATCGACAGAACGCGTCGTTTCGCGGAACGCTTCCCGAGCTGAAGTCGCTGGTCGATCTTTCCAGCTATCCGTGCCAACAGAGCGACATCGTGGCCTTGCTGGTCCTGAACCATCAACTGCACTTTTACAACCTGGTGAATCGGGTCAGCTTCGAAAGTCGCCTCAATTGCCGTTCAGACGCGGAAGACCAACTCGTCCGATATGCGCTGATGCTTGATGAAGCGCCGCTGGCGGGACCAGTATCGGGGTCGAATCGATTTGCAGAACTTTATTCGCCACCCGACACGCGAGACGGCCCGGGCAGTCTGAGGGAACTGGATCTCAAGACGCGACTCTTCAAGCATGATGTCAGCCCGCTGCTGTTGTCACGCTCGTTTCAATCCCTCCCCAACGACGTCAGGAACCGACTATATCGAAGTCTCGACGCCCAACTGTCGATGCGTGACGACGCGTCCGCACGCCAGATTCTGAAGCGGGCCATCGCCGAATGGCCCCCCTGACACTGCGGAGCGGGAGGCCGAACACATCGAATGGCTGTATAGGGTGCCAAGCGGTGCCAAGGGTTGTGCCAAGATTGTCTTGGCGCGGCGGCGTGACCATCGATGCGAAGCACAGTGCAGTCCGCGTCGGACATCATTATCCTGTGGCGGTTCCAGTACTGAACCGGCAAAAGGATTCGCGAAGTGGACAGGCTGCGGCTGGAAATTGAACCGGTCATTCAAAGTGCCGAGAGAATTCAACAGGAGATTCTCCGTTCGCTCCCGGGGCACCAGGGGTTGCCGAAGCTGGCGGCGGGTGTCGCCAATGCGGCTCGAACGGCCAAAGAAGTTTCACGTCGAATCGAGCGGCCGTTTGGGGTACATCGATTGCCGGTCGTCTTCCTGGCGATTGCCCTGGTCCTGTTTGTCTGGTGGATGTACTCCGAGTTCTTCAGTGTCGCGCGATTGACGATCGCGCTGCCGGATCGTGATGCCCAGGAACTGCGGACCCGGGTGACTCGCGAACGTCGCCTGCAGTTTCGACCTGTCGTGGTGCGCGGTTCACGCGAAGCCTCGGAAATGGTCGCGAACGGCAAGGTCGACCTAGCCTTCGTTCAAGGGGGACTGCCGATCCCCGCTCAGTTACCCCGTCTGGAATCCAAACTCCCGGAAACCATTTTGTGGTTCCTGCGAGACACCGTTCCCGACACAAGTTCGATTCACCGCATTCTGACATCGTTGTCGGGAGAAGGGAGTCATTCCGTCTGCCAGGAGTTCCTCAAGGCCTGGAAGATCGACAAGCAGGTGGAATTCCAGCACGACTGGAAGCGATTGACGGATGAAGACGAGTACGTGATTCCCCCTGAAATTGACGCCGTTTTCGTCGTGAAGGATCTATCGGACGATCAGACACTGCGCGCCAGCGAGCGGCTGGCGAACGCGGGTTTCCGGCTGGTCTCACCCAACCTGGGTGCACGCGCCTCGCACTATGAATACCTGAAGCCGGATGAGATTCCTGCCGGCTACCTGCGCAGCAATCCCGCTTATCCCCCGGGGCCGATTGCGACGTATTCCGTCGTGACGTACCTGGTCGCCCGCGAAACGCTCACCCCACGATTGCTGGCGGTTGCCGCCCGGTTGATTGAAGGTCAGCCGCCATCGCTGTCCGCGGGAAGCTTCAGTGCGACCATTGGCGAAGCCAGCGACATCTTCCAGGGTGTCGAAGCCTTGATGGGGATCCTGATCAACATTGTGCTGGCGTTCCTGGCGCTCCTGGGTGTCGAAACACTCGCCTATCGCAAACAGTTTCATGAACTCAATTCGCTGGTCAGTCTGATCAGCATGCACCAGAGTTCCAAAGACGTGCTCGGTTTGACCGACCCCGAGCGGCGTCGGAACAACCTGCTATACCTGGGTCTGTGCAGCGACCTGCTCGGCCTGATCAGTTCGATCAGCGGCTATTACACCCAGCAGAATTCCTCGCTGCTCTTCAACAATCTGCCCGAGATCATTCACCAACGCTGCGACGGTTTGAAGATCAACATTCAATTGAAGATTCTGCATGCGATGGTGAACGCCCCCTCCATGGAGACGGAGCCCACCAGCACCACTGCACCCGCCCCGTCCGTTTCACCGGGACCCGTGGCTTCAGTCCCTGTAGTACAGTGATTCGCGTGGCGCGGTGTACCGAACCGACAGATGAGGTGTTTCCATTCGCTTCTGACCAGCCGCCAGCGATTTCAGTCCCGCTTCCACCAGGCCACTGGTGAGCAGGGTCCGCTCGACGGGATAGGGGGCTTTGCCCGTCATGAACATCGTTTCGGCTCCATTCATCAGGGCCGCCGAATAGACCACATTCGGATTGGGGGGCAAATGGAACTGTGTCGAGAGTGGATTGGTCACTCCCTTCAATTTTGCCGCGAACGTGAAGTCCTGGACCAGACCATTCATCAGCAGCATCGTCGCTTTCGTTCCATCGTTGTATTCGAATCGATAGGCGACAGGCTCCTTGACCCATTCGCGCATCTGTGCCGAGGTGGGATACCGATGACTGAAGGTTTCGGGCTGGGCCAAGGTGTGGCTGCGCGACAGGCAGGCCTGGAATAGCTGGGGACTCCATCCCCCCGCCTGCCACGAACCAGCGTCGAGTCCCTTCCAGACCGCGTCGCCGCGCAGCGCGTGGATCGCGGCCACCCCGGTTTCGCCCCCTTTGCGCCGCTCGGCCATGCACTGCATGGTTTCCAGGGCATGGAAGTCATAGATATCGACCGCCCCAAACGCCACGCACATCAGTTCCTCGATCTCCGCCCCATAGGGCATGTCGAGCGATGGCATCCGCCAGGTGACGGGAAGAGACGATCCTGCCAGGAATGGAAAGTTCATCGACTTGGAAAGGCTGACCATCTCCTGAGCCCATTCGAACTTCCAGGACAGGTGCTTGTCATTGAAGATCGGGACAGCGCGACCGTCTTTGGCAAACACATCGGACGCCTGCTTGAAGAACTGGTATCGCGGGTACTGCTTCTGTCCAAACTCGTTGATTGGATATTCGCCATGCTCACCGATGATCAGAACGCCGTCGACCGCCAGTTTGTCGCCGCCACATCGTAACGCCTCAGCAATGGTCGGATAGATCTTGAAGCCGAATTCCTGGGATCTCTGCCGGCTGAGGTCCCCTTCGGGGGTCTGATCGACGTAGGCCGACACCACGTCGATCGCGGGGCGATGCCAGCGTCCCTGCAGGGGATATCCATGCAGAAATCGCTCGGCCATGTGCCAGGCATGCGAGCGATAGTTCCAGAGCGTGGTCACCACTGCCAGTTTTTTACGCGGGGGCGTCGTCTCCTCGCCGAAGGCCAGCGTAGTCCCCAGGAGTCCGGCGCCTGTCGCAGCCAGGAAGTTTCGTCGAGTCAGCATGGAAGGGGCTCCGTGGATTCGTTGCGTGTTTGAGGAACGAGTTCAGGTGGGACCGGAAGAGCTCTGTTCAGGAACGGGTTTCAAGCCAGGATGGTGGCGGTCAGGGGGTGGGTGTTTTCGTCTTGGCTCTTGCCATTTCATTTTCGCGGACGGCCGCGTGATAGCGTCGAAATCCCGCCTGGACCGACGGGCTGGCGTTTTTCAACGATGACTGAAATCGGTCCTCTTGAAGCGGGATTCCCGACTGTTGCAACAGGTGTGCCATCTGAGCGGCGGTCGCTTCATCAAAACCGGTCAGGCGTGTCATCAGCTTGTCGAGATCCTGGCCCTCGGTTGCCCGCAACTGGACAGCATAGTCGTACGCGGACATGCGGCGGCCATCACCATCGGCATCAACCCACACCGCTCCACTGCAGCCGATCACATGCGTTGATGGATCAAGAGAAGTCGGCTGATACGGCCTGGCCGTCCGCCAGTAGAGTCCGCGGATGCCGGGCCCCATCGCGATAGCCACCAGGTGAACGTCGTGCCGCGGTCGCGGGATTTTCCAATGCCCTGCCCATTTGATGCCATGGGCAGAAGAACCTTCTAACGGCTTCTTGTTCGGCGGTTCCTCAATTTGTTCTTCCCGCAGCAGGACTCCATTGGCGAACAGCATGATCCTGTTGGCCTGGATCCAGCCCGGGCCGCTGACAGTCAGCTTGACCTGAAGTTCGTCTTCCGGAGCCGAAGCGAGTTCCCCCGACGAGTATTTCTCATTCACGGTGATGGACGTCAGCAGTCCATAGCTGACCATCACCTGGCCTTGCAGAAAGCTTTGGGTCGCACGGTCCACGTCCAGGTTGCCAGGATCGCGATCATCGCAGCGAACATAGGTGCGGCCCTGCCCGACGAAGTGCCTTGCGACGTCGTGCGAATCACTGCTGCCGACGGGAGTGACCTGATATCCGCGGTTTAACAATCCCATCCAGTCGTGAAACAATTGCAGGACGTCGGTCTGCGTAGCGCCCGAATTCACAACCTCCATTCCCTGGAATCGCAACGGCCAGCCCTCCAGGTTATCTGCAGCGACACTGTTGTAGAGCGCCGGTCCAAACGGACGGACTCCACTGTGCAGATCGCGGGCATGGTTCAGGATGGCAATCTTCACGCCCGGCACACGCGCGATGTCGTCAAACAGCAGTCTCCAGTCCGTCTGCTTCGCATCAGGAACGCGGGACGTCTCGAGCACCGGGAAGATGTTGAAGTGTCCACGCGGAGTGGTCACTTCATTGCCGATCACCGGAGTAAAATGACGTCGGAGTCCCGACTTTTTCGCGAAGGGCTCATAGTCGACATACTGATTGTGATCCGTGGCAATCGGCAGCTCGATCCCTTCTCCCGCGAGCGTGATCATCCGTTCGGCGATCGTCGCATCACCATGGCCCGAGAACGAGAGTGTATGGACATGCGGATCACACGCGACGTACCCCGGTGTTGAGACTTCGCGCCGAATGGTCAACGCCTGCCGATGACGTTCACCAGGTTTGATAGTGAATTCGGTCTGTGCCAACGAGTACTCAAATCCGCGACCGGCAAAAACCGTGTAACGACCTGCCGGCAGTTTCACGGTGGCATGTCCGGTCGCCGTATAGACGGTTCCCGGGCGGATCGCCAATTCCTCACTGGAGGACGTTCCCAGCGCGATCAACGACCCCTGCGCATCGACGATTGTGAGTCGCCCCGGGATCGGTTGTTGGGATTCGCTCTCCAGAATCGACACTTCCAGCGTCGATTCTCCCTGGACGTCAATCAAGGGTCGGGCAAGAAGTTGGATGGGGCCGACTCGAATGTCATCGGTCGGAGTCGTTCCCCCCGGGGATTCGATCACCAACGTATTGGGACCATCCACCAGCAGCCCTGTCGGGACGGCGAGGCCGATTGTCATGTCGTTCTCATCGCGAACCAGTTCTCCGAGACGCTTCCCATTCAGAACGACATGCCAGGGCTGCTTCACATCCTGCTGTCGACAGAACAGTCCGAATTCGGTGTTGTTTCTGGAAGTGTTGAAGGAGACATTCAGTCGCGTTGAAGCTGCGTTCTCGGGGAAGTCCAACCATTCCCGCTCTGGCTTGTTGCGGAGGTGAACGGGTTGGGGTTCGATGGAGATCCCACCGGGAGAATCTTCTCCGCGGGCCGATGCCATAAGGGCGATCAGCAGGCCAACCAACGACCACAGGCCGCGAAGGCGATTTCTTCGTGCGAGCAGGTCAATTTCAGGGAAAGTGAAAGGGGCCACGATTCGGTTCCGGGAGAGTTCGCGAACTCAATCGACACGGCTCAGCGGCAGCGATCTCATTCGGCCGCGTAGACCCGCTTGCCACCCACATACGTCGAATGAACCGCCAGATTGCGAACCTCATCCACCGGGCAGGTCAGCAGGTCCGTCTTGAGGACCACGAAGTCAGCGAGCTTCCCCACTTCCAGCGATCCCTTTTCCTTTTCTTCAAATGTCAGATAGGCATTGTTGATCGTGTACAACCGCAGGACCTGTTCACGCGTAATTGCCTGCTCGGGATGCAGCGGAACATCGGCACGGCGGGGAAGTCGAGTCATCGCGACCCACATTGCCAGGAATGGATTGTAAGGATTCACAGAACGCAGGCTGCCAATCTTCTGCATGTGATCGGAACCGCCGCCAACGATCACCCCCAGGTCGAAAATGGTTTTGTACGGCTGGAAGTAGGTCAGGCGTTCGTCGCCGAACTGCCGTTTCAGTGTGGCGCCATCGAGCCACAGCCAGGCAGGTTGCAGGTCGGCGACGATTCCCAACTGCTGCATCTGCTGCACCGCTTCCAGGCTCATGAAATTGCAGTGAGTAATGCAGGGCCGATGGGGGCGGACGGGAAATGTTCGATTGATTTCCGCATAGGCATCAATCAACGCATGAATCGCCCCGTCGCCGACGGAATGGGCGGTGAACTGCAGATCACGCTCCAGGGCAAATCGCGCCATGTGAACCAGTTCGTCCTGCGGAATGTATCGCAGACCGCGATAGTCCGGGTCGGTAATGGAATAGATTTCACTGCGCCCCCAAGGCTGACGCATGTAGGCGCTTCCTGTCAGCATGCCGCCATCCAGGAACACTTTGATTCCGCGCAGCCAAAGGCGATTGTCGTACTTGTGCAGCGGGTGATCCGCCGCTTTCTGAATCCCCGCCTCCACCTCGGAGCGCTTGCCGCTGCCGTTCACGCCATAGGACAGAAAGACCCGGCAGGATAACTCGCCACTCTCCCGCAGTTGCAAATAGGCCTTGATCGCGTCGTCACTCGCCGCGCGATCGGCGACACTGGTCAGGCCGACGGAGTTGTAGTCGGCAAACAGCTGCTTCAGTCGCTGCACCCGGTCTTCGAATGAGGCGGACTTTTCGCTGGATTTGGACTTCACCAGGCGTGTGGCGCTCCGCAGGATCCCCGTCAATTCGCCCGTGACGGGATCCTTTTCAATCTGCCCCGCCTGTCCGTCGGTGATCTGAAAGTTGCGGTCAATTCCACTCAGTTCCAGTGCCAGCGAATTGCAGACGCAGTCGGGTCCGGTGCTGAAGACCACGGGATTGCGGGGGGCGACCGTATCCAGTTCCTTTCGCGTCGGATACCGCTGATCGCGCAGCCGGGTAATGAAGACTTGCCGGACAACGATCCATTCTCCATCGGCGAGGGCTTCGGCCCGGCTGCCGATATAGGTCAGAACATCGGCGACGGTGTCCATTTCGGGAATGGGATGGTCGTACTCATACAGCGCCGCGCCGGTCGCATGGACATGCGAATCGCACAGGCCGGGAATGACCGTGCGTCCCTCCATGGAAACCAGTTTCGATTCGCGACCGGCCAGACGCAGAATCTCGTCATTCTTTCCGATGGCGACGATACGATCACCGCGAACAGCCATCGCTTCAAACTGCGAGAACCTGTCATCCACAGCCACGATCTTGCCATGATGGATGATCAGGTCGGGCGGCTGAGCCAACCCCGTCTGAAGCATGATGGCCAGCAGAAAAATCACCAAGCCGGGCAAGGCGGCGTTTCGCATCACGGACTCCGCGCGAACGGGAAAGATTCGTTCTCGCGGACCATTGAACGATTTTGGATGCGTTGATGCAACGCAGGACCAGCGAAGATGCCGGACACGGCGAGGCGGGAAGCGCAGGAGAGACTCCCGAGCTATTTCCGGCCGTCAGCTCCCAGTGTCATGGGCGAAGTTTCTTCGCTCCCCTTTGGTTCCGCGGGGGCGGCATTCTTCGGCTGATTCGATGACTGAGCCGGGGCATTGCCTGGCGGAGTCGGGCTGACCCAAGTTTCGAGCGTTTGAACCTGCTGCGGGGTCAATCGCTGCCCGTGCAGAACTGCTGCCACCAGGGGGACGATCAAGTCATAAGCAGTCTTGGCGGCCGCTGCGGCGTTGTTCAGCAATCCCGCCTTGGTCGTCTTGTTTGCCATCATGTCGTTGGCGTCAAGCTGCTGGAATGCGAGATAAACCTTGATAAAGCCACCCTTCCATTTTGGATCATCGGGTTTGGACTGGGCCGCTTTCGAAAGCTTGAGCGCAAACTCGGCCACTGCACGGGTCACGGTTGGCGGATTCACCACCGGAGGCAGGGGGACCCGCCCCAGGGATTTCGCGGCTTCGGCTCGAACAGTCCAGTCGCGGGTATCATCGAGCATCACGTCCTTCAGGACGTCGACAACGTACGGCTTGCGGCTCGCGTCCAGGCCGTCGATATCCACGGCAGCCAAGGCCCCCGCCAGTCGCATTTGATACCACGTGTGTGAATCCTTGTTCTTCAATTCGGCGACGAATGCTTCGGCAATCTTGGTTCGAACCTGGAAACTGGCGGTTCCGTTCTTCAGCAGACGCACGATCGAATTGACCGCGGCCACCTTGACGGCGGCAGGCTGCTTGGGATCCATAATCGACTGGACCAGCGGCTCACAGGCGGGGGTGAACGATTCGACTTTCGAACCCAGGCGAGTGTTTTCTTCGGTCAGGTTCAGTTCACCCAGCAGAATCGCCACATGCAGCCGGACATAGAAGTTCTGCGTCTGCAGCAATGGTGCGGCCTGATTGACCACTTCCTGCATGACAAATTGTCGGAAGGCCTTGACTTCAGCTGGCTTCGGATTTTCCGGGGCCGATGCCGCAGCCGTCAGGTCACGCATCAGGTCATCGCGGTGCTTGCTCAGTTCCGGACGGTTTTTCAGCAGGCAAAGCAGTGCCAGGCGGTACCGGATCCCGTTCTTGATGATGGTCTTGTCGGCATCCGTGGATCGAGCGGTTCGCAGCACGGTCCCCAGTTTGCTGAATTCTTTCTTCAACTTTTCGAACTCGTCCGCCGCGACCAGCGGTCGGTCGATGTCCATCATCTCATCACGTGACCCCGGAGGCTTGAAGCCGTCCGGAAGTTTGTCCGGGTTGATGTTGATTTCGGGTGCGGGGCCCTTGCCCCCTGGAATCGCCTTACCCGGGACCCAGCGATCCTGAACCTGGCCACCTGGTCCGGCCGGATTAAATCCACCCGGATTGAAGCCCCCGGCGGGAGGCGCCATCACGCCACGCGGGCCACCCGGCAGCGGTTGATTATGACCCTGGCCGAATACCCATGTCGCCGATCCGCAGGTGGCAAACACAGCGGCAAAGCACGTCACGCGCAATGAAATGGCGGTCCGCTTTCGGACTGGCAACGAGGTCACGTTCATGTCTCGCACGGGGCCATCCCTTAGTATTCACGAAACCGTGTCGCGGCAATTGAATGAATTGTCACTTTACCAGCAGCCGAATCGTCCGACTGCCCGTCAGGTGACTCAACACAATCCCCCTCGACACACTACCTGCGAAAACAGAGTTTTGCCACTAGACATCGACGATTCACCATCGATCCAACGTCTTCGTAAAACCATCACCCGCAAGATCGGATTATTGATCCCGGACGAGTTGAAGGGTTGCGACACGGAAATCGATCAGAACGATGACACAAGCAACGATACGTTGTGGCAAGAGGATCGACAACTGAACTGACCTCCCGGGGTTACCGAAAAACCGGCAAGATTTCCCGAGAAACTTCGACGAGGTCCATGAAAAAATGGACGAGAAATGCAATGTCAGGCTATCACTGGACAGACCGCAGTGTCAAGCACCAGTTTTCCACGAGTTGAGGCTTGTCACTGTGACAGTCTGGACCGCCGGGGAGTCCCGACGAAACCAGTCTGCTACGACGACATGCTCGCAGTCCTTCGACACCCGCGCCCCTGCCACTCTGATCCCGTGACAAACGGTGATCAGGCTTCCAGTTGCGAGAAAAAGGCGGACAGGCGACGGTCGTATTCGGCCGCGGCCACTGCTCGAGCTCGATTGTGCTTGGCGGTCGGAACGGTCCAAATCTGTGCGGCAGACGACTGAATGCATCGCACCAGTTCCCGGGCCACGTCGGGATGAACGTAGTTATCGCGTTCCCCTGTCACGAGCAGCACGGGCCGATTTCGCAACCGGGGAAGCCACCGCTCCAGCACGACATACTGGCGCTGACGCAGGATACGGCTGGTCCAGCGCACCATTCGCATCGTGATTTTGTAATGCCACTTGGGGATCAGCGCCCGAATCCAGCCGGGAACGTACAGACGCGACCAGTGCAGGGTGAAGTACAGCATCAACGAATCGGTCGAGTACGCTCCTTCACAGCAGACTGCTCGAACGCTGGGGCATTCGGCGGCCGCGATCAACGCCAGGGTTGAACCGCGGCTGACTCCCATCAGGCCCAGCGGAAGTCCTTGCAAGTCTTCCCGATGCGCGATGAAATCGACCGCGGCACGGACGTCCTCGACTTCGTACATCGTTGGCCAGTGATTGGGCGTATATCCCGGCAGCGGATCGCTTTCGCCCTGGCCCCGGAAATCGAAGGACATCACATCAAATCCGTCCTCGATCAGCCCGTGGCAATAGGACATCGCCGACCAGTGGCTGCCGTCGGTCTCGGGACAGAACAGGATCAGGCCCTTGGCTGTACCTTCCGTTTGACGGTAAATGCTCCCCCGCAATGTCAGCCCGTCGCTTGTGGGAAACTCAATCTCTTCGGCCATCGGATCCGGCGGGAACGGAGCGACACTGAACGGAGGCTTCGTTTCGAACACGCGCAGCACGATCCGGACGTAGTACACTCGCACGGCAAGATCAAGTGCCAGGAGTACGACGAGTGTCACAAGCAACCACGTCACAACATGCCTCCGGAACAGGAACCGATCCCTGCAACGCCGCAGCGGGTGATCGGCATCCCCGC
>Ga0265327_10000951_pt1 | contig 41858 bp, 33 predicted proteins | sample 41621metaG_FD_202089 | JGI IMG/M metagenome (GOLD analysis project Ga0265327, IMG submission 202089) | Rhizosphere microbial communities from Carex aquatilis grown in University of Washington, Seatle, WA, United States - 4-16-21 metaG | ecosystem: Host-associated > Plants > Roots > Rhizosphere... | reverse complement strand
CCGACCATCTGGTGGTCGCCACGACGCATCCGTTCATCATGCGCCACCCGGAAGTCATGGCCCAGACCGTGGCGTTTCTGCGGGACGGGAAATTCGATAGAAGGCCGTAGCCTGTCACCTCACGACCTCGGTGCCGATGCCGCCATCGGTGAAGATCTCCAGCAGCAAGGCGTGGGGCAGGCGGCCGTCGATGAAGTGGACCTTTCTAACACCCGCATTGAGGGCATCCACAGCGCTGCGGATTTTGGGAATCATGCCGCCGGAGATAGTGCCATCCGCGATCATGGCATCCGCCTGCTGGCGGTTGACGGATTTGATCAGGGTCGAAGGGTCGGACGGATCACTCATGAGGCCGGGGACGTCCGAGAGATAGACGAGCTTGGCCACGCGCAGTTCTTTGGCTAGCGCGGCGGCGGCGAGGTCTGCGTTGATATTGAGCGGGCGGCCGGTGGCGAGTTCCGCCGCGAGCGGGGAAATGACCGGCACGATGCCATTGTCGAGCGCGGCGGCCATCTGGCCGAGCTGGCAGGCGACCACTTCGCCTACGCGGCCGATGTCCACCCGATTGCCCGAGGCATCGACGCCCTTGGTTTTTTCCCCGAGGAACACTTCGGTACCCGGGATGCCGACGGCCTTGCCGCCGAAATCCCGCAGCATGCGGACAAGGCCGGGATTGAGCTCCTCCGACAGCACGTGCGAGACGATGTCGATGGCCTCATCCGTAGTGACGCGGAAGCCTCCCACAAACTTCGCTTCCAGGCCGGCCGCCTGCATGGCCGCTGAAATCGCCTTGCCGCCTCCGTGGACGACGATTGGGTTGATCCCCGCGACCTCCAGAAACACCACGTCCCGCATGACCTTGGCCACGAGCTCGGGGTCCTCCATCGCGGAGCCGCCCATCTTGATCAGGAAGGTCTTGCCGCGAAAGGCCTGGAGATAAGGCAGCGCCTCAATGAGCGCGTCTGCTTTGTCGATCGTTTGCTGGAGGCTCATGATGGAAATTCGTGGACGTTTGAGTAAAGCGGATGGCAGGGCGGCACGAGGCCTTATTCCGCCGGCGGAGGCGGGTCTGAGTCAGGCTCTCCCTTGACGGTCTTCTTCGCCGCCTTCCTGGCGGCTTTTTTCGCGGGAATCCCGGCCGGGGGGGCGGCCGCCGCCGGGGGGGAAAGCTTGGCCGCCTTTTTCGCGGCCTTTCGGGGAGTGGCCTTGGGCGCTACTGGAAGGGCCTCGTCGCCTGGAGGCGCGGGGGTGGCACCCGTCGCGGTCTTCTTCGCAGCCTTTTTAGCCACCTTGCGGGCGACCAAAGGCGATTGGGCGTCGGGCGCCTTCTTTGTTGCGGCTTTTTTGGCGGTCTTGCGGGCGGCCTTCTTGGCTGGGGCGGCCTTGATCGGAGGTTCGTCTGGTTCATCATTCCCCGCTCGCACGGCGATCTCCGAATCCGGGTCGGGCGGATTCTGGTGGGGCTCCGGCACGGTCACCACCGAAGCGACGACAGACTCAGGCCCGGGCTGCGGATGAGGGACGATTTGGAGGTCCGGCTCCGTGTTGTGAGGTGGTTCGGTCCCGGGATCGAATGATCGGGCGAGCTGCAGATTGCGGTCCTGCCATTGCTCGATTTCAGCATCCTCCGCCGCCGAGAAGGGTGCCGCCGCACTCGCCTGTTTGAACGGCCAGGCGACCGCATAGCCGACCACCACCATCGCCAGGAATGGCACCCCCGGCAGCCAGATGCCGGCGAGCGAGGCATCCATCACCTGTAGGATCAACACGGTTGCGAAAATGATCCCGAACCCTAGCCGCAGCCGGAACAAATCCGACGAGGCACACATGCCCAGCAGGAAAGCGAGGCCCAGGATAAGACAACCTTCCACAGGCTGGGAGGTTCGGGGAAAAGTCCGCAGAGGAGTCAGAAAGGCATCCGCACGCATCATGGCCAGGAGGCTTGTGCCGGGTGAAGTGATGGGCCGGTCGGTGGGATCTGAAACCTGACGGTCATCCATCAGAATCGTCACGCTGTCCTCCGGAATCTTCGTATCCTCGTCCAACAAGGCCTCCAACGGCACCGGGATCGCGCTGATCTTCGGGAGCTTTCCAATCAGGTGGCCTGTGTCATCGATTGGAATGACCGGCCCCCCTGGTGCCAGCTTCAAATACTCGCCCAGGCGCAATTCAATTCCTTCAACCGGCCAGCTCCGTTCCGCAAATGCGGTGACCACGGGAAAGGCGAACACGATCCGGTCATCCCATCGTGCAACCAATGGCATCGAGCTCGAACCAGCCTCGGAATCGACCAATGAAAATCCCGACAACGTGTGGGCATCCCCCAACATGACCCCCTTTACCGCCAGTTGGTTGACCACTGGCAGGCGACCGGTATCACCAACAACCGCGGCGACCGGGAGAGACGCGCGGACGAACGCGGCCGGGATGGGAGAGGATTCGCCTTTGCGGGTCAAAGGGGTGCCCGTTACGAAAGACGGAAACCCGGTCGGGCCACGGACGGAAACAGGTTTCGGGGCATCATGTTCCGAATCCGGAGAGCTTTCGCCTTGTCCGGGAGAAGGGGCTGGCGGCACCTGGGCTTTCGGAGCTGCCAGCCAATCATCGAGCGTGTTCTTTTGATTCGAATCCGGCGTGCCCGCGTCCCATTGCATCACCGAGCCCACCGCCACATGGCGGACTCCGCGGGCCTTCAGGTATTTGAAAACGAGGGCGTAATCCACCGGTGATGGTGGAAACGATTGGAAGTACTCGGCGCTCGGCGAGGCGATGCTGACGATCGTCGGAGGCCTGACGCGGCCATCGAACTTGGATGACGCCCGTGTTCGAACCATCCAGGGCTGAGCATGACTGCCTTCCCCGGAGACAAAAAACGGAGGATTGGCCGAGGCCCCGGTCACCACTTGAAACAGGACACGATCGGTGGCCTGTAGCGCCGGCACCTGGGGCGCGGCCTTCCAGAGGGAAAATCCGACGATGGCGGCACCCAGCAGAACCCGGACGCGGCGTTGGAAGAATTTCGCCATCGCGCAGGATTGGATCAGGCCACCGCTGCGGCGAGGACCCCGGAGAGGGGCTTCTCAAGGGCGGTGCCGGTGGTCACATCCAGCAACAGGCGGGAGGCGACGGCAATGTGGGGGCGATACCACTCGTCCCCGCGCTTTTTCAGAATATTCCCGTAGGCCCCGAGTGCCTGCATCAGCCGTTGGGCGGCGCACTCCCGGAAGATGGTCGGCTCCGGGCGCTCGTCAGCGATTTCCTCCCAGATTTCCAGCAGCCGTTCGCGCTCGTCTTCGGAGTGATCCAGATAGGGATCATAGATCAGCGAGGCGATGTCGTACTCCTGCCGTCCACGGCGCAGTCCCTGGAAGTCGATCAGCCAGGTCTCCCCGTCTTTGACCAGCAGGTTCTGCGACTGGAAATCCCGGTGAACCAAATGCCGGGCTCCTGAGCCGAGGCGTTCGGCCAAGGCTCCAAAGGCCGGTTCCTCCCGCAGGGCTCCCGCATCAAGACCGAGGAAGCCCTCGACCAGATGCTCGAAGAAATACTCCTGCTCCCAGCGGTAAAGCGACGCATCGAAGGGCGGCATCAGCTCGAATTCCTTCGGAGCCTTCGCGTAAAAAAGTCGGTCGATCTGGCTCAATGCCGAGCGATACAGAGGCTCCCGCTCCGCAAACGGCCGGTCCTTCAGTGTCAACAGGTCGGTGTCTCCGAGGTCCTCCACCAGTGCCACGTGACGCTTCGCGTTTTCATGGTAAATCTCCGGTACCCGGATGCGGGCCTTTTTCAGGAACCGAGCCACCGGCACGAAGTTCGCGTTGTCCGCCCGCTCCTCGGTCCAATGCACGCCGATGAAGGGATCGCGGCCGGGAGTCTTCACCCGCACGATCGTCCGGCCGGAGGCTCCGCGTTTGATCGGCTCCAAGGTCACGGAAACGGTCGGATCCACGCCCAGATACTGGCGGGCGGTGAAGAGGATCGAGTCGGTCGGCATGGCTGGAGAGAAAATAGGAAACGGTTTAGTGGCAAGGTGTTAATCGGGGAGGGTTTTCCAGCCAGCCAAAGGGACCTTCCTGTCCCGTCTTCCGGGAGAATGAAGAATAGGACAAAAATAGCCCCCTCTCCCACTTGTAGAAAACCGCTGAGTCAACCGAGCTTCTCTTCCACCAATCGGAATCTTATATCAAACTGGCCGTCGCTGTGTTTGGCGCAGCAGGGGTAGCAGGCGACCACGCGGCGGATTTTCCTCACCCGGCGGAAGGATTCCAGGCACCAGGGGCAAGTGTAGGTGAAGTTCCGCTTCATGCGGCGGCGCTTCAATGGCAAGGAGTGATAGGGCTGCTCATTGGGAATGCCCAGGTCGGCGCAGGCGGTCCGCCATTCGATGCCGTGCGGCTCAATGCGACGGCGGCCGCAGCGTTCGTAGGCGACCAGATGGGCGAGCTCGTGGCGGAGGGTGCGCCAAAGTTCCTCGGGCGGGAAATCCTTGAGCTTCGGATTGAGCTCGATCAGGCGGTCCGGCCACCAGGCGCGGCCGGCGGTGGTCTGCATGCGGGCGTTCCACGTCACGCGGACGCGGCGCGACAATTCGGGCAGGTCGAGAGCAGTCGCGGTTTCCTGACACCAGGCGGTCAGACCGGTATCCTCCTTCGCCAGCAGCCGCTTTTCGCTCGCCGCCGAAGGCTTGGCCGGAAGCCTCGCGCTCCAACGCAGATCAAGCTGCCGCAACCATCGACTCATCGACCCGCTGATTAGCATTCCGATTTCAAAAGCGCAAGGTCCGGGCTGTCGTGATCACGCATCTTTCGATGGCAGCGCCGTCCCATCCGGCACGATGAACGTTTTGAACCGCGAGGTGTCGCCTTTTTCCAGTTCGACTTTTGATTTCGGCAGGCCGAGCGACTTGGCGAGGAACTCCCGCAGTGCGGCGTTGGCCTTCCCCTCCACCGGTGGGGCAGCGATCTTGACCCGCAGCACGCGGCCAGCCCGTGGGTCCTCCTCCCAGCCGCAGATTTCGCTGCGGCTGGCATTCGGCACGGCGCGGACAATGAGTTTCACGGCTTCATCGTGGACGTCCCGGCCCTCCTTGCCAATTTGGAGTTTCGCCGGGCCGGGAAACGGTTAGCTTCCGCCCGACATGCTCGATGACGATCTGAAACAACCGACCGGCAGAGAATGGTACTCCTTCTGGGCGCTGGTCACGATGCAGATCCTGCAATCCTTCAACGTGAACGCGTCGAAGTTCATCCTCGTGCCGCTGGGGGCTTGGATTTTTTCGAAGAAACTGGCGGCCGGAGCGACCGGCACGGATTTGAGCAAGTACATCATCACGCTGTGTCTGGTGCTGCCGTACCTGATTTTCGCGCCGACGGCCGGGTGGTTGTCGGACCGGTTTGCCAAGACCTTCGTGATCCGCTGGACCTCGTGGATGCAGCTCGGGGTGCTGCTGCTGCTGGTGTTGAGTCTGAAGGTGGAGTCGCTGGGCATGGGAATCGCGGTGTTTTTCCTGATCGCCATGCAGGCGACCTTGCTGAGTCCTTCGAAGATCGGGGTGGTGAAGGAATACGTGGGCGCGCGGCGGCTCGGATTCGCGAGCGGCGTGATGGAGGGCACGGTGGTGCTGGCGATTCTGGCGGGCCAGATCGGCGGCGGCGCGTGGTTCGACAAAGGCCTGAAGGCGAGCGACCGGGGCTGGGAAGCGGCGCTCACGGTGGCCTATGCGCTGATCGGGCTGTGCCTGATCTCGATCGTGCTGGCGCACACGACGAAGAAGAGCGTGCCGAAGACGAACCGGCCGTTTTCGTTCAATGAGGCGGTGAGCCACATGCGGGATCTCGGCGAGTTTTTCAAGGATCGTTCGATGTTGTTCTACGGGCTCGGGGTAGCCTACTTCTGGGGCTTCGGCGGGTTCATCAACCTGGTCATCATTTCCATCGCAGAGGAGAAGTTCGGTGGTGGCGCGGGCACGGGCGGGGCCTTCGCCAGCATGTGGATCATGCCGGTGTTCGGGATCGTTGGAGGCAGCGTGCTGGCGAGCCTGATCAGCCGCAAAAACATCGAGCTGGGACTGGCGCCGGTGGGGGCTGCCGTCCTCACGCTGGCGTGCGGGGTGCTGGCGATTTGCCCGGTGCAATCCACGTTGATGCTGGTGATGCTGATCGTCGCCGGGGCGGCGGGCGCGGTATTCATGGTGCCGCTGCAGGCGATGATTCAGGAGAAGCCATCGGATGAGCGGCGGGGGGCGGTGATTTCCGCTTCAAACCTTCTAAACAGCCTGGCTGGAATCGTAGCGGTGGTGGTGCAACTCTCGTTGCAGGCGCTGCATGTTCCGTTCCGGCTGCAGTTCCTCTTCATCGCGGCATGCTCCGGGGCGATCGCGGCGATTTCATTCCGGCGCTTCGGCACGGATGTGATCCGACTGTTCGGACTGGCATTGATCCGCACGATCTACAAGGTGCGGGTGACCGGCACCGAGTACATTCCGAAACACGGCGGCGTGCTGCTGCTGCCGAACCATGTCACCTGGGCGGATGCGTTTTTCCTTTCAGCCGCGTCACCTCGCCCGGTGCGTTTCGTGATGGATGAGGCTTTCATGGCGAACCCGTGGGTGTCGAAGTTCAGCCGGATCTTCCAGACGATCCCGATCGAACGCGGCAGCCCGCGCGAGGCCATCCGCCTTACTGCGGCGGCATTGAAGGCAGGCGAGGTCCTTTGTCTGTTCCCGGAAGGCCAGCTCAGCCGCACCGGCACGCTCTCCGAACTCCAGCGCGGCTTCGAACTGATCGGCCGGATGGCCAAGTGCCCGCTCATCCCGATGTGGGTGGCTGGCGCGTGGGGCTCAGTGTTCTCCTTCGAGCGCGGCCGTTTCTTCGGGAAGCGTCCCTACAAGCTGCCGCATGAGATCAGCGTTGCCTTCGGCGCGCCGCTCGATCCCGCCATGGCCGACACGCGGATGGTCCGCGACGCCATGCTCGAAGCCTCGACCGAGGCGATCAAGAATCACTTCGTCGCGGAGGATCCCCACTCGACACACGATCCTCTCGGCGGGCTGCTGTGGGCCAACGGCTACCAGCTCGGGCAGGTCAACGCGCTGCCGCGGGATATTCCCTTCGCCACCCTGGCGGCCGATCCGCAGCCGGGCCATTTGTTCGCGGTGACGACGGCATTTCCGGAACTGTGCGGGGCGACGTGCCTCTCCGTGCCGGAGTTCCGCCCGCTGACGGCCAGCCACTGGCTTGGCGGCGCGGTGCTGCGAGAGGCGATCAGCCACGCACCGGATGCGGCCGTGGTGTTCTTCGATTTCAGCGACGACGCCCTCACGTCCCTCGAACGTCCCGGTCTGATCCACTGCCCGTGCCTGGCGGTGAATGGCATCGTGGTGGCCATGTCGATGCCCGATCCGCCGCCGCCGCTGCCCACCAGCGAGGTGCAGCTTGGCTCGAAACCCGGCTCATGGGGCAAGCTCCTGCCCGGATTCGTCCTCCGCAACGACTCCGGCGGGCCGCGCATCCATGGACCCGCCGCTCCAGATGCCGGGCTGCCACTGCCTGGGGGCACCACCCTGGATGACGAGGGGTTCCTGACGGTGCCATGAGGCCGCTCTCCAGTTTCCTCTATGCAGAGTGGATTGAGATCCGCAACGGCCGGGCCATGGCGATCAAAGGCACCTTTTCCAGCCGCACGCTGGCGGACATCAACGAGGTGTTCGCCGGGTATCCGGATGTGAAGGGCCATGTCTGCTCGCAGGGAAACGGCCGCTATCGCTTCAGCGGCGGCATTCCGGAGCCGCTGCGGCAGCGCGTGCGCAACGTTCTCGCCTGCCGGTGAAAATTTTCCCCCATTCGGCGGCAATTCGCGTTTAGAACTTCCGGGCACCGATGCCCACCGCCCGCGTCCTCATCGACGGCCCGTCCGAGCTTGTCTTCGACTACGCCATTCCCGCCGGACTCCCCGTCCTGCCGGGGTGCCGCGTGCGCGTGCCACTGCGGAAAAAATCCTCGCATGGCACGGTGCTGGCCCTGAACGACGGTCCGGCCGAGGATTTCGCCCTGCGCGAGCTGGAGGCCCTCGTCGATCCCGAGCCCCTGATCACGCCGGTCCTTTTGAAAACCGGCAAGTGGATCGCCGACTACTATGGATCTAGTCTTGAGTCCGTTGTGCGCTCGCTGCTTCCAGAAGCTGTCCGCAGCGAGGAGAACTCGGCCAAGACCCGCCGCATCGCGGTGCTGGACGATCTGCCATCCGAGGAAACGCTGGCCAAGCTGGTGAAGAAGGCACCGCGGCAGCATGCCTTGCTGAGCTTGCTGGTTCACACCCCCGAGCGCCGCGTGGCCGTGGCCGATCTCGGCGAAGGGTCGAACGCAGCCCTGAAGGCACTCGAAAAATCCGGTCTGCTCCGCATTGAAACCGAAGAGGTCCGCCGCGACCCCGAGGCCGATGGCGTGGAAGAGATTCTCGAATCCCTGCCGCTCGAGATGACGGAGCAGCAATCCGCCGCGCTCGCCGCGGTGAATGCCGCCATCGCCACGCCGTCGAAGCCGATCCTGCTGCTCGGGGTCACCGGCTCCGGCAAGACCGAGGTTTATCTCCAGGCCGCCCAGCACGCGCTCGACCTCGGCAAGACCGTGCTGGTGCTGGTGCCGGAAATTTCCCTCACCCCGCAAACGGTGCGCCGCTTCAAGGCACGCTTCGCCGCGATGCAGGAACACGTGGCGGTGCTACACTCGCACCTGTCCCAAGGCGAGCGCTTCGACGAGTGGCACCGCATTCGCAAGGGCATTGCCCGTATCGTCATCGGAGCCCGCTCGGCGGTGTTCGCCCCGCTTCCGGACCTCGGCCTGATCGTGGTCGATGAGGAGCACGAGACCTCCTACAAGCAGGAAAACCCGCCCCGCTATCATGGCCGCGATGTGGCGGTGCTGCGGGCCGCCTTTGAACCCTGCGCCATCGTACTCGGTTCCGCCACGCCTTCGCTGGAATCCTGGCACAATACCCAGACAGGCAAGTATCAGCTCGTCCGCCTGGACCAGCGCGCCGATGGCCAGTCGATGCCGCTCGTCCGCGTGATCGACATGAAACTGGAGGCCACCAAACACAAGGGAGGGACCACCATTCTATCCGACCGCCTGCGCACTGCGCTCGAGCAACGCCTGGAAAAAGGTGAGCAGTCGATCCTGTTTCTCAATCGCCGCGGCTTCGCCCGGTCGCTGCAATGCCCGAAGTGCGGCCATGTCTGCACCTGCCCGCATTGCGCCGTGGCCCTGACCTATCACCGCACCGACGACCGCCTCGTGTGCCACGTCTGCGGCCACCAGGCGGTGGTGCCGAGGAAATGCCCCGAGTGCAAGGACCCCGCGATCATTCTCCAGGGATACGGCACGCAGAAGGTCGAGGAGGTCCTCGCCAAGGTGCTTCCCACCGCGAAATACGCCCGGATCGATGCCGACGCGATGCGGCGCAAGAACGCGCTGCGCGACACTCTCAACGCCTTCAAGGCGCACAAGATCGACATCCTCATCGGCACCCAGATGATCGCGAAGGGACTTCACTTTCCCAATGTCACGCTGGTGGGGATTCTCAATGCCGACACCGGCCTGCATGTACCGGACTTCCGCGCCGGCGAACGGACCTTCCAGCTTCTCACCCAAGTCGCTGGGCGAGCCGGACGCGGGGAGCTCGAAGGCGAGGTGATCGTCCAAACCTTCACGCCGCACTCGCCCTCGGTCCAGTATGCGAGGAAGCACGACTTCGACGGCTTCTCCGAGCAGGAGCTGGAAATGCGCCGCCAGTTTTCGTTTCCGCCCTACGCCCATTTTGCGGTACTAACCGCCCGGTCCACGCACGAGCGGCGGGCCGAATTCACTTTGCAAACCCTGCACCGCCGGCTGTTGGAAAATGCGCCGCCGCATCTCGTGATCGGGGATCCTGTGCCTTCGCCGCTGGTGAAGTCCCACAGCCAGTTCCGCTTTCAGATCACCCTGCGTGGTCCCGCTGCGCGGCCGCTTTCCCGACATGTCCAACAGGTGCTGGAGAAGACCCCGCTGCCCGATGACGTGATCGTGGTGTTTGACATGGACGCGCAGAATTTCTCCTGAGCGGCGACGGCGAAAAATTGCCTGACATTGACAAATGCCTGACATGGCTGGCGTATGGCCGTGTTGGCGTGCGCAACCCAAGGCCCAGCAAACGAATCTACATCAAGGCTCCGATCCATCTGGAGCCCTTGGCGCGGCTGATGGAGGTGAAGCAATTCAAGCTGATGGCCGAGTTCATCAAGCTCTCGGTGTTCCTGGCCCCTGATGCGGTCGTCCCTGCCGAAACCGCCGCCACCGTCGCCCGCCGACTCGGCTACGACCTCATCGTGGTCCACGAAAACGGCTGAATACCGGACTGGCTCACACCGGCTGGGCGGCCAGATGCTCGATGCAATGCTGGGACCAGGTCTCCAGACGCTCGAACAAGGGTCCGCGCAGATCCTCCAGTGAGGAAAAGGAGAGTTCGCACAGCGCATCCTCCCGCGAGGCGACGTCATCGTTCTCCAGGTCGATCAGGTGCACGACGCCGAGATGGACTTGCCCGACCGGATTGGACTCATCGTTGAGCAGGGCCACGATGGTCTCGCGATAGCCGCCACCGAGTTCCAGTTCTTCCGCAATCTCACGTGCCACGGCGGCATGATAGGACGCCGGACCGGTCCGTCCGTCGTCAGTATCGATCGGATTGACGTGGCCACCCACTCCGACGGAAAGCTTTGCGTGAAGCCGGCTCTCACCGCCGGATTTCCCGCGGGTGTAATGGAGCACCCGGTCACCGTGGCGGAAGATGCAATACGGGATCAACTGCTTGTGCGTGGGATCCTCTTCGGCGGCCGCGCGATCCATGAAGAAGTGATTCGCCGGATCCAGCAGGCGCTCGATCGCCGGCCCGATTCCTTCGGTGCGGATCCCGTGGAAAGTTCCGATTTCCTCCAACAGCGCGCGCGGCACCACCAGCACTTGTTCTCCGGCGTATTTCGACATCGGCGGCAGCATAGAAGCCCAGCGCCGGACGCCAAGCCGAGACGCAGCCCGGCACCTGAAATCCACCACCTCAATCCATAATGTCCGTTTTCCAATGGGTTACGTGATTCCGTAATATCGGTGTGGCCGAAAAAGTGGCACTCTGTTCTCGAAGTTGAGGGGCACTCCGGTCTCCCGATTCTTCAAAACTCCCCCCGGCAGCCCCCCCAAGCTGTCTCCCCCCAACTCCCCCCTCAGTCGTGAACTCCCTTCGTCCCTTTTTCAAGGTGGCCGCCTTGCTGGCCACCCTCGCTACCTGCGGTGCGCAGACCCTGCCCGGCAGCCTGAGCTTCTCCACCCAGGGTGCCTTTTCCAACGGCGTGAAAGAAAGCAGCTCCAGCCTGCTGATCGCCGATAACAATCTCACCAACGGCTACGCCTCCGGCTTCGACCTCAAGGACGCCCCGACTGCCATGAGCACCACGGGCCCGGCCGGCTCCTCAGCCTTTCAGTGGGGCACGGCTTCCAGCGGATCCGCCTATCCGCACTCCAGCGCCCTTTGGTTCGACCCGACGGCGGTCTCGAACGTCGGAGCCAACCAGCCCTTCAAAATCGCCGACCTCTATTACCGCAACGGCACGATCGTTTCCAACACCGGTGCCTCGCAGGTCGATCTGGGCCTCAACCTGGCGTTTTCCAGCCCGTCCGGCATCTCGCCGATCAGCCTCACTTACACGATGGATCTGGTGAACACCGTCAATACCTCGGATCCGGTGGCGAGTGCCGACATCGTTCGCTTCGGCAATCAATACCAGCCGCTTCAGTTCACCGACGGGACTGGCAAGCGCTACTATCTCTACATGAGTTTCCTCCCGGACCAGCAAACCCTCAACGGCACGCTTTCCACTGCGGATGAGTTCCACGTCACCGAGGGCACCGAGGCCCGCGCGGAACTGTGGGGCACGATCACCACCGTGCCCGAGCCCTCCTCTCTGCTTCTCGGCGCCCTCGGCTCGCTACTGCTGTTCCGCCGCCGCCGTTGATTTGGCTCTTCAGTGATCGAGGTTGAGCTTCTTCAGCTTGGGCTCGATCACCATGCGGCAATAGCCGTTCTTGTTCTTGTTCTGGAAGTAATAGTCCTGGTGGTAGTTCTCGGCCGGCCAGAATTCCCCGGCCTTGGTGATCTCGGTCACGATCGGATCCTCGAATTTCGCCTGCGCGGCCTTCTTGGAAGCTTCCGCTGCGGTTTTCTGCGCGTCGCTGTGGTAAAAGATGGCCGAGCGATATTGGGTGCCGGAATCGGCGCCCTGGCGGTTCAAGGTGGTGGGGTCGTGGAGCTTCCAGAACCAGCCGAGCAGTTCGTCGTAGGTGATCTTTTTCGGGTCGAACACGATCTGCACGGCCTCGGCGTGGCCGGTATCCTCCTCGCACACCTGCTGGTAGGTCGGATGCTTCGCCGTTCCGCCGGTGAACCCGGATGTGACCGAAACGACTCCGCCCACCTGCTTGAAGGCGGCCTCGATGCACCAGAAGCAACCGGCCCCAAACGTGGCAACTTCGTCTCCTTCGGGAACTTTCGGCATCGGGGCGGGGGCGAGATCGGTCACGGTCTTGGCTTTTTCGGGTTCGCATGAAGCAAGCGCGGGCAGCAGCAAAAGCAAGGCCAGGATGGAGCGGCGTTTCATACTCATAGGATGGTCCAACTACGGAAATGTTCCCGAAATATTTCCCCGGCACAAGTGCGCAGCCCACGTTTCCGGATTGCGCCACCGAAGGAAGCGGTTAGAAGCCCAGAAGATGAGTGCGGCTGTATCGATCGAATATCTCAGGAAAATCTACGGCGGAGGCTTCGAGGCACTCACCGGGATCTCTCTGGAAGTGCCGCAGGGCTGCGTGTTCGGGCTGCTCGGCCCCAACGGCGCGGGCAAGAGCACCCTGATCAAGTCGCTGCTGACGATCCTGCGCCCCACCGAGTGCAGAGGTCAGATGCTCGGCCAGCCGATCGGTCACCGCGCGACCCTTTCGCGCGTCGGCTACCTGCCGGAACACGCGAAATTTCCCGAATACCTGACCGGTGCCCAGGTCATCGAATTCACCGCCGGCCTGTCCAAGGTGCCGGTTGCGAAGGCGAAAAAGCGCACCAGCGAGCTCCTTGAACGAGTCGGTATGGCCGCCTGGGCCGACAAGAAGATCGGCACCTACTCGAAGGGCATGAAACAGCGCATCGGCCTGGCCCAGGCGCTGGTCAACGATCCGGACCTGGTCTTCCTCGATGAACCCACCGACGGCGTGGACCCGGAAGGCCGCATCGAAATCCGCAAGCTCATCGAAGCGATGCGGGATGAAGGAAAGACCGTCTTCGTCAACAGCCACCTCCTCGCCGAGGTCGAACAGGTCGCCGATGAGGTGGTGATTCTTGCGAGAGGCCGCATCATCGAAAGAGGAAAAGTCTCGGACCTCACCCGAAGGGGCCTGCACTACGAAGTAAAAATTCAGGGCCCGGTTCCTCCGGCGTTGCGCGACAAGTTCATTGCCGCCGGATTCAAAGTGGCTGGAGATCGAATCGACATCGAGGCCACCGACGTTTCGGTCGTCCAGCCGGTGCTTGATGCTCTCCGTGCGGAGCAATTGATGATTCGGGAAGTCAAGGAAGCCCGTCTCTCGCTTGAAGACCTGTTCCTCAGTGCCGTGAAATTGAACGAAACCAAGACCGCCGGAGTATGAGAATTTTCATGACATTGCTGACGGACTCGGTGCGCCTGCTGCGCGCGCGGGTACTTTTCTGGGTAACGCTTTGGATCTCAGTGCTGGCGGCGTTGCTGTATTCCTCGATTGGATTTGATGAGACCGGTTACTCGTTGGCCTTCGGTTTGGTCCATTTCAACGACCAAAGCGTCGTCCGCGGCAGCTTGGGTGCCGAGATATTGTATCTCAAGGACTTCAGCGACTATTTCGTCGGCATTTGGTTGTCATGGCTAGCTGTGGGATTGGCTATTTTTTCCAGTGCTTCCATCTTTCCCGATTTTATGTCGGAGGGATCAATTGGCATCCCATTGTCCAAACCGGTTTCCCGGCTCACGTTGTTCCTTTGCAAGTACGTCGGCAGCCTGCTCTTCGTCGTCCTTCAAGTGACGCTATTCTGCTTGATCGTCCTTGTGGCGATGCGCGTTCGGATTGGTTTCTGGAATCCAAGCGTCTTTTGGGCGGTTCCGTTGGTGACCCTGATGTACAGCTACATCTATTCGGTTGTCGTTCTGGTTTCGGTGAAAACCCGGTCAGTGTTGGCGGCCGTGCTTGCCGGGTTCTTTGTTTGGTTTTTGGCCTTCGGAGCTCATTATGTCGAAGAGGGCTTCTATTGGGCGACTCGAACTCAGGAATTATCGCTATTTACCGACAGCGGGCACCATCCGAAAACGGACAATGGACATTCGTCCGCCGCCTCCAGCGAAGAGGATACGGACTGGAAGCGTTGGCACGATTACAGTGAAATTGCAGTAGCTGCGATGCCGAAGACCAGTGAAACGACTCAGTTGATGGATCGCCTCATGACGGTTAAAGGCCCTCAGATGTCAGGTAGTCTGGTTGCCGCCCAAACGGGCCAATACGGTGACCTCGGGGAGGTGGTGAAAAAAATCAAAACCCGTCACTCCCCCTTCTACATCATCGGCACCTCACTGGGCTTCGAGGCGGTCATGCTGGCTCTGGCGGCCTGGATCTTCTGCCGGCGGGACTATTGAGCGTTGAGCGGATGGCAAATTGCCTGCCAACCCGGCGCTAAGTGCCTGAAATAACGCTCCGGAATTGACAGTAGGGCGCAGTTCGTCGTCGATTGGGGACACCCTATGTCACCCCACTCCTTCCGGCCCGTCGCCCTCGCGTTCGGGTTCGTTGCGATCAGCGCCACCGCGCACGCCCAGACGTGGCTGCGCGAGGACGTCGATTTTCAAAAAATCGAGGCCCGCGCGAAGGATTTGGCGGCCCAGCCCTATCAGGCTCCAGACCGTGAGGCCTTGCCCGGATGGATGAAGGCGCTGAGCTACGACCAGTATCGGGACATCCGCTTTCGCCAGGACCAGGCGTTGTGGAACCAGGGGAACCTGCCATTCCGTGCCTCGTTTTTTCATCCCGGTTATTCCTTCCGCGAGCCGGTGCAGGTGCATGAGTTCACGAGCACCCATTCGCAGGAGGTGAGATTCACCCCCAGCTTTTTCGAATACGGCAATCTGATCACTGAGAAGGGCGAGTTTCCGCCCAATGCCGGCTTTTCCGGTATCCGCCTGCATGCCGCGCTCAACAAGCCGGACATGGTGATGGACGAGCTGACCGTCTTTCAGGGTGCCAGCTATTGGCGCGCGCTCGGCAAGGGCCAGCGTTACGGCATTTCCTCACGCGGCGTCGCCATCGATACCGGAGCCGAAGAGGAGTTTCCCAGTTTCCGGGAATTCTGGCTGCGCAAGCCGGATGCCACCGATCAGGCGATCCAGGTGCTCGCCCTACTGGACGGCCCCTCTGTCACCGGTGCCTACGCCTTTGTGATCCAGCCCGGTGAAGACACGGTGATGACGGTCAAGGCGGTGCTTTTTCCACGCAAGGTGGTGAAGCGCTTCGGGGTGGCTCCGATGTCGAGCATGTTCTGGTTCGGCGAAAATTCCCGCCGCCGCTTCGACGACCTCCGCCCTGAAGTCCACGATTCCGATGGCCTGGTGGTGGCGACCGCCACGGGCGAGCGCCTGTGGCGCCCTCTCTCGAACGACACTGGCCGCCTGGAGTTCAGTTTCTTTTCGGTGGAAAAGCTTGCGGGGTTCGGCCTGTTGCAGCGCGACCGCCGTTTCGCAGCTTATGAAGATGGAGAGGCGTCCTATCACATGCGCCCGTCCCTGTGGGTGGAGCCGGTCAACGACTGGGGCCCGGGCAAGGTCATGCTGATGGAGATTCCGACCACCAACGAGCTTTCGGACAATGTCGTGGCAATGTGGGAGCCGGCCCAGATACCGCAGCCCGGCCAGCGGCTGGAGTTCGGCTATCGCCAGCACTGGACGATGGCGGAGGATCCCTCAAAGGCAGGCGGACATGTCGTGGCCACCCGCACCGGACTCCACGATTGGCAGCCGGAGCAGCGCACGGTGGCTGTCGAGTTCGCCGGGATCGCTCCCGAGCGCCTGAAGGACAAGGACGGCAAGGACGTCACACCCCAGGCGATGGTTGAAATCGTGGGCGATGGGGCCGAGCGGGCAAAGATCCAAGGTGTGGCGGTACAGCCGCTGCCTGGTGATCGCTGGCGCGCCGGGTTCCAGATCGCCCCGCTCAAGGAGGGTGGCAAATTGTCCGAAGTCGGCCCGCTCGAAATCCGCGTCTCCCTCAAGCAGGGCGATGATTTCCTCACCGAAACATGGGTCAACCGCGTCACTCCCTAGCCGCCCTCCGGCCCCTGGACGAAGGGGAAATGGTGGAGTGGGAAGAAGCCTATGTGGCCGTGGAGGCCTATCTGGGTGCCCTGCGCATACGCAACCGGCTGCTGGTGGCGGAACTAGTCCGCGGCATCCTGTGGCGGGCCTCCGCCCGGCATGGCCAGGAACCAGAAGCTCCGGCACGTGGTCTGGCGATGGATGAGACTCTCAAGGAGATCGCCGAGTGGACCAAGCAGGTGCTGGCCGAACCGCTCCAGCAGGGTCGGCTTGCGGCCCGTGGGCGCCTCGCGCTTCTGCTCACCGACATGCCCGGCCAGTGGCAGTCCGTTTTCCTCACGCCGGAACCGTGGCCACCCGCGTTTGTCGAAGCCATGCGGAAGTCCTATCTCACCGCCGGCCCGCAGTTCGCCGCCCTGACGATGACGCCCCGCCCGCTGGAGTTGAACGTGCTGGGCAGTGGCGCAGCCCAGATCTGGGAGACCATGGACCGGCGCCCCGTTTTCCGGAAAATGATCCTTGGCCTGATCATTGCGATCCTCATTGCCGCCGGCTGGTTCATCTTCGGTCCCGAGATCAAAATTCCCCATTGATGGAACCTTCCCCGTCCCCCGCCGGCAGCGGCCCCCCATCCGGTGCGAAACCCTACACCAGCCTCCTGCGGGCAGGTCTCCGGCGCACGGTCTTCTTCGGCCTGGTGTTCTGCATCAATCTGGTGGCCGGCGTCTGGTTGTTCGACCTGTATGACCGCCTCGGTCTCCACAAGGCGCACATCCTGATTCTCGGGTTGTTCCTGCTGTTGAACGGACTCCTCACCCTGGGCACGATGCACGCCTTCTTCGGCGTCTGGGATTTTCTCAAGGGCCGCCGCCGCTCCGTCTGCATCACCGATCTGGCCAGGAACAAGACCGGGCCTCTGGAGCAGAAGCACGTGGTGGTGATGCCCGTTTACAATGAGGACATCGTCAAGGTCTGCGGGCGGGTGGAGGCCATCTATCGCTCGATCGAAGCCGCCGGCCAGCTCGACGCGTTCGACTTCTACATCCTCAGCGACACTACCGACCTCAACTGCTGGGTCGAGGAAGAGGTCGCGTGGACCAACATGTGCCGCCGGCTCGATGGCTTCGGGAAGATCTACTACCGCCGCCGCCGGAAGAACGAGAACCGCAAGGCAGGCAATATCGGCGATTTCGTTCGGACCTGGGGCGGCCACTACGAGGCGATGCTGGTGCTCGATGCTGACAGCCTGATGGACGGCGCTGACATCGTGAAGCTCGCCCGCACGATGGAACTCTATCCGCGGCTGGGCATCCTGCAGACGCCGCCGAAGCTGATTCGCGGCGGCTCGGTGTTCACCCGCATGCAGCAGTTTGCCATGCGCCTTTATGGCCCGCTGTTCATCCGGGGGCTGAATTACTGGCAACTCGGATCGGGGAGCTATTGGGGTCACAATGCGATGATCCGGATCCGGCCGTTCTCGGAGTTCTGCGAACTGCCGGCCCTGCCCGGCCGCGAGCCCTTCGGGGGCCGCATTCTCAGCCATGACTTCGTGGAGGCCGCGCTGGTGGTCCGTGAAGGCTGGGAAGTCTGGCTCGCCTGGGATATTCTCGGCACCTACGAGGAAGCGCCGCCCACCCTGGTGGACCACCTGAAGCGCGACCGCCGCTGGTGCCAGGGAAACCTCCAGCACCTGTGGCTGGTGTTCGCGCGGAAATTCCCCCTGCCCTCCCGTGTCCACCTGTTCATGGGGATCATGGCCTACCTGGGCAGCCCGCTGTGGTTCCTGTTCCTCGCCTTCGGCACCTGGCTGGCCTGGGACCGCCGCGAGAGCCAGCTCAGCGATCTGCACGTGGTCAGCCGCATGGTTGAGTGGATCGACAAGCTGACCAAGTCGTTCCCGGAAATCGCCCCGCACGTGAAACACCTGCGATTGCTGCTGCTGGACATGACGCCAAACGCTCAGGCTCTCATCCTCACCGGCCTCGTGGCGACGATGTTGTTCCTGCCCAAGATCCTGGCGCTGATCGGCGCCGTGCTGCATGGCCCGACCCGCCGCTCGTTTGGCGGAGCCATCCCGCTCATCGTCGGAGTCTTCCTGGAGCTGTTCCTTTCCATGCTGCTGGCGCCTGCGATCATGATCGCCCATGCCTTCATGATCCTCGGCATGGTGATGGGCCGCTCGGTGAGCTGGGGCAACCAAACCCGCGAAACCGACGGCACCGGCTGGGGCGAGGCGGTCGCTGTCCATGGCCCCGCATTCTTCGCCGGTGCCGTTTGGACCGCCATCGCGTGGCGGATCGGCCCGTCGTTCGTGATCTGGATGAGCCCGATTCTGCTCGGAATGTTGCTTTCGATTCCGATGTCGGTCCTCACCAGCCGTGTCCGCTATGGCTCCGCCCTGCGCCGGAGCCGGATTTTCGCCATTCCCGAAGAATTGCGTCCGCCGACCATCATGACCCTGGCGGACAACGCCGTCTCCGCCGTCGATCCGGCCCTCACCGCCCGTGCCCCGGGCCGGGAAGGCGTCATCGCCGCCGTAGTCGATCCCTACGTGAACGGCGTGCACGTTTCGCTGCTGGATGCCTCCGATCCGGATGAAGACCACTCCGATCTCTCCGAGCGCATGCTCAAGGAAGGAGTCGCCGCCCTGAAAAAGGATGAGCTGGCCTCGGTGCTCTACCACGGTCCCTCGGTGCTGGCCATGCACCGGGCGGTCTGGTCACGGCCCTTTGAGACGCTGCATGTGTCCTGGAAGCGCGCCGTGGAGAGCTACCGCTCCAGGCCAGAGCCGGACGCTTCGTAATCGGGCGGAACAGGACAGGTCCTATAGGACGGGATAGGACCTATCAATCCCCTTCCAGCCGGAACTCCTCCACCACGTGCCCGCCGATGAGGTGCTCGGTCACGATGCGCTCAAGCACGGCGGGCGTGCACGAGTGGTACCAGACGCCTTCCGGGTAAACCACTGCAATGGGGCCCCGCGCGCATACCCGCAGGCAGTCCACTTTTGTCCTCAAAATCCCGGGAGCCTCGGCACCGAGAGACGCCAGCCTGCGCTTGATAAACTCCCACGACTCAGTTCCCGCCGCCGGATGGCAGCACTTCGGCTTGAGGGGCGTCGCGCAAAGGAAAATGTGTCGCGTGGCGGTGCCTACACCGGCAGCCTTGGCGGCGAGACGCAGTTCGTCATCCATGCCCCTAGGTGAGGTGATCGCTTCGTTCACTCAAGCCCGCAGGCCACTGGCGGCACGAAAAAGCCGCTCCGGTTTCCCGAAGCGACCATTTGAAATCTGAGTTCTCAGACTGAATTCACTCTTCAGTCTTCTTCTCTGGCGAAGCGGCGGCCTTCTTGGCGGCCATTTCCTTCATCTTGGCGATGTTGGGCTTGAATTCCGCGATGTGCGCGGAGGTGTCGCTGCCGGGCGCCATCGCGATCACTTCATCGCAGGTTTTTTCGGCCTCATCGAACTTGCCCATGGCCATGTAGCAGGAGGCCTTGGTCATCGCGATGTTCTGCTTCGCTTCCATGTCAAAGCCATCCTCCTTGAGAGTGTTGTCAACCAAGGCGAGGGCAGCATCGTATTCCTTCGTGCGAACCAACGCCATCGCGCTCTTGTTGAAGGTGGCGATGCGCTCCTGCACAGCGAGATCCTTGGCCATGCCTGACTCGTCTTTCGGATCGAGGGTCTTGATCTGGGCCGGAAGATCACCGTAGAAAGCCTCGGAAAGCTTGTCGTCCAGCTTCATGGCCTTGAGGGCCGTGTAGAGCAGCTTGCCCTTGGCAGCGCCTTCTGCTTTTTCCGCAGCGGACAAGGCCTCATCGCGGGTCTTCTTGTTCGTGATCAGCAGGTCGAGACTCTTGACGTACTTTTCCGGACCACCACTCTGGTAGCCGGTCTGGGCGAACGGCTTGCCGGTCTCGTCGCACAGCATGATCGTCGGGAAACCCTTGATGAGGTACTTCGCCTGGAGATCCTTGTTCTGCGCCTTGACCTCATCGCTCTGCTTCGACTTGTCATTCGGGAAGTCGAGGGTCACTAGGACGAACTTGTCCTTTACGCCGGTCTTGAACGCGTCCTCTTCGAAGACTTCCTTGTCGAGGCGCTTGCACCAGATGCACCAGTCGGAACCGGTGAAGTCGACCAGGAGGTTCTTGTGCTCGGCGGCAGCCTGCTTCTTGGCGGCTTCGAAGTCGGTGGTCCAGCCTTCAGCGGCCATGGCAAATCCGGCACACTGAAGTGCGGCCAGGGCGGCGAAAGAAATTTTGGCGAATGGGGATTTCATGAGAGCCTACCCAACCGCCCAATCCTCTCCGTGACAATGGGATTTTCCACGAAAGTATCCTCTGCCGGGTAGTCAGGAATAAGGGCAGAACATTGCGGGCGTCCCAACCTCAGGCCTTGTTCCCCGATGGTCGTCGGTGGCAGGCTGCACCCGATGATCAGAACGACCGCCGTTTTTACCTTGCTGGGAATCCTGCCGATGGACGCCAAGGACGGTGCAGCCGGGACGATTGGAAAGATTTCGGATAACCGCTACATCCTCCCGACCAATCAGGTTTTGACCCCTGCCGGGATTCAGGGACTGCTGCCCGGCACCCGCCCGCAGGCTCTGGCCCTCAGTCCGGACGCGAAAGTGCTGGTGACCGCCGGCAACGGCAAAGAGCTGATTTCCCTGGATCCCGAGACCGGCAAGACTTTGGCCGAGATCACCTTTGCTCCGGACGAAGGTCAGGGCGGCAAGGTCTCCGAGACCCAGCTTGGTCCGGCTCCGGGCTCCGAGCTGAGCTTCACCGGCTTGGTCTTTTCTCCGGATGGGTCGCGGATCTTCCTCTCGAACGTGTTGGGGAATGTGAAGGTCTTCGCCGTCGATGCGGACCACAAGATCACGGCCCAGGCCACCTTCGCCGTGCCGGAAGCGCGGACTTCGAAGCGAAAAATGGAAGTGCCCAACGGGCTCGCCGTTTCCAACGATGGCAGGAAGCTCTACGTTGTCGGAAACGTGGCGAACAAGCTCCACGAACTGGACGCGATGAGTGGCGCGGTCCTGCGCTCCTGGGATACCGGCGCCGCACCCTACGACGTGGTGCTGGCCGCTGGAAAAGCCTATGTCTCGAATTCCGGTGGCCGCCGGCCGGGCCCCGACGCGCCAACTGCCATGGCCGGCGCCGGCACCACGGTGCGGGTGGATGCCCGCGGCATCGCGAACGAGGGGACGGTGACCGTGATCGATCTGGCCGCGAACGCCGTGAAGGCCGAGATCCCGGTGGAACTCCACGCGTCAGCGATGGCGGCTTCCCCGAAGGGCAGCTATGTGGTGGTAACCAATACGGGCAGCGACACACTCAGCGTGATCGACACCGCCAAGGACGCCGTGGTGGAGAAAATCTGGGCCCGTCGGACTCCGGGCGATCTGTTCGGGGCTCAGCCGAACGCCGTCGCCTTTCATCCGGATGGCAGGCGTCTCTACGTCTGCAACGGCACCCAGAACTGCGTGGCGGTGATTCGCTTCGATCCTGCGGACAACGCTTCGGCCGTTACCGGCCTGATCCCGGCCGGCTGGTTTCCGGGGGCGGTGATCTACGATGGTTACCGTAAATCGCTGGCCGTAGCCAACATCAAGGGCATCGGCGCGGCGAAGGATTTCAAGCCGGGTGAGAAGGTGAAGCTGAACACGAAAGACTTCTACGGCACCGTCTCGCTCGTCCCTCTGCCGGATGACAAGAAGCTGGCGGACATGACGGCGGCCACTCTGCTGAACATGCGCTACCCGCGGATGTTGGAAGCCGTGAAGCCGCCACGTCCAGACCAGCCGCCGCGGGTCGTGCCGGAGCGGGTGGGAGAGCCCAGCCTGATCAAGCACGTCATTTACGTGATCAAGGAGAACCGCACCTACGACCAGGTGCTGGGCGACATCAGCAGCGGCAATGGCGATCCCTCCCTGTGCATTTTCGGGGAAAAGGTGACGCCGAACCTGCACAAGCTCTCCCGCGAGTTCGTGCTGCTGGACAACACCTTCTGCTGCAGCGTGCAGAGCGCGGACGGCCATCAGTGGACAGACAGTGCCATCGCCAATGGCTACATCGAACGTCAGGTCACTTCCGGGTTTCCCCGCAGCTACCCCGGTGGCAAGAGCGACGATGCGATGGACGCACTCGCCTGGTCCTCCTCCGGGTTCATCTGGGACAACGCCCTGGCCCATCACAAGACCTTCCGCAATTACGGCGAGTGGATGCTGACCGAGGCAGGATGGGCGGATTCGGCCCTGAACGCCAAGGGCAAGGAGAAGCCGAAATGGGAGGATTACTACGGCGACTATCGTAACCACACCTCCCTCACGAAGCTCGCCAGCCGCCCGGGCATCGCCAGCCTCGGACCGGTGAGCAAGACCGACACCGTCGGCTGGGATCTCAATGTGCCCGATGTGATGCGCGCCGCCAGCTTCATCAAGGACCTGAAGCAGCTCGAACAGGGCGGCGACCTGCCCGCCCTGACACTGCTGTTTCTTCCCAACGACCACACCGGCGGCACCCGCGGCAAGAAGCCCACGCCGGCCGCCCAGGTGGCCGACAACGACCTGGCGATGGGCCAGGTGGTGGAGGCTCTCAGTCACAGCAGATTCTGGAAAGACACCTGCCTGTTCGCGATCGAGGACGACCCGCAGGCAGGCTGGGACCACGTCAGCGGCTACCGCACCACCTGCTACGTTGCCAGCGCTTACGCGAAGCGCAAGCAGACCATCAGCACGCCCTACAACCAACCCGGCATGCTGCGTACCCTGGAACTGATGCTCGGCCTGCCGCCGATGAACCAGATGGACGCCACCGCCACGCCGCTGACCGACTGCTTCATGGAGAAACCGGATCTCACCCCGTTCGATTCGGTGCCGAACACGACGCCCCTCGATCAGACCAACCCGGATGCGAAGGACGTGAGCGACCTGATGCTGAAAAAAGACGCCCTCGTTTCCGCGACGCTCAAACTCGATGAAGCGGACAAATGCCCGGAAGACACGCTCAACCGGATCCTGTGGCGCGCCGCAAAAGGTTCATCCGCTCCTTACCCAATCTGGGCAGTCAAAACGGTGGATGATGACGACGACGATTGAGCCGCAAAACGAAAAGGCCGCACCGGATTCCCGGCGCGGCCTTTTTGAAATGTCGGTAAGTCCCGGACTTACTTCGAGGAAGACACGTAGGAAGCCTGCGAGGCACCCTTCTTGAGCTTCTTCTGCTTGATCCAGCTCATCGTGGAGCGGAGCTTTTCACCGGTCTTTTCGATCTGGTGCTCGGCTTCGTCCTTGCGGATCTGGTTGAAGCGCGGGTAGCCGTCCTTGTACTCTTGGATCCATTCCTTGGCGAACTTGCCGCTCTCGATTTCCTTGAGCTGCTTCTGCATCCGCTTCTTCACCGAGGCATCGATGATCTTCGGTCCAACGGAAACGTCGCCCCACTCGGCGGTTTCGGAGATCGAGAAACGCATGCCGGCGAGGCCGGACTCGTTCATCAGGTCGACGATGAGCTTCAGCTCGTGAAGGCACTCGAAATAGGCCATCTCGGGCTGATAGCCAGCCTCGACGAGGGTTTCGAAGCCGGCCTTCACCAAGGCGGAAGCACCGCCGCAAAGAACGCACTGTTCGCCGAAGAGGTCGGTAACGGTCTCTTCACGGAAGTTGGTTTCGAACACGCCGGCGCGGGTGGCACCGATCCCGCGCGCCCAGGCGAGCGCGATTTCCTTGGCCTTGCCGGTGGCGTCCTGATGGATCGCGATCAGGCCGGGAACGCCTTTGCCATCGACGAACTGCGAGCGCACGGTGTGGCCCGGGCCCTTTGGGGCGACGAGGATGACGTTGACGTCCTTCGGAAGCTTCAGATCACCAAACATCACGGCGAAACCGTGCGAGAAGAGGACGGTCTTGCCCTTGGAGAGGTTAGGCTCGATGTCCTTCGCATAGACTTCCGGGATCACCGTGTCCGGCGTAGCGACGAAGATCACGTCGGCAGCCTTCACGGCCTCGGCGGTGTCCATGACTTCGAAGCCGAGCTTCTTGGCGACTTCGCGGGACTTCGATTTCTTATAGAGACCGATGACGACCTTGAGGCCGGAGTCCTTGAGGTTCAGCGCGTGAGCGTGGCCCTGGGAGCCGAAGCCGATCACGGCGAGGGTTTTCTTCTTCAGGGGCGCCAGTGAGGCGTCCTTGTTGGTGTAGATCTTCGCGGCCATGGCGTGTCTAAGTGATTGAGTATGGGAAGAAACCGTGGCCCGTTTTGGGTCCGGCGAGGCGCCAAGCTGCCGGGACATTCGGAAAGGGTCAAGCCCTCGATGGCTCGCGCGGGAAGAATTTATCGGAAAATTCCGATTTGCGGCCCGAGTTTGAGTTTCACCCACCATCTCTTCGCCAAAAAATGCAGAAATCCGATCAAATCAACCCACCCATCTCCACCCCTCCACGCAAAAATGTGGATTTTTGATCGTGATTTCGAAAATTGACACGCACACCCACTTGCAAAATTGAACTATCGCGCTCACATTGAAAGCTAGCGTGCAATTTCTGCCCTCACTCGTCGCTCCAAGTCCGCCAAGCGGGCGGTTGCAGACGCGTCCGTGGCCGCGGGATCGTAGCGAAGCGATTGGTGCAGATGAATCGCTTGGTCGAGTCCTTCCGAAGACGCCAGGTGGGCGCGAAGGCCAATCAGCCACCGGCTGAATGTCATGCCGGGCGGGCGTTCGCCGAGAAGCTTGCGGGCGAGGGGTTCCAAGTCATGGAGCGGTGTGCGAACGGCGGGATCTCCGCGTCTCCGGCGAGACGTTTCCTCCCCGGACACGTGGCGCCTGGAGCGCCAGAGGCTGCGGGCGACGACTCCGGTGCCAAGCAAGGCGATAAAGCCGATGATCGATGCCCCGAGCAGACGGTTTGAGGGCTGGTTCCGCCAGATGAAGAAGTCCTCGCGCGCCTGCTGGATCCAATCGAGCGCTCCTTGATACCACGGCATGGAGGGAGACTCGATATGAAGCCAGTCGGGAGGGGTGGCGTCGAAATCGATCCAGCGACTGGCGGTCTGATCCCAGACCCGGCACCAGGCATGGCTATGAATCCCCCGGATCACGGATGTCCGGGTCAAAGGATCCGTTTCCATCACGGCAAATCCAATCGCGTATCGGGCGGGCACGCCTGCATCCCGAAGCATCAGCGCGGCGGCGGTAGCGAAGTACTCGCAGTGACCCGCGTGGGCGGTGGTGAGGAAATCCAACAACGGATCGCTGGGCGCTTTCTCTGGGGCTTTACTGGCAAGCAAGTGCTCGGCAACTGGATGCCGGGTGTAACGGTAGTTGTTCCGGAAGTACTGGGAGATCGCATTCAGCTTCTGATCGAGGGGAAGGCTTTTTAGGCCAAGCTGGACCGCTATCGCGTGCACAGCGGCCGCATCCTCCCCATTCACCACCAGATCGGGGCAGAAAGAATGATCCTTCGCCGAGGGTTCCTGCCACGGTGGATCGTCCGGCGTGACGTGAGGATCCCAGATCTCCACGCCATCAATGACCGACTCCTTGGGCCGGACAAGAATGGTGGCCATGGCGTTCCGATCGAAGCTGACGACGTCGAAACCGGTGAGACTGGTGATATTCCCGGGCACGGGCATGAGACTGCCGGTACTGACGGACCCACGCAGGGTCAGTCGTGGGAGATCCGCCGCAAAGGCCCCCTCCCCCGCTCCGCCGGGAGCGATGTAGTAGATCTGACCGGGCACCGGCTCGCGGGTGCCGAGGTAGTTGAACTCATCATTGGTGGAGGCGGTTTCCGGTTTCAGGCGGCGGTCCCAGCGACCCTTGTAGAAGCGATTGAAAATGGCGGTGTGGAGGAGAAGCGGCGTGTTTCCACTGAGAACCTTCATCCGCCAGAGGATTTCCGCCGATTGCTTGACCTCGCCCAGTTTTCCCAACGTCGTGTTAAAGGGATTCGAGGCGGAGTTTTCCCCTCCGCCGAAGCGCCCTTCGGTGACCCATTTCTGCAAACGCTGCAATCCATACTCTCCCCCGGCCGCAAGCAGGGTGGCCAGTATCATCCCGACCAGAATCGCCACCTTTCTGCCACCCCTCAGGGCGAGCAATTGCCAACTGCTGAGAATTACCAGCCCGGCGATGTATCCCCACTTCTCCTCCAGGGTGAGTACCGACGCCACCATGGCCACGTCCACATAGACGTGGCTGAAATGAATTTCCGTCGGGCGATTGGTGAAGCCCAACTGACGGTTCCGCTCCCATCGCCTGCGGGCAAAGAGCGAAAACGTGTGCAGCGGCATGCGGTCGAGCAGCCCGTACGACTGAGTGAACTGCACCGGAAAAAGGAGCACCGGCGCCCAGCCGAGCAGCCGCGGCACCAGCACGATCAGATTCCCCCCATCGATCAGGATCAGCACGATCGCCATGGACACCAGCAACACCGACAGGTGCCATGCCCGCGAAAAGGCATCGTTCCGGAAATCCCAGCGCAGGCGGATCCAGTGCGACGCCTCCAGCAGCACGGCCATCACTGCCGCGAGGACCAACTGGTTCATCATGTAGCCCCAGAACAGCAGGGAAGCCCCGATCAAAAAGCGCGGGGTGGAGAACGAACCGGATGATGTCGCCTTGGAGTTGATCGGATGAATGAGGTTGGGGTCTTCCAGTGTCGTGCATCAACCCAGTTCGCGCAATCGGACGGGTAGTGCGCCCAAATCTCGGGCGAGGTGGCCGGATTCGATCCAGTGGCCGGCAAAGCGCTGCGGACCCGGCCCCTGACCCGAGACCAGCACCACGCAACCAAGTCCCTGGCTCGACAGCTTTCGAACAAACGCGGCCCGTTCGTCATCCCAGCCACAGAGCACGATCAGGCAGGAGGTCAGTTCCTCGCGGTGGCGGATCACCAGATTCGCAAGCGTGTCGAATTGCGGGATTGGCTCGGCTTCCACTCCGGCCAGAACCTCCAGCAACTTCTCGGCACGGGCGATCCCCCGTCCCACCGTCACGGTGTGGGCGCGATCCTTGATGAACATCAGATCCAGCAACGACTCGCGGGTGTCGAGCGTGGAGGCGAATGAGGCCGCCACGGAGACGGCGTCTTCAAAGAGCTGCTCGTTCCCCGAAGCGGGAAAGGTATCGAGCACCAGGCCGTAACGCGGGTAAAAGGTATCCTCCAGTTCCTTGACGATCGGGCGGCCGGTGCGAGCCCAGCTTTTCCAGTGGATCTGGCGGAGGGGATCACCCGGCCGGTACTCGCGGAGGCCGACGAATTCGCCGGACGAGCCGATGGCATTGGTCGAGGCGTCGCCCCCGATCTGGAAGCGGCCACTGCCCGGCAGCTCTACAGGCGGAATGCGGTACCGGTGGGGCATGACCGTCAGCGTGGCGGCTGGTGCCGGCATTTTGATGCAGCGCTGGAACAAGCCGAATGGATCGGGAAGCAGAACGCGGAGGTCGTTCAATTGAATCACGCCCCGTCGCTGGGGAACGAGCTCGAGACCAACCTCGGCGGTCGCGCCTGGAGCGAGGTCCATCGGCAGGAGTGACCGGCCGTCATCATACAGACGATTGCGATCCAACAGCCACTGCCAGCGATAGTAAGCGAATTTGCGGTCGAAGAGATTGCGCTGGGATTCGCCCGGCTCCCGGGAGTTCGCAAATTGGGAAAGGGACGGCCGCGGATCGGGCGGAGTTTCGGCCAGCCATGCGGCATGCACGCGCTTCGCCCCGCGGTTCCGGACATGGACGATGCAGTGGACGGTTTCTCCGGCCGTGGCGTAGCGCGGGAGTTCGCGGCGTGCCTCCAGTCCGCGGGCGCGCCTCAGGAAGGCCCATGGCAGGCCGATGACCACCAGCGCGGAAGCGAGTGAGAAGAGCTGATACACCGTGTCCTGCTGCTTTCCGACCCCCACGACCCCCGCGAGGATCAAGACCGCACACACACCAAAACCCGCCGGACAAATCCGCCGGGCAAAGAAAAAGCTGACGCCCGCGCCCCGCCAATAGGCGCGATGCATGAACCGCATCGATTCCTCCTCGGTCGAGAGTGGCGTGGGAATCTTCACACTGGAACGGGAATGCGCTCGATGATGTCCGCCACGATCGCGCGGGCACTCGTGCCGGAGTAGCGGGCCTCCGGTTGAAGCACCAGGCGATGGGCAATCACGTCAGCCGCGACGTCCTGGATGGTCTCGGGCAGGACATAGTCGCGTCCTTCGAAGAGGGACAGGGCCTGCGCCGTCTTCATCAGCGCCAGCGAGGCACGCGGACTGGCGGCCAGTTGGATATCCCGGTGTCCGCGTGTGGCCCCCACCAGTGAGACCACGTAATGGCGGAGCTCGTCGCTGAAGCGAACCGCACGGCTGGCGGCCGTCAGCGCCAGAAGGTCATCCAGACTGGCAACGGGTTCCAGCACGTCGACCGGATGGCGCTCGACCTGGTCGGCGAGAATGGACGCCTCCTCGGCCGGGCTGACGTAGCCGAGCGCGCACTGCATGGCAAAGCGGTCCATTTGAGCCTCAGGCAGCGGATAGGTCCCCCTGAATTCCACCGGATTCTGGGTGGCGATGACGAAGAACAACGCGTTGAGGTCGTGCCGCGTGCCTTCGATGGTGGCCTGGCGCTCACCCATCGCCTCCAGCAGGGCGCTCTGGGTGCGGGGAGAGGCCCGGTTGATTTCATCCGCCAGCAGGATGTCTGCGAAGATCGGGCCCGGATGGAAATGGAACTCGTGGGATTTCGGATCGAGCACGGAGATCCCGAGGATGTCCGAGGGCAGTAGATCGGGCGTGAATTGCACCCGCTTGAACACCGCGCCGGATATTGCCCTGGCGATGGACTTGGCCAGTGTGGTCTTGCCAGTGCCAGGGTAGTCTTCCAGAAGGATGTGGCCACCTGCGGCCATGCAGGCCAGGACCCGGCGGATCACCCCCTCCTGGCCGCGGACCACAGTGCGGACGGCTTGTTCGAGGCGGGAGGCGGTCTCATGAGGGGTTGGAGAGGTCATTTGGCGGGAACGGGCGGGCGGTCGGCTTCGGCGCTTTTACGATGAATCTCGTAGATTTCCTTGAGTGATGCGGCGGCATCCGCGTCCCCGGCGGCTTCCAGACGGCTGAAGGAATTCTGGTTCAGGAAATCCCGGGTGCGCGAACCGTTTGCGAAAATGTCGATACCGGCGAGAACACGCGGCCCAGCCGGAGTGTTCACAAAGGGATAGAGCGGATAAGTGGCGTCCTCATCTCCCGCCTTTCCGATCCGGGCCGAGACGGCCGTCCACGGTCCGCGGCGGATAACCCCGAGCACGGCGGTCATCCGGGTCTCCTTCTTCGCTCCGGTCAATTCGCCCCCGAGGTTCTGCAACAGCCACTTGGCGTAGTCGTCGCGATTGAGGCGGGCGGTCAGGCCGATGGTCGTGAGGATATCGCCGCGGGCAATCGCTTCATTCCAGGTATCGAAGGTGGAGCGGACGTCGGCTTCCGCCGGAGCCTCACCGGCAGGGATGGACTCAAGCGCGGGACTTCCGGAAAGCGCGATGGCTTTCCAGTTTTCCGTCCATTTCGTCGATTCTGCATCCGCCCATGCCTTGATCTCAGATAAGGCGGGAGGGATCGGTTCGGCAGGCCGCAGGCCGGACACAAGCTGCCAGCCGCTGCCGTTCTTCGAGAGATACACCTGGCGTACATCGGCCAGCTCCGGCTCACGCGAACGGAATACCTGGAAGGCCGCGATCGCGCCATCTCCGATCTGGTGGAATGCCAGGGGCAACAGCGTGCGCACATCGCGCGGGTGGTGGAGGTCCCTCCAGATCAAGGAAAGCCGGGCCATGCCGAGTGTGGCCTCCGCGGGATCCCGGGTAAGGTCGATCAGGGAAAGCAGACCATCCGGCTCCTTGGCGGAGAGAGCCGAGAACACCGCATCCCGCGCCGCTTCCGGGGTCGGGGCCAGGATCGGCGGATGCTCATGCTGCCAGGACTTCACCACATTCTGCAATTCCGGGCCGACCGGCGGATTCTCCTTGGTGCCGCGTTCTTCCGGAGGTTCCGGGGTGAAAAAGGATGACGGCAGATCGACCCGCCATACACCGGACGCATCCTGCTGGAGGTCGAGATTGACCGCCTTGATCTGCGGTAACTGGGCATGACCGACTTCTCCGGAGGCATCGAGGCACGACAGCGAGAGCGTCGCTTCGCGGCCGGTCGCCTCCTTGCCAAGAAAGGTCCGGATCACCCCGTTGCTCACGAGATAGTGCCAGGGACCGGAAGCCGTCTCGTTGGAAAATGCCTGGTCAACCGCGGCCACGCGGACCGACCAATCGCCCGGCAGTTCAGCCTGCAAGCCGCCGAGCAGTCCGAGGGTGGTCGCCTGATCGCGGCGCGAGCAGGCCTGCAGCAGGATTTTCACCACCTTCTCCGGCGTAGCGTGGCGCAGCTCCTCCTTGGGAAGGTTTCGTTCGATGGCCTGGCGCAGCCGCTCGGACGACTGATCGCGCAAGGAGGCCAGTTCGGTCGTCTGCTCCTGCAGCATCCATGTCTCCAGATCGGCGAGGCGCTTGCTACGGCTGTCATCGTAGCCGAGGCCGGTATTCTCGAAGGAGCCCGGCACGGGTGCCGGATGCCAGGTTCCGTCCTTCTGAATCAGGCCGATCGCCACCACCCGCAGCCGGGCCGGATCGAAGCCGGTGGCCTGGTGGATCAATACCGCGGCCATGTCCCCGTCGAGTTTCTGTGCTCCCGCCTCCACGGCACCGGGCCCGAGTTCACCCGCCAGCCGCTTGACGCGGTCGGCGATGAGCTTGCGCTTGTCCGGCCCCGTGGCTGGTGACAGGGCGGTATCCTTGCCCGGTCCGAGATCGACCTCTCCCGACCTCAGTTTGGTGACGTAGCGCAGCGCGGCGTCCGCCGGGGAGCCGGTCTCGTTTCCAGCCGCCAGAACAGGGGCCGCCAGACTCAGGAGCAGGAGAAGGGATTTCACAGGGTTTGGGCAAAGGTGTCGTCCTCGGACAATGACAGCACGAAGGCGGTCAGAAGGGTGATCGTGTGTTCGATATCGCCGAGATGGGCGGTTTCCACCACCGAATGCATGCAGCGCAACGGCAGCGATACGAGAGCACTCGGCACGCCATGACGGCTGTTGAAAATCTTGTCCGTGTCAGTGCCGGTGAAGCGGCTGCTGGATTCGTGCTGGACCGGAATGGACTTCTCCTCCGCCACTGACAGGAGATGCCGCACCACCTTGGGATGATTCGACGATCCGTGACTCAGCGAAGGGCCGCCACCCAGCTTCACGCGGCCGAATTTCACATGGTCGATGCCAGGCGTGTCGGTCGCATGGGTGACATCGAGGCAGACGCAAAGATCCGGCTGAAGGCGATAGGTGGCCATCATCGCGCCATGGCCGCCGATTTCCTCCTGAACAGCATTGAGGCAGACCAGCGTGCATGCCGGCTTTTTCTTCTCCTTGGCGACGCGCTTCATGACCTGGGCGATGATGTAGCCTCCGATGCGGTTATCGAGCGCCCTACCGACCAGCCGATCATGGGAAAGCTCCATCGGGCCATCCTGATAGACAGCGGGATGGCCCACGCGCAGGCCGAGATCGATCACGTCCTTGGCACTAGAGGCTCCGACGTCCACCCACAGATCATGGACCTGCGGGGCCTTCTCGGCTCCGGCTTCATCGCGGCGCAGGTGAATGGCGGTGTTGCCGATGATCCCGGGCACTTCTCCCTTGTCGCCGAAAAACGAGACCCGCCGGCCACGTGCAGTGGCGGCGTCGCTGCCGCCGATGCGGTCCAGGCGAAGAAAGCCATTGTCATCGATGTGCTTGATGATGAAGCCGATTTCGTCCGCATGGGATTCGAGCATCACGATCCGCTTCGACTTTCCCGGGAGGATCGCCCAGGTGGAACCATAGGCATCACAGGCGGTCTCGGCCGCGTAGTCGCCTATCCACTTCGCCCAGACCCGCTGGCCCGGCATTTCGAACCCGGTGGGGCTGGCGGTTTCCAAAAGCTGGAACAGAAACTCGCGGTCGTCTTTTTTCATCGGCATCCCCGCCATTCAAGCACGGCAGGCGGCGCTGGCAATCCCCGGGATTGGGGAACCGCAGGGCCCCGCCGGCCGCCCCTTCTCACCGGCAGGGTTGCCTTCGGGCATGACGGACCCCGGATGACGACCGCGCTTCACTTACCTCCCGTGACGGTTCACGGGCGGCAGGGCGGCCATGTCCTTGCGGTGGCGGGCGATCACCTCGCGGATGAAGGCTGGAAAGGTGGCAAGTTCCTGATCGGGAAGGCGGGCGAAGAGATCAATGGCAACAGGATCGCGAAACTCGGGCGCGAGGTTCTCGAACTCTTTGTCATCCCCGGCGAAGGCCCGGCGACCCAGTGCAGCGCGGCGCGGATCGCTATCAGCCAGAAGGCAGGCGACGAAAAGCTCGGCGGGGGAGGCTGTGGGATTTTTTTCCACGCTTTCCACAAGGGCCAGGTTGTTGGCGGCCTGCCGCCAGAAATTCGCAATGAGCTCGGGCAGTTCCCAAGTAAAAACAGGGGCGCGAGGAGATCCAGTGGGCGGCGAAGCAGATGGCAGTCGATGAAGGTATCCCGGGTGATCCGACATCCATCCCCCGTACATCGGGCCACCCCACTGGCCGACATGGCAAAGTGCGTCGACTCCATCCAAGTCCACCTCGGCGAGCATTCGCGCCAAATCGGTGTTTCCCGGGTTTGCTGGAAATCCGAGGGATCGCGCCCAGACATGCAGCTCCGGTCTGGCTGCGAAATAACGCACGAGCCCAAAAGCCACCGCTTGGGGGCGCTTCATGACGGAGGGCGATTCGGATATCGCCGGAATTAGCAGACTGCCTATCCAAGCTTTCCGGTATTCGAGATCCCCCAGGATTTGCGGATCGGTAGCCTTTTGGTCGGCCATGCAAAGCAGATCGAGCCCTTTGACGAAGCCGGCTTGTCCCTTCGCGTCCAGCTCGTCGAGCGCCGTGGCCGCGAGCGGCCGGACATCGGCGGCGAGAGTCTGATTCAGCGCCGACGGCTCTCCGTAGGCGATCATCGCCAGGGCTTCTAGGACGCGGGGGGATGCGGCGGCCTTGCGGATGGCGACCTCCCGTTTGTCGACCTTGAATTGGGAGCGGTACTTCCACTCATAGATGGAAGGAACGATAAGCGGTACCAGGTCGACGGCGGTTCGGGCGGCGCGATATTTTCCGATCCATTCGGCCAGGTCGGGATCGCTCGCCTGCATTGCCTTGAATTGCTCGTCGCTCAACGCCTTAGCCGGATCCTTGGAAGTCAGGAGCTCCTCGAGTTCGGAAGGAGGATGAGGGAGGCTCGGTGACAGTGGCGGTGCGATACCAGGGACGGCCATGGCCGAGGCCAGCGGGATCGCAATCAGGGAGCGGAAGAAAATCCGCATGGTTCCGGCAAGCTGGTGGGGTTTCATGTCCTGCAAGGTGAGGTGGAAATGATTCGTGAGAATCCAGTCAAGCTGGTCGTGATTGGTTCAGGCTATCTTGCCAACTGCGGTCACTTCCCGGCTGGCAGGTCGGCCATTTCCTTGCGGTGGCGGGCGACCGCCTCGTGAATGAAACCGGGGAGGGTGGCGAGTTCGGTTTCGGAAAGGGAAGCGAAGAGATCGATCGCGACGGGGTCGCGGAATTCCGGATCGAGGTTTTCGAATGCCTTGTCACCGCCCGCAAACGCCCGACGAGCCAGGACTGCGCGGCGTGGGCCGTCATTGGTCAGGAGACTGGCGAAGAGGAGCTCGGCGGAGGTGGCAGCGGGATTAGTTTCCACGCTCTCAAGCAGAGCAAGTGGGTTCCTGCCCTGATGGGCGAAATTGTAAACGAGCTCCGGAGCCGCCCAGATGAAGGCTCGCACGGAGGGTGGGGCCGAGCCTCGCGGCCAGGATCCCACACGCGTGATTTCGCCGCCAGCCGAGGTGACCCAGCGGAACCTCGGGACGCCCCAGGAACCCAGATGGCAGAGGGCTTCCACACTGTCCAAATCCACCTCGATGAGCATCCGCGCCACATCGTTGTTCTCGGGGTGCGGAAATCCCAACGAACGCAAGGGCAAAGCGTCTCCGACAAAATGATTGGCGGCGAAACAACGGATCACTCCGAATGCCACCGCGGTCGGACGTTTCATCGACCGTGACTCAAGGATCGAGCCGAACAGCAGTCGCTGCAGGAGGACCTGCCGGAGCGGAACAAGGTCCCGGATTTCCGGATGAGCGGAATGTTCGGTGCCGGGGCAGAGCCGGTTGAGCCCTTCCATGAAGGCCGCGGGGCCTTTCGCATCCAGCTCGTCGAGCGCCTTGCCGGCGAGCAGCCGTATGGCTTCCGTCAGGTCTTCGGACGGAGGAGTGGGCGTGTGGACGAGCATTTCGAGAGCTTCGATGATGCCGGGAGAATCGACAGCCTTGCGGATGGCGATCCATCGCTTGTCGACCTTGAACTGGGAGCGGTAATGCCAGTCATATACGGAGGGAAGAATGAGCGGCACCAGGTCCACGGCGGTCCTGGCGGCGCGATATTGATCGATCCAGGCAGCCAGTTCGGGTTCGGTGGTGTGCAGTGCCTTCAGATAGTCGTCGCTCAGCGCCCAGGCCGGATCTTTGGAAGTCAGTCTCTCTTCCAATTCGGATATGGGAGGCTCGTAATACAGGTCTCCGGTGGGTTTTCGTGTCTCCTCGCCGGCAGCGGCCAGGCCAAATGCCAGCGGTGTCGCGATCAGGAAGTGGACAAGAAGATTTCGCATGGCAAAGGATAAGCCATGGCTCTCCAGATGGGGCAAGTGGGATGCGGAGTTGATGGGTAAAATCTCTGTAAACGGGCTTTCCGGGTCGCTGGCAGATACCCCTGCCAGCCCTGTCGTCGCCCTGCGGCGACGGTTGATCACCCTGTCGATGAAGGCGAGATTCCCGAGCTTGCGTTTTGCAAGGAGATCACGCGTAGTAGAAGGGAATCCAAAACCATCATGTACGAACTCTTCAAAAGCGATAAGTCGGGCAAGTTCTATTTCCGCCTGAAGGCTGGCAACGGTGAACCGATCCTCGCGAGCGAGGCTTACGAGACGAAGGCATCGGCCGAAAATGGCATCGATTCGGTGAAAAAGAACGGGCCGCACGAAGAGCGGTATGAAACGAAGACTTCCACGAACGGAAAGCCCTACTTCGTGCTGAAAGCGACCAATGGCCAGGTGATCGGGAAGAGCGAGATGTATGAGAGCGATGCGAGCGCGAAGAAGGGCATCGCGTCCGTCATCAAGAACTGCGGTGGCGAGACGAAGGATCTGACGTGAATGATGGTGCGGCGAGACGCCGCAACCGCGGCCTGCTGCTGGACGCCGCAGCCGGGATACCTACGTATTTCCCGAGTATGGCGGGTTGCTCCTCGCGGAGTGACATGAAAGAAGCTCAGGATTCCCATCGTCCCCTTCGCACGGGACTCCATGGGAATTCGGACTTTCATCTACTGCCTGCCGTTTCTCGTCGCCACCGCCGGGGCGGAGAGCCATTGGGCATATGAAGCACCCGTGGCAGCGTTGCCGGCGGGATCGGAAAGCCAGCATCCGGTGGATGCGTTTATTTCCGCAGCACACACGAAGGCAGGGCTGAAACCAGTCGCGGAAACGACACCCCGGCAGTGGCTGGAGCGCGCCGCCTACACGCTGACGGGACTGCTTCCATCTGACGAGCAGCTCGCGCGCATCGCCGCACATCCGGACGATGCCACGCGACGAGCACTCATCGACGAGCTGCTGGCGAGCCCGGCGTATGGTGAGCGTTGGGCACGGCATTGGATGGACGTGGCACGCTACGCGGACACGAGCGGCTACAATTTCGACCAGGACAACCGGTACCCCTTTGCCTACACCTATCGGGATTGGCTGATCAACGCCTTCAACCGCGACCTGTCTTACCCTAGATTCGTGGAGTTGCAGATCGCAGCCGACCTGATGACGGACAAGAAGGACGATCCGGATCTTGCGGCGCTTGGGTTCATCACGGTCGGCCCGCATCCCGGTGGGGTGGAGACCATCGACGACCGGGTGGATGTGGTGACGCGCGGCTTCATGGCCAGCACGGTTTCCTGCGCCCGCTGCCACGACCACAAGTTCGATCCGATCACCACTCAGGATTACTACTCGCTGTATTCGATCTTCGACAACGCGGTGGAACCTGAGGAGAAGCCGGTGATCGGCAAGCCTCCGGATCAGGCGGCGCTGCAGGCTTTCAAGGCCGAGGAGGAAAAGCTCGAAAAGGCGGACTTGGCCGTCCGGCAGGGACTGGTCGACCACCTGCACAATCGGGAATCGCTCGCCGTCTATCTCGATCTCGGCTGGCGGGCGGTGAAAGAGGGCTGGACCCACGAGCGAGCCACCTCCGAGGCATTCAAACGAGGCCGCTACCGTGCCAAGGCAGTAATCCTGTGGAAGGACTACCTCAAGGCCAGTCTCACCCTGCCTCGCATCGCCGCCTGGTCGGAAGCGATGGCAGCGGCTGACGACGAAGGCCGCAAAAAGCTGTGCCTGCAACTGGTGGACGAAGGTGCGGCCGCGCTTTCCAGCCCGGACACCGAGCTGGCCAAATTCACGAAGGATCCCAAATGCCCGCTGAGCTACGGCACGGACCGTATCAACCAGATCCTCGACACCGAGGATGACAACATGCGCAAGGCCCGGGTCAGCGCGATGAGCCGCCTGCAGGCCGACCATCCCGGTTCGCCGCCGCGGGCGATGGTCGTCAACGACCGTCCGTCCAGCTCGCAGGCGGTCGTTTTCAAGCGCGGCAATCCTGCGACTCCCGGCGAACATTTCGAACGGCACTGGCTAGACTTCCTTGGCGGCGGCGAATTCCCGAAGGACAAGCCGGCCCGGCTCTCGCTGGCGGAAAAGATCGCCGATCCGAAAAATCCGCTCACGGCGCGGGTGATGGTCAACCGGGTGTGGGCGTGGAACTTTGGCACGCCATTGGCCGATCCGGGTGATTTCGGCGTGCAGCAGGCGGAGCCGCCGCTGCGGTCTCTGCTCGATTGGCTGGCAGTGTGGTTCACGGATCACGGCAGTTCGGTGAAGGAACTCAACCGCCTGCTGCTGACCTCACAGGCCTTCCGACTCTCCGCCGACGGGCCGCCTGAAAATGACGCATTGGATGAGGCGAACACGCGCTACTGGAAATGGAATCGCCGCCGCCTCGATTTCGAATCCATGCGCGACCGCGTGCTGGAAACGGCCGGCACGCTCGACACCCGCACCACTGGTGGCCGCTCGGTGAAGATCGAGACTGACACAATGGATTCGCGGCGCAGCGTTTATTCCTTCATCGATCGCTACGCGCTGCCGGGCGTTTTCGTTTCCTTCGACCTGCCGCATCCGGACCATCACGCCGCGAGCCGTTCCCAGACTACGGTGCCGCAACAGGCGCTGTATTTCCTCAATGGCCCGCTGGTGCTGCGGCGTGCCGCGGCGCTGGCGAGGGACCCGGCCTTCCGCGCGCTGCCAGACGATGCCGCGCGACTCGGGTGGATCTATCAGCGTTTGTTCCACCGCGCTCCGAGCGCCGGGGAATCCAGCATCGCGCTTAAGTGGGTCTCGGCGGCGGACCCTGCCGACTATCAGCCGAAGCTCGGCGGCACGTGGGAGGTCTTGCACGCGCCCGATGCGGAGACCCTGCCGCTGGAGGCCAGTGCGTTCCCGTTGTTCGCGGACGAGGTTTGGAAAACCGGACCCGACCCGGCGACCGCGCCGATCCGTTGGCTGAACGTCGGCAAGGACGGCGGCCACGTGTCGGCACACCAGGCGATGATCCTGCGCTGGCGGGCGAACGGCGCCGGCGAAGTGCGCATGACGGCCCATCTCAAACGCACCCAGAAGGAAGGCGCGGTGCTGGCCTGGCGGATCGACGGCAAGGGCACGCAGAACCTCGGCGGGGGAAAGTTCAACCCCGAAAGCGAAATCGATGCCAAGGGCGGCTGGATGCCGGTGAAGGCTGGAGATACGGTGGATCTCGTACTTCGTGCGCCGGACGGGGACGCCTGCGGCGGCGTGGCCTGGAAAGTCAGGGTCATGGGCCGCGAGACGCCCTCGGGCAAGCAGGCCGAGGTGGGCAATTTCACCCGCGAATTCCCGGCCCCCGGGAAGCCCGCCAGCGCGAACACCGCCGCCGATCCCTGGGCCGACCTGATCCAGATGCTGTGGGCCTCGAACGAATTCCATTTCATCGACTGAACCGACGCCATGTTCCACCAACCGACATCCCGGGATTTCATCCACAGCCGCCGCGACTTCCTTCGCCGCTGCGGCATGGGCTTCGGCGGTCTGGCTCTTGGCAGCCTGATGGGCGGGCGGGCCTCGGCCGCCGCACCGGACCTGGCCGGGCCGCATTTCGCCCCGCGGGCGAAGCGGGTGGTGCATCTGTTCATGAATGGCGGGCCCTCTCAGGTCGACACGTTCGATCCGAAGCCGCAGCTCCAGGCGCGCCACGGGCAACAGATTTCGGTGGAGGGACTGAAAACCGAACGGCCCACGGGTGCCGCGCTGCGCTCGCCCTTCACCTTCGACCGCTATGGCGAATGCGGCCTGGAGGTGAGCGAGCTTTTCAAGCACACGGCTCAACATGCCGATGACCTGTGCGTGATCCGCTCGATGACCGCGGATGTGCCGAATCACGAGCCCTCCCTCATGCTGATGAACTGCGGCGATGGCCGCCAGGCGCGCCCGTCGATGGGCTCGTGGGTCAGCTACGGTCTCGGAAGTGGCAATGAGGATCTGCCTTCCTACATCTCGATGTGTCCGGGTGGCATGCCGATCAAGCGCGGCGAAAACTGGCGCTCCTCCTTTCTTCCCGGCCGCTTTCAGGGAACCTATCTGGACACTTCGATCCAGGATCTCGACCGGATGATCGAGAACCTGAAAAATCCCGATGACCGCGAGCGACGCCAAGCCCGCGAAATGGAACTGCTGCGCGACCTCAATGCCGCCCACCAGGCCGAACGCGGCCCCGACCCGCAGTTGGAAGCGCGCATCCGCAGCTTCGAGCTGGCCTACCGCATGCAAAGCGAGGCCACCGATGCGTTCGACATTTCCAAGGAGCCGGAGCACATCAAAACGATGTACGGACCGGGCAACTTCGCCCGCCAATGCCTCATGGCGCGCCGCCTGCTTGAGCGCGGCGTTCGCTTCGTCCAGCTATGGCATGGCAATGGCCAACCGTGGGACAGCCATGATGACATCGAGGACCACCGCAAGCTCGCGGGTGAGTGCGACCAGGCGATCGGCGCCTTTCTCACTGATCTCAAGATGCGCGGCATGTTTGACGACACCCTCGTCATCTGGGGCGGAGAATTCGGGCGCACGCCGGTGGTCGAGCTGCCCAAGGCCGGCTCGAACAAGGGCGTGATGAAGGGCCGCGACCACAATCACTACGGCTTTTCCATGTGGATGGCCGGCGGCGGCGTCAAGGGCGGCCACGTTCACGGCGCGACCGACGAGTTCGGCTTCAAGGCGGTCGAGAATCCGGTGCATGTGCACGACCTTCATGCGACCGTGCTGCATCTTCTGGGCTTCAACCACGAGAAGCTAACCTACCATTACTCAGGGCGGGATTTCCGGCTGACCGATGTCTTTGGCAAGGTGGTGGGGGACATTCTGGCGTGAGGCAGACCCGTTTTTCATGGCAACTGATTCGAGTTTTCTGACCAAGCTTTATCGTGAGTTCCCTGCTCGCCCCGTTCCCGATGTCTGTCTGGTGGACGCTCTGATCGCCGACAACTGGGGCGCGCAGGTCGCATTGGACAAAACGTGGACGGATTGGACCGACATCCCGGCAGACCAGCTCGATAAAGCGGAAATCCTGCTCAACTACTTCGAAGGGGAAGCCCTCCGCTATTTCCTTCCCGCATTCATCCGGCAGGCCGTTGTGGAGATGGAGGGACGAAATTCGGGCTTTTCGAATGCCGTCGCCAGTCTCGCCCATTACCTCGGGGGGTGGAGTTTGAAGGATTACCGGGAACTGGGCCTCACGCCCGGGCAACGGGAAGTGCTCGATGAGTTTTTGGCTCAGATGGCGACGAACCCGGACCTGCTTGAGACGTTCAACTTCCACCGTCCGGATACGGATGCCGCCCAGCGTCGCTAGCGGCTGAGAATGGGCCATTCTATCTGTTGGAAACGCGGCTTCCCTTTTGAACGGCAGCCGCTACCCTCCGTGCATGAATCGGAGAATCCTTGTGCGCGCCGTGATCGCGGGTTGCCTGGGCCTGGGGGCGTTTGCGGCAGCAGATGTGCTGCCCGTTCCTCCGGAACCGCGCCTGCCGATGGACACGGTGTTCAAGGGTGAGACCAAATTCCAGGCGATCATCGCCAAGGCCGAGCGGGAAAACTGGCGCAACCTGCCGCTGGGCGCGCGCACAGTGAAAATCGCCCGCGAACTCGTCGGCACACCGTATGCCCATTACACGCTGGAGGTGGATGACCACATCGAATCACCAGTGGTGAACCTGACGGCGATGGACTGCTGGACGTATTACGAGAACGCCCTAGGGATCGCACGCCTCATCGCCTACAAGCCCGGCCCCTACAAGCCGCAGGATCTCCTGCAAATGGTCGAACTTGAGCGCTATCGCGGCGGCCGCTGCACTGGGGCCTATCTCAGCCGCATGCACCAGCTCGAGGAGGTCTTTTATGACAACCAGCGCCGCGGCATCGCCGAGAACATCACGCCGCGCATTCCCGGTGCCGAGCGGTTGAGCCGCGAGGTGCACGAGATGACGGTGCAATGGAAGGACTACCGCTACCTGCGGGCCGATCCCTCGCTGCTCCCCGGCATGGCCGAAGTCGAAGCCCGCGTGTCCCAATTGCCGGTGTGCCACATCCCGAAGTCGCTCGTCGCCGGCTCCGAAAAATATCTCTTCGATGGCGATATCTGCGCGATCACCAGCAGCGACAAGGACAGCTACACCTCGCACGTGGGTCTCATCGTTCGGATCAACGGACGCGCCTATTTTTCCCACGCCACCTCCGACAAGGAGAAGGGCAAGATGGTCATCATCGACCGCCCGATCACCGACTACCTGAACGGCGGCTCCAAGCACACCGGCATCATCATCTGCCGTCCGAAGGATCTGCCTCCCTCCTCGCTGTGGCAGAAGAACGTTGCGGGTGATACGAAGAAGAGCGGGCAGGGTTGATCTGCCCGGCTCAGTTGGCAGGCTCGGGGTCGTAGGTCGCGATGCCGCGACGCTTCAGCTCCTCGCGACGGTGGGCGTTTTCCGCCTGCAGTTCCTCGATCTGCGCAAGCCACCGGGCTTGCTGGTAACTGAGGAATTTCGCGAGGCCACGGCCCGTTGCTCCCAGCATCACAAGTGCCAGCAGGGTGCTTAGCTTGCCGCCGCCGGCCGAAATCGCCAGGGCCATCACTGCGGTGCTGGCAAACAGGGTCCAT
>Ga0265327_10000950_pt1 | contig 42012 bp, 61 predicted proteins | sample 41621metaG_FD_202089 | JGI IMG/M metagenome (GOLD analysis project Ga0265327, IMG submission 202089) | Rhizosphere microbial communities from Carex aquatilis grown in University of Washington, Seatle, WA, United States - 4-16-21 metaG | ecosystem: Host-associated > Plants > Roots > Rhizosphere... | reverse complement strand
CCACCGAAGCGCCCGCCGTCGTCGAAGCTGTCACCGCTGCGCCTGCCGCGGAGCCTGTCATCGAGTTCGCGCCCGTCATCGTCGAAGCGCCCGCCATCGTGAGCGAGCGCGCCGCCGAGATCCAGACGCCGGCCGCGCCCGTCTTCGACCTGCGCGAGCTGGGCATCGGCGACGACGCCGCGACTGCCGCGAAGGCAGTGGCCGACCTGCGGCTCGCGTCCGCCGAGCGTGACGCGCTCGCCCCGCGCGTGCGGCAGCTCGAAGCCGAGATCGATAAGCGCGACGCCGCCGAGGCCGAGCGCGAGGTCAACTGGCTGTTCGCGCGCCAGAAGGACTACGGCCTGGCGATCGACGAGCGCGCGCGCAAGGCGCTGCTCGTCCGCCGCAAGCACGACGCCAAGGGCTTCGCCGAGGACTACAAGGCGGCGCTCGACGGCCTGAAGGCGTTCGACAGCGGCGCGCTGTTCGCCCCCATCACGACCGCGGGCGGAGTCGCGTCGCAGGCGCCTACCGCGCTCGCCGGCAAGACCGCCGCGACCGACAACAGCGACCTCGAGCGCGCCGCCTCCGAGCTGCAGGCGCTCCGCGCTCGCAACGGCTCTCCCATCTCGCGCAGCGAAGCGCTCGAGCTTGCCATTCACGGCACGCGCGCCTGATCGTCTGACCTCCACACGTCGGCGCTAGGCGCCGCCTCTCATCACACACGCACAGCCTGTCTGTTCGCCCATAGGGGCGCGCGGTCAGGCCGAGGTGCGTTCGGAGCACGCCCATGGCTGACCCCATCAACAAGCCGTTCGTCGACGAGACGCGGTACCTCAAGTTCTACAACGGCACCGGCTCCGCCATCGGCGCCAACATCGTCCTCGTCCCCGATGCGGCGACGGCGCGCGGCGCGAAGATCCCGGTCCTCTCCTCGGTCATCAAGGAGATCGTCGGCGTCACCCAGCGCGGCGTCCCCGCGGCGGCCGAAGGCGAAGTGATTGCCGTGTCCGGCGACATCGCCGTGTGCACCGCGAACGGCGCGATCACCAAGGGCGACCGCGTCTACGTCACGACGACTTCGAGCCATCTCGGCCAGGTCTCGACGTTCACCGGCGTCAAGACGAACGGCGCGCAGTTCGTGCTCGGCATCGCGCAGGACGACGCCGCTGACGGCTCGCTCGTCGCCGTGCGTCTCGCTCCGCACCGCGTCTCGGAAGGCCGCCAGTCGGGCGTGGCCACGCTCGTCGCCGGCACCGTCACCGTCAGCGGCGTGCGCATCAGCGGCACGACCTGCCGAATCAACGTCACTCACAACACGACGGGCGGCACCATCGGCCACCTCTCGGTGCCGAGCGCGTCGCGCCTCACGGCCGGTACGTTCGTCATCAGCTCCAGCACGAACGCCGACACGTCGACGGTCGACTGGGAGATCGTGGACGACGACTGAGCCCGCCGTGCGCCTCTCTGCTTGCATGATCGTCCGCGACGAAGAGGCATCGCTCGCGCGGTGCCTTGCGTCGTTCGCCGAGCACGTTGACGAGCTCGTCGTCGTCGACACCGGCTCGACCGACCGCACCATTGAGATCGCCGAGAGCTTCGGCGCTCGCGTGGTGCGGTGGGCGTGGCGCGACGACTTCGCCGCCGCCCGCAACGTGTCACTCGACGCGGCCACGGGCGACTGGTGCGTACTCGTCGACGCTGACGACGTCTTCCCCGACGGGGAAGCCGCGAAGCTGCGCCGGGCCGCCGAGAAGCTCGACGCACGCGGGATCGACATTGGCGCGATCGAGAAGCACGAAGCCACGTGTCCAGACGACGCCCCCGCCGACGTGGTGAGCGGCGCCGCACGGTGTGGCGATCCGAACTGGGTCGTGATGCTCACGCGGCGCGCGCCTCACCTGCGCTACCGCGGCATCGTGCACGAGTCGCTCGAGCCCGCCATGCGCGAAGCTGGCGGCCGAGGCGGCGTCTTCCGCGTCCGCGTCGTCCACTACGGCGCGATCCAGGCTGTGCGCGACGCGCTCGGCAAAGACGCGCGCAACGAGGCGCTACTGCGTCGCCGGCTCGCCACCGACCCCGACGACGTCGAGGCCGCTGGCTACCTGGCGGTCGCGCTCGCTGCGGTCCACCGCATCGACGAAGCCCGCGACGTCGTCGAGGCCGCATGGCCGGCGCTGACGATGCACGCCACGGGCTGCGCTCGCCTCGCGATCGCTCGCGCGATGCTGCAGACACTGGCCGATGACTGGCTCGGCGTGCTCGACACCGCCGACACCGCCGTGATTCTCGGCGCCACCCATCCTGACCTCGACTTCATGCGCGCCGACGCGTTCGCCGCGCTCGGCATGCACGCCGACGCCGCGCTGGCCTTCGCCATCGTCACCGCACGGCGCGGCTCGGTCGTCTCGCAGACGCTGATCCCTGGCGCTCGCGAGTGGCGCGCGTCGCTCGGCCGCGCCCGGTCACTGTTCCTGCTGCGTCGTCACACCGAGGCGCTCGCCGCCTACGACGATGCGATCTCTCACGGCGCGCCCGATGTGGCCGCCGAGCGCGAGTGCTGCGCCGTCGCCTGCGACACCGCCGCCTAGCCCCATCTCACACCTGTCCAAGTCCCGACTAGAGCGCCGTGCGCTCTCGGGTCTGTCACACGTTGCCGCGCCACGAAGCGCGGTCCCGGAGCACACCCATGCGCATCTCGGAACTCTACGCCCGCGCCCACGCCTCGACGAACGACATGCACGCGCTCGCGCGCATGACGGAGCTCGCAGGCAGCGACCGCGATATCGACATCCACGCCGCGTACACCTCCCTCGAGGCGCAGCGCTTCGCCGAGCACATGGGCGGCATCGAGAAGATGCAGCTCAAGAGCGGCGTCGTCATGGACAAGGGATTCCGCGAGCGCGACTACGCTTCGAGCGACGTTGCGGTCCCGTTCCTGCCGAACTTCTCCGTGGGATACACGGACGGCTCGACGTACATCGCGGACTTCGTCTGCCCGGTGCTGCCGGGCAACGTTCAGCGCCGCTACGCCAAGCAGTCGCGCCGCGACGCGAGCCGCCTCGCCGACCTGAAGGTCGGGCCGAAGGGCGTCCCCGCCGAGATGTCGATCGACGTCTCGTCCACGACCTACCTCGAGACCGGCTACGCCGAGATGGCGAAGATCGCCAACAAGGAGATCGCGGACGCGGTCAGCCTGCCGGACCTCTTCGACTGGCACCGCAAAGCGATCATGTTCGACCTCATGCGCGCCCGCGAGAAGCGCGTCGCGGATCTGTTCATGACCGCCGCGAACTACGGCACCAGCTGTACGACAGCGCTGTCGTCGACGAACCGTTGGGACGTCGGCGCGGCCACCTCGACCGCCGACCCGGTGCAGGACATCCGCGTCACCGCGGCTGCGTCGAAGTACGTCGCGGGCACCCCGAACGCGGGCGCGTGCTCGAAGATCGTCTTCGAGTACCTGCGCAAGCACCCGAAGGTCATCGCGGCGGCCGGCACGCGCGCGATGGACCGCGTCGTGAGCGCCAACGAACTGCGCGAGATGCTCGGCCTGCAGTACCTCTTCGTGGGCGACGCCAAGTACGACACGGTGCCCGGCGCCGCGACCGCGTCCTACGACTACCTGTGGGGCAAGGGCTTCGCTGTCTTCACCGTCGTCCCCGGCGGCAAGCAGCAGGACCCGAGCTTCGCCAAGACGATCCGCCACAACCAGTTCGTCTTCACCGACACCGTGGACCTCGTGCCCGGTGTGAGCGGCATCACGATCCTGAAGGGCAGCCACGCAGACGCCGACCTCGTGGTCGCGAATGACCGTGGATTTTTGCTCGATACGGTCATTTCCTAGCGGATAGACCGGATAACAGACGACGAACTAGGAGGTTCACGACATGGCCGACGACACCAAGCCCGCCGAGGCGCCGCAGCTCTCGATGGACGCGGAGACTGCATTCCGCATCACCATCGAGCAGCTGCAGCGCGAAAACCGCACGCTGCGCGACGAACTCGCCGCGTACAAGTCGCTCGAATCCGAGCGCGACGCCGCGCAGAAGGCGTCCAAGGCGAAGGGCGCAGCGCGCCCGCACGAGGCTCGCGCGCTCGTCTCGCTCATGGGCAAGGGCCGACGCATGATCGCGCCGGGCGAGCCCATCACGGCCGACGAAATCGAGGGACTCACCCTCGGCACGCACTACGAACTCGCCGCCATCTGAGCCTGACATGAGCGCTTACGTCGACCAGAACGACCTCGAGCAGCAGTTCGGGGCGGACCGCGTCGCGCAGGCGTTCTCCGTCATCGCCTCGGACGGGTCGAGCACGGGCGCGGCGGACGCGGGCGCAGTGGCCTACGGCATCCGTATGGGCTCGGCGGAGTTCGACCGCCTGGCGCTCGGCATCTACGGCGCCTCAATGCCGTTCGCGGCGCCATACCCGGACACGGTCAAGCAACTCGTCGGCATCTTCGTGATGCACGGCGCGATGCTGCGCCGGCCTGAGTACAACCTAGACCCCAAGCGTTCGCCCTACCTCGCCGACTACATGCAGGCACGCGCGGACCTCGCCGAGATCCGCAGCGCGCAGCAGCGCATCGCCAAGACGCTCACGCCCGCCAACGTCGGCGGCCAGGTCGCAACGTCGCAGCCGTCTAATCAGCAGCCGTTCACGTTCGTGGGCGACCCGTCGACGGGCTGTGGCGGCTTCAACTCGGGCAGCTACTGATGCCCTACGACACTGCCGACGCGGAACGCAGCGATCGCGAGCTCACGCGCGCGATCGGCAACTTGCGCCCGGCGATGACGAAGGCCGTCACCATTGTGGCCGACGCCATCGACAGCAACTTCCGCAGCGAGTCCGACGCGGGCAAACGATGGGCGCCGCTGGCCCCCTCGACGCTCGCTCAGCGTGAACGCAAGGGCTACGGCCCGGGGCCGATCCTGCAGCGCGAAGGCACGCTGCGTACGCTCGCCAGCGCACACCGAGAGGTGAGCGAGAGCGGCGCCGAAGTCGGCCCCGAAGGCCCGGACTACGCCGAATACCACCTGACAGGCACGCCACGCATGCCTGCGCGCCCGTTTCTCGACATCTCGGAGCTGTCCGTCGATGCCATCGACGACGCGATTCATCGCCACCTCGCCGAGCACGAATGAGCCCGTTCGCAGAGCTGTCGGCGCAGGTGCTCGACAAGGCCAGCGACTGCGTGCTCGGCCCCGTGCAGGGCATCGTCACGGCGACGTCCACCGTCGACCGCACGACGCTCGATCGTGGCCAGCTCGGCTCGCTGCCCGATGGCCGTCTCGTGCGCGTCATCCAGGGCGCGCGCGTCTACATCGCCGGCACGCCGGTGCGTGTGCGGCTGATGTCGCTCACGCCGACGCTGCCCGCCAACAACTTCGCCCCCGTGCTCGCCGGCACGCCGGTCACCTGGCAGACGCCGCCGACCGGCATCGTTGCGAGCGGCACGGTGGCCAGCGACTTCGCGCAGAACGCCGCCGCGGTCCTGACCTCGTTCACCGAGATCGACCGCATGCCCTCGGACGCCGACCCGTACGCGTCTGGCGGCCTCGGCAGCGTGCTCGCGATGCTCGTGTCCGTCGACATCGAGCGCGCATCGGGCACGGTGAGCGACCGGCTGTCGCGGCATCACATCGGCATGGCGCGCTTCCGCATCCGCGTGAACCTGTCATCGCTCGCCCACACGCAGCGACGCGCCGCGAGTGCGGACGCGGTCGGCGACGCGCTCGTCGCGGCCATTGTCGGCGGCAAGGTCGGCAGCGCGCCCGTGATGTTCGAGTCCTGGAAACAGGTCCGATCGTCGCCTGAGTACAACACGTACGAGCTGGTCATCTCGACGCGCTTCTCAGCGCGCGGACGGCCGTTCCAAGACGCCAACGCCTCGACGCAGAAGCTCAACACCGTGGGCGCGAGCGCCATCGGCGACGAGTTCACCGTCTCGACCGACATCGCGACCCCGTAGTCGCAGGAGTCTCCCATGCCCAAGGGCTTTCTCGTCGCTCCCGTTGCGGGGCGCACGGTGCTCGATCCGTTCTCGATCGGCCGCGTCCCGCAGCGTCGCGTTGGCTGGCTGCGCAGCTTCGACGGCACCGTCATCGATCCCGTGAGCGGCAAGGCCGTTCCGCGTGAGGTGTGGACGTTCGCAGGCGACGAGCCCGAAGTCGTCACCGAGACGTCCGACCACTTCTTCCGCCGCGCCATCCTCGACGGCGACCTCGACTACCTCGAGAGCGTCGAGATCGCCGCGGACGGCAAGGCGACCAACGCCCTGCGCGACCTCGACCTCATGCGGGCGACCAAGGCGCACAAGGCCGCGCGCGTCGCGCAGGCCGCTGCCGAGGCCGCCGCCACCGCGAGCGAGCTCGCCGCGCACGCCGCCGCGGTCGCCGCCATCGAATCCACCTGAGCTGACGGAGCACGCACATGCCCACTGCTAGCACTGGCGCCGTCGGCGTCTCGAGCGCGAACAAGTACCCCGCCGTCTTCCTGCAGGTGCAGCTCGGCGCCGGCACCGCGAGCGCGGGCGGTCGCAAGAAGAAGGTCCTGATCTTCGGCCAGATGACGACCGGCACCGGCACCATGACGGCCGGAAGCCAGGTCGTGCATCCGACGAGCATCGACGACGCGTCGACCTATGCCGGGCCCGGCTCGGAGCTTCACCTCGGGTACAAGGCGGCGCTGACGCTACAGCCCGACATCGACGCGTACATGATCGCGATCCCCGAGCCGTCCGGCGCGAAGGCGACCGCGACGATCACGATCGCCAACGCGGCGACGGGCTCGGGTGACCTACGCCTGTACATCCACGGCCAGAAGGTCACGGTCGGCATCACGAGCGGCCAGAGCGCGATCACCATCGCGGCGAACGTCTCGGCGGCCATCAACGGCCTCGCGTCGAGCCTGTGCGTCACCGCGTCGCCCGCTTCGGCGGTCGTGACGGTGACCTATCGCCACAACGGCACCCGCGGCAACGCCGTGACGCTCCGTTACGACATGGACTCGTCTGTCACTGCGACAACGGTCACGCTGTCGGCGGCGACGCTCGGCAGCGGCACGGGCTCCGAAGTCCTGACGGCCGCGATCGCGACGATTGCCGCGTCGCTCTACCACCGCATCGCGGTGGCGATGACCGACACGACCGGACTGCAGGCCGTTCAGGTCCATCTGCTCGCGCAGGTCGGCCCCACGGTCAACCGCGAGGAACAGGCGATCTACTGCTCGACGTCGTCGCTCGGCACCGCGACCACGCAAGTGCAGACGCTCAACGAAGGTCTGATGCAGGGCGTGTTTCACCCCGGCGCCGAGGACCTTCCGATCGTCGTGGCGAGCGCGGTCGCAGCGGTGCGCGCAGCAGCCGAAGAAGACCAGCCGTCGGTGAACATCTCGAAGTGGAACATCGACGTCGCGGACCTCTACCCGGTGGTCCAGCCGCAGTCGAACGCGGCGAACTACATGACCGACACCAGCGCCGCGAGCGCGCTCGACGTCGGGCTGACGCCGCTGCAGGTCACCGCATCTGGTCACGTCTACATCGTCCGCAGCATCACGACGCACTCGCAGGACGCGAGCGGCAACCCCGACACGCGCCAGCTGGACACGTCGAACGTGACCGTCCCGCAGGCGTTCGCCGAAGAGCTGCTCACGAGCGTCCCGAGCGAGTTCGCGGGCCTGAACCTCATCGACGACCCGCTCGACAGCGACGACGAGGTGCCGCCGCGCACCACGACCCCGGCGCGCATCAAGGGCTTCTGCAGCGGGCTCGCGCAGTCGTGGGCTCGCAAGGGCTGGATCGACGCGACCGCGCTGCCGACCGACCTCGCGTCGTGGTCGTTCAACCTCGCCGCGTCGTCGCCGGGGCGCGTGAACGCCACGATGCCGATTCACCCGCCGAAGTGGTTCGTCCAGTTCTCGGGCCAGATCAAGGCGCTCTCGTAGTCGCTGCGCCGTAGTCCGCTCTCACATCACATCCACATGACGGGCTCGGCCGCCAATCGGCGGCGCGGGCCCGTCGCCGTTTGGAGCACAGCATGGCCAACGACTTCGAGGAATTCGCCCGCGGCGACATCATCGCGGGAGGCGAGTCGCTCGCCGAGATCACGAGCGGCAAAGTGTCGATGGCGAACGGCTCCGGCCTCGTCAAGACCTTGCGCGGCGGCGTTCGCGGCTCGCACAAGGGCACCCTCGTCGGCACGATCACGGTCAACGAAGCCGTGCTCAAGTCCGGCACGCGCCTCAACCTCACTGACCTCGTCGCTCGACAGAAGATCGTGAAGCTGCAGGCCGTGCTCTCCGATGGCCTGCGCGTGCAGGTCCAGGGCATCGTCGCCGAGGCGTCCTACTCCATGGGCGAGTCGAGCAACGTGACCTGCGACTGGGGCGTCACGGGCCAGCTGAAGATCCTCTGATGGCGAAGCTCGAAGCTCTCTCGCTCGGCGACACGGTCGGCAAAGACTTCACCTTCACGCGGCAGACGCCGAAGGGCCCGCGCGATATCGTGGTGCACATCCGGGCCCTGTCCGCGATGGACCTCGACCGCGCGCGGGTGAACGCCGAAATCTACGCCGACCACCAGTGCGGCAAGATCGACGGGACGAAGGGCGCGCCGACGCGAGACGAGATTCTCGCCGACGCGCGCGACATCGAAGTCCTGGCGCTCGCACTGCGCGACCCTGAGAAGCCCGACGAGTGCTGGGCGGGTAGCGGGACGCTGCGCGGCACGCTGTCGACGAACGAGATCGCCCTGCTCCTGCGCGCGTACAACGCGTTTCAGGACGAGGTCGGCCCGCTGTTCTCGACGCTCACCGACGAACGCTACGAGGCCATGCTCTCAGCCATCGCCCAAAGGGCGAGTGCTGACCCTTTAGTGCTGTACGATTCGCGCACGCAGAAGGACTTCATCACTACTACGGTGTTGGAGCTGCTCGCACTACGGATGGCCAAGTCCTCCACTACCTCGGAGTCCTCCGAGCCGTCGAGTCCATCCGAAGCAAGCGACGAGCAGAAGCCGAACGCGTGAGCGAGTCGAAGGCGCCGCCAAAGCCGAGCGCGCGTGACGCCATCCGAAAGCTGAAGAGACGATGAGCAACCGCGAACTTGTCTACCGCATCAGCGTGCGCGGGCAGGCGGAAGCCATCTCGGCGATCCGCTCCGTCTCGCAGGCTGCGCGCGACCAGGCTCGCGAGGAAGCTCGCGTCACGGCAGGCGTCGAGGCGACGCGCGTGCAGGCGCGGCGTGCTGGCTCGCGTGACGTGCGCCGCGTGGTCGACGACGAGGCGGCGCATCAGAAGAAGGTCGGCGAGCTGAACCGCACGTTCGAGATCCGCATGGCGCGCGAGCGCGTGCGCGAGATGGAACGCGCGGCGAAGGAAAAGGAGCGCTCGGCAACGTCGGCGGCGAAGTCCGTCGAGAAGGCGCTCTCCGCCGAGGTCAAGGCGCACGAGAAGGCCGAGGCCGCCAAGACGAAGGCGACCGAGCGCGAGGCGAAGATGCGCGCCAAAGCCGAGAAGGCCGAGGCGAGCGAGCTGCAGCGCTGGGTCGAGCAGGCGCAAGAGCGCGGCATGCGTGAGCAGGTGCGGCGGCAGAACGCCGACCAGCGCTCGCGCGAGCGCGACGCACGCCAGTACGCCCGCGACCGCGCATTCGAGGATCGTCGGCTCTACAAGGGCGCCGCGGTCGGGCTCGTCGAGGGCGTCGGCAGCGCCGCGCGCTACACGTACGGGCTCGCGGCTCGAGGCGTGCGAGAGGTTGCCAACGGCATGGGCGTGTCGCGTGGCTACGACGTCGGCGACATCATCCAGGAGCGCGCGGCGATCAGTCGCGGCATGCGTTCGGTGGCCATCGAGGCCCGCACCGCTGGCGGCTCGTTCGGCGATGCGAACTTCAACGAGGGCGCGGCCAAGTCGCGGCTTGCGGATGTCGCGCGCACGTCGGGCTACTCGCAGACGGAACTCATGAGCGCGATCGACGCCGCAAGCGAGAAGGGCTCCGGGGCGTCTGCGCTCGCGAGCCTCGACAAGATCGCCACGCAGGCGCGCGCGATGGGCGCCGACCCGGCCGACATCGCCAAGATGCGCGCGAACCTCGGCTCGCACGGCATGAACGACACCGCGATCGACTCGTTCATGGCGCGCATGCACTTCGTCGGCAAAACCGGAGTGTTCCGCGCCAAGGACATGGTCGCGCAGTCCGAGCAGATGTTGGCGAGCTTCGGCCCCGACATCGCGAGCGGCGGCGACAGGTTCCTCGGCTTCGCGAACGAAGCTCGTCGCTCGACGGGCTCTGGCGCAATGGCGCGCACCGCATTCGACAGCGCGCTCGATGCGCTCACGAAGAAGCGCGGCAAGATCGAAGCGATGGGCGTGAACTACGAGGACGAGCACGGCAACGCGCGCAACCCCGTGGACATCATCACCAGCGTGATCGCGGCCACTGGCGGCGACCGTACGAAGCTCTCGAAGATTTTCGACCCGTCGCGCGGCGGTAAGGCCATCGCGACGCTGATCGATGCCTACCAGGGGCGCGGCACTGATGCGCAGGGGCATCCCATCGCCGGCAAGGGCATGGACGCGATGAACGCGCTGCTCGGCGGCGACGCATCGCTCAAGAACGCCAGCGTCGGCGAGATGCAGAAGGACGCGTCTGCCGCCATCGGCGAGCAGTCGGTGCAGCTCGCGAACTCGCTCGAGACGATGCGGCAGAAGATCGCCGAGAAGCTTGGGCCGCTCATCGACAAGATCGTCGACACGATGCCGCGCTTCATCGACGCGATCGGCAGCCTGCTCGACTTCGTTGGCAAGCACCCCGCGCTCGCGGCGATGACCGCGATCGCCGGCACCGGCGCGCTCGGCATGGCCAAAGGCTTCGGTGGCGTCGCTATCCCGGCGGCGGCGCGCTGGCTCGCAGGCGGCCTCGTCAACACCGTTCCCGGAGCTGCTGGGCGCATGCTCGGCGGCGCCGTCGGCAGCGTCGGCAACATGGTCCAGAGCGCGAACTCGACGCCTGTCTTCGTGACCAACTGGCCCGCAGGCATGGGCGGCGGTGGCGGCGATCTTCCGCTGCCGGGCGCTGGCGCCGGTGCTGCGGGTGCTGGCGGCGCGACGGGCGGCACGTCGATGCTCGCCGGCCTCATGACGTCGGCGCCGGTCGTGGGCTCCGCGCTCGGCACGGGCGCCGGCCTCATGATCGGCACCATCATCAACCACGCTCGCAAAAACGGCGTCGACTCGCTGGCGCACACCGTCGACCCTGCGGCGCCGTACACGCTCGGCGACCTGAAGGGCGCCAAGAGCGACACGAAGCTCATTCAGGACGCCATCGGCAGCGAAGGCGGCTTCTCCATGGTGCCGTCGCGCAGTGCCAAGCGCGACCAGTTGCTTGGCGACGCGTTCCCTGTGTCCGTCGGCGGCCGTGCGGGTTCCAACGCGCAGCGCCTCGCCGAAGCCGAAGCGATGGCGGCGATGGGCGGCCACAGTCCCCGCGCAGGCCGCGGCGACATCGGCGGCGGCAGCTGGGGCGCCGTGCGCTCGTCGACGACGATGGTCGACGGCTCGGGCAAGGGCGTGATCGACCCGACGACGAAGAAGCTCGAGGCGCTCGTGGTGGCGCTCGACAAGGCGAAGGACTCCGTCGACGAGCTTGGCAAGCGCGCACGCTCGGCATCGCAGGGCGTCTCGCTGTTCAAGACCGAACCAAGGATCTGACGTGCCCCTCTCCCGCGCCTTCTACGCGTCCCGCAGCGATGCCGACGCAGCTGCGTCCGCGGCCGTTGCGGGCGTGCGCGCGCGGTACGCGGCAGCCTCGGCGCTGGACCCTGCGATCGCGGGCGGCACGGCGCCGGCCACAGAGGCGCCGACGGCGGCGTTCACGGGCACGGCGCAGTCGATCATCCCCGGCGTCGCATACGTGACCGTCTCGGGCGAGTTCGGGCCCATCGTCACCGGCCCGCAGCGGCTCGCGCAGCTGACGACGACGCCCGACGGGCTGCAGGCCATCGGCGTCATCCAAGGCGCGCTCGACCGCGGCACCGACGTCACCGCGCACTACACGATCGGCGCGCCGCTCGACTGGCGCTCGCGCGTGCGGCTCGCGACCGATGGGCGATGGATGGTCGAGCTGTACACGCTGCCCGAAGGCACCTGACCCATGGCCGACACGATCTACGAGACGCTCGAAGAGGGCAGCTTCGACGGCATCGTGATTCCGGTCGTCTCGGTGAAGCTCCACACGGGCACGGCGAAGGCGCGGCACGTCTACCCGTTCCGTCCCGGCGTCGACATCGAGCACATGTCGCGCGAGGGGCTCGCGGGCACGATCGTGGCGGTCTACGTCAACGGCCTCGAAGGCGTTGCGGCCACCAACGACCTATGGCCCGGCGCGCTCACGACGCTCCGCAACCGCGTGCAGGAAGCCCGCAGCGGCCCGCTCGTCATCCCGACGCTGGGGCGCATCCCGCTCGCGAGCATCGACATCGACGAAGACAACACGACCGAATTCGTCGACGGCGCGCACGTCACGATCACGTTCGAGGAGGACTCGGCCGCGCAGTTCTCGAACCTGAAGGTGGACGCGCCGAAGGGTGCCGTCGGCAGCTCCGCGAGCGATGCTGATGCCGCGCTCGCCGCGGTGACGAAAGACCCTTTTCAGCCGTTCACCTACGACGATGGCTCGACGATCTCGAGCTTCGCCAACTGGACCACAAACATCATCGGCCAGATCGACATGCTGCAAGACGACCTCGCGCGTCCGGTGCAGCAGATCGCCGCGATGGTCGGCGCGGTCGACGCGCTGCTCGAGGAGCTGCAGGAAGTCGCATCCCCGAGCGACTGGCCGCTGCTGAACGCGCTGCGCACGCTCAAGGCGAACGCGCAGACGCTCGCCGAGACGGTGACCAGCTCGCAGGAGATCACCGGCTACACGACGGGCGCGCCGACGAACGTGACGCAGGTCGCGACCGCGACGAAGAACGACGTGGCCGACGTGCTCGCGCTCAATCCAGACATCTACGACGCCAACGCGATCGACGCGGGCGTGACGCTGACCGTGCTGCGGAAGCTCTGACATGGCAGCGACGAAGGCCGCGAATGCGAGCTACATCCTGCTCGACGTCGACGGCGTGCAGTTCGACTTCTTCAGCGACTACACGGTCCAGAGCGACCTGTTGCAGCCCGGCGGCGAGTTCCACTTCGGCGCCGCGCTCATCTCGTCGAGCCGTGGCGTGCGCGCGAACCTCGGGCCGAAGGGCCTGGCGCCAGGCCGAAAGGTGGCGCTGCGCCTCGTGACGCCGAAGGGCCAGACGCTGCAGCACACCGGGCGCATCTACGACGTCCAGTACGAGGTCGCGCGCAAGACGGGCTCGACGATCCTCGTCGTCGTGCGCGACCACATGCACGGCCTCGTGCACGGCGACGCGCTGCCCGATCTCGCGATCGAGGGCATGACCTTCGCCGACGTCGTGAAGGCCATCACGCGCAAGTACGGCTTCGCGGACTCCGACGTCACGGTCAACAGCGACGCCGCGCGCTCGCTCGTGACGGGCAAGCCCGCTGCAGGCGCGACGCTTTCGGCGCAGGCGCCGATCGACCTCGAGGCGTACAAGGTCGACCAGGCGATGCCGCAAGCCGGCGAGAACGCCTACGCGTACCTCGCGCGGCACGCTCGCCGCTTCGGGCTGCTCGTGTGGGGCAGCGCGGACGGCAAGGTCATCATCGGCCGCCCGAACTACACGCAGAAGCCTGCCTATCGCTTCCAGCTCATCGCGTCGGCCACGGGCGGCGTGAGCAACAACGTGCAGAGCTTCCGACGGCGGCTGTCGATGTCGCAGCGCCCGAGCGAGGTGCACGTATACGGCAAGAGCCACGGCGGCGACTGGTACCGCACGCAGATTCACGAGATCGTCTCGGACGACGAAGTGAAGGCGGCGGGCATCTACGCGCCGATCACCGTGCACGACAACGCCGCGCGCGACGCAACGCAGGCACGCGAGCGCGGGCGCTACGAGATCGGCAAGCGCAGGCAGACGAGCGACGTCGTGAGCGTCTCGCTGGCCCGCCACGCGGCCGACGATGGCACCGTCTACGGCGTCGACACGATGGCGGACGTCTACGTCCCGTCGGCGAGCGTGGACGCGTCCATGTACGTCGTGCGGCGCACGTTCTCGTGCGCGTTCGGCACCGGCACCGAGACAACGCTCGACCTCGTGCCGAAGAACTCGATCGTTCTCGGCGAAGGCATCAAGTGAACCCCGTCGAGATCGCTACCATCTTCGGCCAGCGGTACACCGCGACCAACAAGGCGCTGCAACTGCAGTGCACGGCGACAGGCACCGGCGCGAGCTCGCGCACGAGCTGGGGCGACTGCTTCGTCGGGACGTGGAACATGGCCGCCCCGCCGATGCCGCCGACCGTGGACGCCACGGGGGCCGCGTCGAGCGGGTGTGAGGCCGCGGTCGTGCAGATGGGCGACCAGCTCGTCGCGCTCGGCCAGCGCGATGTGCGGTGGTCGAAGTACTCGCAGGACGTGAAGCCCGGCGAGTTCGCGGTGTGGAACGCCTACGGCTCGCGGCTGTACTTCGGGCAGCACGTCGCCGCACTGAACGGCGGCGGCGCGTTCCTCTCGTTCGACCTGGCCAACCAGCTCGTTGGGCTCGCGGGCTACCCTGCGAGCGCAGGCGCGGGCGCGCCGTACCTGTCGATCTCGACGACGTCGATCGGCATGGTGAGCGCGACCGGCGCGGCCTCGCTGAACGTGAAAGCCGACCAGGTGACCGCGAGCGGCGCGGCCTGCGCGCTGGACGTCGGTAGCGTCACGCTGGGCAACGGCGCGTCGGACTTCGTCGCGCTGGCGTCGCTGGTGCTGACGGCCATCACGCGGCTCGAGACGATGTACAACGCGCACGTTCACCCGGTGTCCGGCGCGGCGACGCTGATCACTGGGACGCAGATCCTTACGCCGACGACCACCGTCGCCTCGACGCGCGTGAAGTCCGCCTAGCCGATGCCCTCCCTGTGCGGTTTCGGTGGCCTGCTCGCCGCGCTCCCCGGCGTCCCTACGCCGACGCTGCCGATCCCGGCGCTGCCCGCTTTGCCGACACTCCCCGCGCTGCCCTTCTCGGGCGCGTACCCGCTCGCTGCGCTGCTCGCCGCCATCCCCGGCGTGCCGACGCCCACGCTCCCCATCCCGGCGCTTCCTGCGCTCCCCACGGCGCCCCCGCTGCCGTTCGCGGGCGCTGCCGACCTGGCCTCGCTGCTCGCCGCGCTGGCGGGCATCGCGACGCCGACGCTGCCCGTTCCCGCGCTGCCGTCGCTGCCGTCGCTCGCCGCCTGCCCGCTTGGGTGAGCTGGCCCCACGAGTACACAACCCATGAGCGCACTCGGATTCGGCGTGTCCCCCTTCGGCGTCGCTCCGTTCGGTGGCGCCTTCTACGCCACGCCCACGACGCCCGGCGCGGTCACCGCGGCCAAGGCGCGCGTGGTCGGCGTGAATGGCGACTACGAGGTCGCGAGCAACGGCAACCTGCGCGACGCCGCCGACCCCGTCGACGAGGAAGCCTACTGGCGCATCGCGACCGTCGCCGGCTCGTTCGCGGGTGACCTGTCGATCGGCAATGGCGCCACACGCGTGCTCGTCACAAGCGACACCAGCGTCATCGCCATCCGCGACGCTGTGACCCGCGCGCTCGAACCGATGCGCGCACGCGGCGCGCTGTCGTCGATCTCTGTCACCGCCGACCAGTCGACCACCGCCGGCACCACGCGAGCCACCTACGCCGTGGCCTACGTGAAGACCGGCGCCCGCTAGCAGGAGAAACGTGGCCGACTTCTACCTTCCGACGCAGGACGAGATCCGCGATCAAATCCTGCGCGACTACCGCCTCGAGATCCCTGGCGCGGTCACCACTGAGGGCTCCGACCTCTGGGCGCGCGCCACGGTGCTCGCACAGACGCTGCTGCCCATCTACGCGAACGGCGATGCCCTCTCGCGTGAAGCGCTCCCCGACACGGCGGCGAGCGACAAGGCGCTGATTCGCTGGGCCCGCATCGCTGGCGTCGCCAAGCTCGGCGCGTCTGCCGCGGTCGGCTCGGCCACGGTGTCGTCGAGCGTGTCGACGGTCATCCCGAGCGGCACCGTCCTGCGCAACCCGACCACGGGCGCGATGTTCTCGACCGTCGGCGCCACGGTGTTCGCCTCGCCCGGCACGGCGGCCGCGTTCCTCGTCGCGAGCGCCACGGGCACGCAAGGCAACGCGCTCGCCGGCACCTCGCTCGAGTTCGTGGCGACCCCGCCCGGCATCTCGCCGACGGCCACGGTCATCACGCTTGCAGGCGGCGATGCCGCATGGACCAACGCGCGCTGGGCGACCGAGATCCTGCGCACGCTGAGGGCTCGCCCCGCAGCCGGCAACGTCGCGCACATCATCGCGCTCGCCGAGACGATCCCCGGCGTCGAGCAGGCGTTCGTTTACCCCGCACTGCGCGGCACCGGCACGCTCGACGTGGTCGTGATGACCAGCGCCGCAAGCGGGACGCGCGTCGCCTCGGCATCGCTGCTCTCGCGGGTCTCGGGTGCGCTGCGCTTCGGCGCGCGTGCGCCTTCGGGCGAGTTCCTCGCCGGCATCCCCGCCGACGTCTACGAGAACACCGTCGTGAGTTGCGCCGTCGCGCAGCCGACGCCATTCACGCTCGGCTACCAAGCATCGCGGCTATCGCCATTCGGCGCGTGGCCGCCCGCGACGTCGACGAGCTACCTCGACTCGACGCAGTGGTACAACATCTATGCATACTACCCGACGCCGAACCTGACGTCGTTTATCGTCAACGTGCCAGGCAGCGGGTCGCCCGTCTCGCCGAAGGTCGGCCAGTCGATCGCTGTATGGTTCCCGAGCGTCGGCTTCTCGAAGGCGACGATCACGGCGGTCAGTGGCACCGGCACGTGGACGGTCACGGTCGGCGGATGGTCTCCGGCGCCAACGGAGACCGCAGTCCCGCTCACAACGATCACGCCGTGGTGTGACCAGCTGATCCCGCTATCCACCGCGATCTTCGCCTACTTCGCGACGCTCGGCCCGGGCGAGATGACGCCGTTGACGTCGGACGACATCGCGCGCCGATGCCGCTGGCCGCGCACCTCGGACACGAACCCGATCACGGGCGAAGTCGAGTGGCCGACCGACGTCGGTGGCCGCCTCACCGCCGCCATCTACACCGCGACGGACGCGCAGGACGTCGAACTGGTCGTGGCGACGAAAACGCCAGCGGTCCCGCTCGCGTCGTACCTCGGATCGCCGCCGTCGGTGCTCACGTGCGGCGCCGTCATCCTGCAGCCCATCCCCTGACTCGAGGTCACCTTGGCGACGCTCCCTACTTCTCGCCCGTCGGTCGACACCTACGGGCCGTCGCTCGTGAATGACCAGCCCGTCGCCGACCGCACGCGCGAACTCGACGCGACGAGCTGGAACGCGATGCGCGACGACGTCGCTGCGATGGGCGCGGTGGTGCCGTTCGCGGTGCTGCGCATCGACGTGAGCGGCGGTGTTGCGGCGCTCGGCGCCAAGCTCCCGAGCGCGCTCACGTCGCCGACGCTGACCTATGTCGGCACCGGGAACGTGAAGGTCACGATCTCGGGCCCGGTGCCCGTCGTCGCGTCCGCGTGCGCGATCAACGTCGGCGCCAACGTCGCCGCGCGCATCGTGTCGATAAGCGGGCAGGACATCACGATCCAAACCTTCGCCACGGTGACGGGCACCGCGACGGACGCACCTTTCGTGCTGCTGGTCTTCTGATGACGGCGCTCGGGCACTTCGGCCGCATGCCGCTGCGCATGGGCGGCGGGCGTAGCCGTGCACAGGCCATCTACGAATCGCTCCGCGACGGCATCGGCACAGCGTTCTCTCGCGACTCGGGCACGCGTGCCAACGCGGAGCTGCGCGCCGACGCGTTCGCCATCGCTCGCGCGCAGTCGGCGCAGGAGCGCGGCGGCCTGCAGTCGCTGCCCGACCTGGCCAGCGACCGCCTCGACGACTGGGAACGCGCCCTGCAAGCCCCTGTCGACCCCGCAGACCCGCCGCATGTCCGCGCCGCGGTGTGCTCGGGCATCCTGAAGGGCAACAGCTTCCCCGAGCGCGACGCCATCGCAGCCGCCGTGTCGACGGCGCTCGCGGGCGAGTCGGTGACCGTGATCGTCGCCGTACAAAATCCGAAATCGTGGTCGACGTCGTTCGTCGCGACGCCTGTGTGCGTTGCTGTCGCAGGCGGCAACCTGGCGGCGGGCGCGCACTACGTCAACGTCGCGACCGAAGACGCGTCAGGCAACGTCGAGCAAAACACGACGCCGACGCTCATCACGACGACTGCGGGCCAATCGATCGTTGTCTCGGGCGTGACGAATCCCGGCGTGACCGTGCGCTTCTACCTGTCGACGAAAGCGGGCTCGCAACAGCTCGCGCTCGCAGCGTCCAACTTCGGCGGCACACCGATCACGCTCGCCGACTACCCAAGCAACCCGCCGTTGCCCGGGTTGCATCACGTCACCGTGCTCGTGAGCGCTGCGACGGCCTCCGACACCACACGCCGCGCGAAGGTTCACGCCGTGCTCGGCGCGATGCTCTCTGCGTGGACCACCTACGACATCGCTGCAGCATCGCCCTTCATCTTGGGTAGCTCGCTGCTCGGACGGAGCGCCCTGTGACCATCGGCACGGCTAACCTCATCTCCGCGTTCGTCACGGGCTCGGTGTTGCCGGCGAACACCGTCGACGATCTGTCGCTGCTGCTCTCGCGCGCCGACGACGAGACGCTGTTCGACCTGTACGAGCTCGACCCGCCATCAGCGGCCACGTCGACGCTCGTGAACGTTGGGTACATCCCGCTGCGTGAGGGCGCGGTCGTCACCGGCGACCCGTCGAACATGCGCGTTTTCGTCGCGCCCGTGCGCGTCGTGCGATCGTCGATCTCCGCGTCGACGCCTCGCCGCATCCTGTCGGCTATCTCGAGCGCGGCGACCACCGTCTCCATGCCGGCGGCGCCCGCGGCGGGCAAGTGGCGAATCGAGCTGCTGTACGCGCAGATCGCATGGACGAACGCGAGCGAGCCGGCCGCCGGAGCGTCGGTCACGTTCGCGTTCGCGACGTCGCCTGCGGACGCCGTGACCAGCGGCGCGGCCAACGTCGCCACGCTGCCGGCGAACACGTCGAGCACGTGGAACGTCCCGCTGGCCTACGTGAAGAACATCAACGGCGCGACCGGCATCAACCCGCGCGACGTGCTCGACTACACTCCAGCCGCGAGCGGCGGCACCGATGGCAAGCTGCGGCGGCGGGTGCGTGGCGGCGGCATCGACGCGCGGCGCGCGTACGCCAGCGGCCCGCAGTCAGTCGCCACGCTCAACGCCGCGCACACCGAGATCACGAGCGCGCTCACCCGCCCGACCGTGCACAAGGCCGGCGGCGAGATGGTGATGCGACTGCTGACGCTGACGAAATCCATGACGGGCGGCACGAGCGGCGTCACCGCGACCGTCGATGTCGACGACACCCGCGACTGGCGTGACGGGACCTTCTTCAGCGCGTGGAACGTGCCCTACGGCACCGCCGGACTCGGGCAGGACTCGACCGCGACGGCCATCCAGTACCACGCCGAAGAGGACACCGGCACCGGTGTTGCTGGCACTCGCCGCGCGCCCATGAGCACCGACGTGAGCGGCGGCGCCAACGTGCCCGCGCTCTACCTGCAGTGGGGTCAGAGCTACGAGACGAACGACCTCACCGACGCCGTTGCGGTGCGCACCGTGACAGGCAAGCTCGGCACCACGGCCAGTGCGGTAGCGGGCGCTCGCCCCATCGTTGGCGCGCCGTACATCGCTGCGGCCGACTGGCTGCAACTCCGCGTGGACATCTCGACGGGCAAGCTGCAGCTGCAGCGCAACATCGCCGGAGCTGCCGCGGGCGCGCCTGTGACGGTGCTGCTCGTCGCGCACTTCTCGAATAGCCGCTAGCCGCTGTCGGCTGCGTAGGAGACTCGCATGGCGAAGGCGATCCCTTCGATCCTGGTGAACGGCAATGCGCCCATGCCGGGCGGCGTTGCTGCGAACGCTCAGTTCAGTGCCGGCGCAACTGTCACGCTCTCGCTTGTGAGCGATGCCGGATTCGGCTCAATTCAGTGGCTGGTCGGCAAGTACGTCACGTCGTCTGCAGCGCTCGGCGCGTCGGCGCCGTCGCGGCCGTTCTCGACGACGCTCGGCCCGCTCGACGTCGGCACCTACCTGATCACGTGCATCCCCGACGGCGACGCATCGCGCGCAGCGGTCGGTGCGATCTGCGTGCTGTCGACGCCGTACTACGGGCTCAGGCTGCCAGCGCTGGGCGAAACAGTCGAATGGGATTCCGGCAACGGGATCGTCTCAGCGATGTACGCCATTGTTCAAGCGATCGAGGCGACGATACCGCTCGCGCAGCTGGGCAACACCGGCGGGGCGATCGGCGACATCGCGTACTGGAACGGCAGCGCGTGGGTGCGTCTCGCGCATCCCGGCACTGCCGGCAAGGTCCTGACCTCTCAAGCCGCGGGCTCGGGCCCGCACTGGGTGTGATGCATGTCGCAGTCGGTCACTTTTCAGGCGAACGACCCTAACTCGCTCGCGCTGCGGCCCATCTCCGCCATCTCCGGCATCGTCCAGTCCACATGTACCAACGCCGCCGCGCCGCTCGCGTCCAACGCGTGCGTGCGCGGCTTCTGGATCGAGAGCGACACGGCGAACACCGTCATCATCTACCTCGGCGGATCGGGCGTCACGAACGCGGGCGCGAACTCGCTCGTGACCCTCGTGCCCGGCTCGCGCGTGTGGCTCGGCTACGCCAATACGTCGCTGTTCTACATCTGCGCCGCCTCGGGTACGCCTACCTACCGCGTCCTGTGCGAGTGAGCGATGGCTGACCGCTACCATGACAGCAGGCGGACCGGCCGCCTCTGGCTCGTTGACTTCACGACGCTGACGCCCGGCGCGCTCGCGTCGCTCCCCGGTGGGCTCGTGCTCACGCGAGCGGATGCGTCGACGGTCGCCACGGTGCAGACTGGAGATTCGACGGTCGTCAGCGGCATCGCGGCGAACGTCGCGCGGGCGGGGCGCCTCGCGTCTGCGGATCCGGTCGGTCTGCTCGTGGAGGAAGCGCGGACGAACGACTGTATGCAGTCGAACGTCTCCGCATGGGCCGGCGGTGCAGGCGCAACGGTGTCGACCGTCGCGACCGCTCCGGACGGCGGAAACGCGGGGAGAGTCGCGGACGCGGACGCCGCGCAAACGGGATACGCGATCTTCACATACAACAAGGCCGCGACGGCGGTTCCATACGTGGAATCGTGCTGGTCTGCCGATTTCAGCGGCAGCGCGGGCATTCAGTTCGGCCCGAACATGAACGCGGTGGCGGGCGCGCCTCGGCGTACGCGGCCCGCGAGCGCATGGGCGCGACTGTCGACCGCGGGGACTTCCGTCGCAACCGGCAGCGTCAACGCGACCGTCATCCCCGCCGCGAACGCAGTGACAAGCCTAGGCGCGGCGGATTTCTGGGGCTTCCAGGCGGAGGCCGGCGGATTCGCTACGTCGCTGATCACGACAGCAGGCGCCGCCGCGACCCGCGCCGCGGATCGCCTCCGTCACCCGACGCCAGCGGGATGGTTGATGGACGGAGGCAGGCTCGCGGTCGAGCTCCGATACCGCCCGCTGTACGCGTCCACTGCGGGCATCACGGGCGCATCCTTCGGCCTCGACGCCAGCAACTTCGCGCAGGCGGCGAGCGGCGTGTTTACCGCGTCCGTCGGCGGCGTATCCGGCCTCGCTTCGGTCACGACGTCATGGGCCGCGAACAACCCGATCGACCTCTACGTCGCGATGGGCGCCGGGCCGACGGAGGTCGCAGTGCGCGTGAACGGCGGCGCCGTTTCGCGCGCTACGGATGCGACCATCCGCGCGGCGCTCCCGTACACCTCGCTCGACCTGCTCAACCTCGTGGGCGCGTTGCAGACATCCGCGTTCATCGAGACGGGCGCCACGTACTCCCGCGGCAAGCGCCCGACATGGGCGCTCTAGGACATCACATGCTCAAAGCTCTCCTCTCGTCTCGTAAGTTCTGGCTCGTCCTCTCGGGCATCATCGCCCACGTCGTGCTCGTCATCGCGAAGGCCGAGCCGATCGCGACGGCGCTGCCACAGTGCACGGCACTGATCGGGCTGCTCGTGGCCGCCATCGCGCACGAGGACGCCGCGGACAAGCGCGGCCCCGCGTCGCTGGTGACCGAGGCGCTCGACGTGGCGGCGAAGGCCGTCGCGGCGGGCAGCGTCGTCGAAGCCGCGAAGGTCGTTGCGGCCGATGTCGCCGAGCAGGTGAAGTCGTGATCCTCGCTGGCAGGGTCGCGGCCGTTGCCATGATCTCGCTCGCGCTCGCGTGCTCGTCCTGCGCGTGGTGGAGCGCGCACTCGAAGGCCATCGACAAGACCACGCGCGACGCCATCGCCTGCGTGCTCGCGCACTACGCCGGGGGCAACTCGCCCGAGCAAGCGGCCGAGGCGTGCGGCGGGCTCGTCCTGAGCGACGTCGTCGACATCTTTGCCAGCGCGAAGCGTGCGGGCCTCTCGCGCGCGGCGAGCGTGCCCTGATGTTCGGCGCCATCCGCTCCCCGGCCGGCTGCCACGCGCCTGCGTCGCATCTGGTCGCCCGCGTCGCGATGGGCGGCAGCACGCCGCCCGCGATGACGCTCGTCGACCACGCGCCCGACGTGATGGACCAGGACGCGTCCGGCTCGTGCGAGGGCCACGCCCATGCGACGGCCATCGCTGCGCGCCTGTCGACCCGTGGCGCGCCGCTGCCGTGGGTGCCGTCGCCCGACTCGCTCTACAGGCTCGCGCGCTCGCTCGACCGCGCACAGTTTCCTGACGGCCAGTACGAGCCGCTGACGGATGGCGGGTGCTCCGCGCTCGCGGTGTCGTCGGCGATCTCGCGCTGGGGCATCCGCCCGATGTCGCCGCTCGCGGGCCGCTACTCGGACGTCGACCTGGCGCACCTGCTCGACGAACTGACGCTCGACGAGCTCGAGGAGTGCGACCGCACGACGCTGGTCACGACCTACGAGGTGACGGGCGACCGCGTGTCGCAGGCGCGCAGGCTGCTCGCCGCGGGTGTGCCGCTCGTGGTCGAGTGCTTCGTCGACAGCGCGTACATGGCCGCCGGTCCGGGCTTCATCGCCGAGCCGTGCGACCCCGCCGACAAGCACGGCGGCGACCATGCGCAGTGCGTGCTCGCGTATCGCACCGTCGACGGGCAGACGCAGTTCTTGGTGCGCAACTCGTGGGGCCGCGGATGGGCCACCGAGGGCAGCACGTGGGCCACCGAGGCGTTCATCAACGCCGCGTGGGGCCTGCGCGCCATCGACGTGCGGAGGTCATCGTGAGCCGCGACGAACGCACTGCCATCGGCCTCGCTCTGGGGATGCTCCTCACCTACGCCGCCGCGACGATGGCGCTCGCGGGCTGCCCCGTGTCGCAGCCGCCGCGACCTGCGGCGAGCGATGCCGGGGCGCCGCCGTCATCGGCGGAGTTGTGCTTGAAGCTCGTGGCGATCGGCTGCGCCGAAGGCTTCGACAAGGCTTGCCAGCCGAAGATCGAGCAGGTCGCGGCCGAGCGCCTGACGGTGTTCCCCGCGCGCTGTTGGATGGCCGCCCAAACCCGCGACGAGGTGCGCGCCTGCGGCGGCATCGTCTGCAAGGAGCCGTGAGACATGGCCACCAACAGCAAGCTCGCGGTGGCCTACCGCAATCTCGCGCTCGACACCGTGCTGGCGCAGGCGAACGGCGGCTTCGTCGACGTGTACGATGGCATCCAGCCGACCGACGCCGATACGGCGATCATTGGGCAGAACCTGCTCGTGCGCCTCCCCATGGGCTCGCCAGCACAGCGGCGGCTGCTGCGGACCCCACACGTGGGCAGCGGGCGAGCTCGCCGGCATGTCGGGCTGGTACTCGATTCGAGTGCGGGTGACGCTCGCCGACGGCTCGATCACGACGTACCCCGACCCGTCGCAGTCGCCGATCCGGCTCGACGTGGTGAGCGCGTGAGCATCATCATCGGGCGGCTGCCGGTGCCCATCGACGACGAGGCGTACGTCCGCGCGTCGTTCTGCTCGCACCCGTGCGCCATCGACATCCGCCGCACGGGCGACGTGATGACCTGGCACGTCGACGATCCGAGCGTGTCGAGCGAAGAGCGCCCGGCCGCCGGCAAGGTCATCGGCGAATGGCTCGGCGCCGTCGCGCGCAGCCACGCGCCGCGTGCATGGACTGGCTACCGAAAGGATCCGTGATGCCTGCTGGCCTGCTCATGATCGACGTGTCGTCGCTGCAAGGCGCGATCGACTGGAACGCCGTCGCCGCGTGGCGCTCGCCCGATGGCCGGCGCGTCGTCGGCGTCGTCGCTCGAGCGACGAACGGCACCTCGCCCGACTCTCGTCACCACAGCTACCGCGACGGCGCGCGCAAGGCCGGACTGCGCTTCGGCAGCTACGGCGTCATCTACCCAGGCGGCGACGTGGCCGCGCAGGCTCGCGCGTTCCTCGGCGTCGTGGGCCAGGTCGACGACGACGAGCTGCCGCCCATGCTCGACTGGGAGGTCCACGGCGGCGCGCGCGAGCACGCTGCGGCGGTCCAGTACCTCGCGATCGTCGAGCCCGCGACGCGGCGGCAGTGGGTCATCTACACCGGGATCGGGTTCACGTCGGCTGTCGCCGACTGGCCGAAGGACTCGCCGCTCATCAGCCGCCCGCTCTGGGTCGCGCACTACACGTCGGCGCAGCATCCGCTCGTGCCGTCGCAGTGGCAGGGGCGGTTCTGCGAGTGGCAGTACTCGGGCAACGGTGGCGAGCACGTCGGCGGCATCGCCGTGGACGTCGACCGCGACGTGTTCGTCGAAGACGTCAACGCCGACGGCAAGCTCGACGAGCAAGACGTGGCCGCGTTCATCGCGCGCTCGAAGCTCGCCAACGCCCCCGTAACGCTCCCGTCGCCCGCCCCCGCGCCCGTGGTGGTCGGCACCATCATCGACGCCCAGCGCGCGCTCTTGGCGCTCGGGTACGCCCTGCCGCGATGGGGTGCCGATGGCATCTATGGCGGCGAGACTGGGCACGCGGTCGCGAGCTTCCAGTCGGCGCACGGCATCGCCGCCGATGGAGTCCTGAACGCCGCGACCTACGACGCTCTCACGCGCGAGCTCGCGCACCGAGGAGACACGTGATCATGGATGTCGTCGCCGCAGTCGTGCTCGCCGCTGCCGGCGCGCTCGCCACGCAGTCACTCATCAGCATCACCCGAGCTCGGAGCGAGATCCACGCGTGGCGGTCGCGTCATCGGTGACCCAGGCCAGCGACATCGTCACCGTGTCGACCTCGACGCTCTACGCCGCGATCGGCGGTGCGTTCACGGTCATCAGCCTCGTCGTGGCCGCCGTGGTGCAGCTCCGGCTCACGTCCGCCGAGCTGCACCGCGCCATCGCCGACGCGCGCGACGACGCGACGAGGGTGCGGGCCCTCGAGACGGGCCACGCCGTGCACGAGCAGCGACTCGACGCGATCGACCTGGCAGTGACCGACCTGCGGGCGCGGACGCACCGAGCGGCGAACGTGATCGCGCAGCTCCAGGCCGTTTGCCATGTGCAGCACGCCGCGCCGCCGAGCAGCGACTAGCGGTCGATCCCGGCGTCGCCGTCGGTGTCGATCTCCACCACGTCCCGCACGAGTAGCGTCACGGGATGCCTGTCCGTCGGCGGGATCACCTCGATGCGCACGCGGCCGGAGACTAACTTCTCGTAGTGCTCCCGCCACTGCCGCGATTCGCTGCGAGCGCCTTCCATCTCGCGCACGAGGCGGTCCGCTTGCCGCCTCGCCTCGTCGCGCTCGCGCACGACGCGCTTGGCGGCGTCCTCGGTCATCTCGTCATGCTCGGCGCCGAGCGCCTCGCGGATATCGTCGAGGTAGTCGCATGGCCACTCGCTCATCTGCTCATCCTATCCGCCCCGGCTCCTCTCGCGAGGGGTCGGGGCTTTCGTGCGTCTGGAGTCCGTCACTCGCTGGCCACAGATCGCCGCCGCTTCGCCGCCCGCAGCCCGGCATCGCGCAGCCACGAGGCCGCGCTCTGCCCTGCCAGCTCGGCTGCGCGTTCGATGGCCTCGGCTTCGTTGGCGCTGAGCCTGACGAGGAACTGGCGGCCAGCGGCGGCGCCACGCGCCGTCGTGACGGGCCGGCCGCCGGGGTGGCGGTCGGTCACGCGTCCTCTGCGGCGATCTCCGTCACGGTCCCATCGAAGGGCCCAGCGACTTCGGCGGCATCCGCCTGGCTCTTGTAGCCCGCGTCGCGCGCCATCGCGTCTAGCGCGCCAGCGGCGTCGGCCGCTTCGTACACGCCCATGTCCACGCCCTGCGCCGAGATGATCTGAAAAGTCGCCATGTCCCGTGCTCCTTGCCGTGCAGCACCGCGCTGCATGAGTGAGATAATGATATCTCTAACTACGATGCGCAAGGGGTTCGGCGAACAAATCGACAGCCGCGCTGCGTTACGCCAGGATTGCTGCGGATTCTCGCGGGTAGTACCGCGCCTCCCAGTCTGCTCGCCCGTGCCCGGTGCCGCGCTCGCCTCCGATGGTGGCCACGCGGATCCTGTTGCGGTCGAGCCGTCCGCCCATCGTCATCGCGTAAGCCGGGTGCACGGGCAGCTCGTGCGCGTGCAGGTAGGCGAAGACGTCCTCACCGCGCCACCAGCCGATCGGTGCGCACGTGCGCAGGCTCTCGACTCCGTGCGCGCCCATCCGCAGCCGGCGCGCTCCGCTCTCCTCGGCGCGTACGCCGCTCACGTACGCGTCGCCGTGGCGCTCGGCAGCGATGGCGAAGCCTGACTCCAGGCGCCCGACGCTCGGGAAGCGCCCATGCTCGTCGCGCTCGCAGTCGATGCGCACTTCGTCGTAGTCGGCCGCGTGCGCAGCAAGGAAGGCGTCGCGCACGAGCGTGCAGTGCGGGTTCGCCATCGGCTCGACCCGCACGTACACGAGCGGTGCCGGCACGCCCGCGGCGTACGCGATCGAGGCGACCACGACCGAGTCCTTCCCCCAGGACGCGCCCACGTAGTAGGCGCCTCGATGGTGAGCGTCGAAGGTCGCGATCGCTCGCTTCGCCGCGTCGATCTTGCGCGCCATGCTCGCGAGCTTGCAGTGCACGGCATCCTGCCGCTCGCGCATGCGCCAGTGATCCAGATCGGCGCGCGTGTGCCGGTCGCATTCGATCAGCACGGCGCCACCCTCACTCGACCGAAACCAAACGCGGTTCGGCCTCCGAGCCCCACGCACCGCGCCGCGCACTCGAGTAGCCAGTGCGCTGGCGCGTTGCACTCGACCACGACGCGGCCGACCCAGCCGCGCACATGGCCGTATTTCGCCGACGCGTACGCGCCGAGCTTCACCGTCTCGATGCGCGTCTCGTCGCTCACGACCTCGATCCGCAAGTCGCTCGTCGGCACATCTTCGAGCAGCCCGCAGCGTCGGCCGAAGCCGTGCGACAGCGCCGAGATCAGCGACGTGGCATCTGGCGACGTGCGCTCGATGGTCCTGTCGGCGCTCTGGATCGACACCGGCGTGACTGCATCGATCGCGATGCGCCGACGCCCCCGCGTGGCGATCTCGGGCGCCTTGACCCGCACGAGCGGGCCGAAGCGAAAGGCGCACGCGCGGTCGTAGAGCCGGCCGTCGCGGGTCGTGCATGCGAGCGCCGCTCCGGCCTCGGTGCGCCAGTACACGCCCCAGCCGAGCGTGCCGCGTGGCCACGGGATGAGCGCCCACTCTGGCCAGCGCCCACGCCCAGGCTCGCCCTCGTCGTGCCCGTGGTCGAGAAGCGCGGTGATCGCCCCGTGCAGCGCGCGGACGTTGCGGTGCTCGACAGGCCACTTCGGCGCTGGCGCCACGAATATCTCGCAGCCGCCGCCGGGCAGATGCGATCCGTGCGCAGGCTGCCCGAGTAGCCACGGCTCCGACCGGTGGCACCCGCGATGCTCGCGCGCCCACTCGCGGCTGCGGGCACGAGATGCGAGCACGCGTGACGGGTCGCGCATGCGCTCGCGCTCGTACGCCCGCACCCGCTCCGCTACGCACGCTTCCTGCGCGCACGTGTACTGCGCGCGATAGATGCCGACGAACGGCGCGCCGCAGAAGCGGCACACCGTCGCCGACGCGACCTCGGGACCGACGATCGTAGCTACGCCACCCATGACGGCACCCACGCCTCCACTCGTCGCGTGTGCGCCCAGTACGGCGGCAGGATCGCGTGCATCGCGCGCTCGGCATCATCGGCGATGCCGCTCACGTCGAGCGGGAGCGCCCGCGTCGGGTAGCCGTCACGCACGACTGGGAAGCCTTCGCCCCACGACTCGCACGGCCCGACGCGCCACTCGCGCACGCGCCCGAGCCCGACCCCGCGCCGCTTGCCCAGATAGCCGACGTACATGAGCAGCTCGCGCACGCCGTCGGCGTCGCCGATGGCCCACCAATCGATCCGATCGCCTCGCAGGTGCATGCGCTCGCGCGGCAGGCGGTACGATTTGCACGCGCCAGCACTCATGTTCACGCGACGCAGTTTCGGCTCCGCGAGCATCTGCGCTTCCGCGATCGGGAAGCGTCGATTCGTCCAGTCGACCTCGTGCTCCTCAGGCTCGTACGCGCCGAAGCTGGCGAGCCAGTAGCGCCCGCACGTCGAGCGCGCGATCGGCAGCGGCAGGTCCTGGCAGTCCTGCGCGGTCGCTGGCGGCGGAAGCTCACGCCGCATCGCCTCGGCCCACGTCAGCAGCGCGTCGAGCGCGATCGGCCCGTTGGGTAGGCAGATGCCGCCTTGCAGATGCGCCACGACATGCAGCGGTGTCACGCCTCCACCTGCGACAGCCAGGCGCGCACGCGGTCGGCGCGCACGCGTACGTGCGCCGCGAAGCGCTCTCCGTGGCGGTTGCCGGGCCCGACGAGGTCGAGCGTCTGCGCCGCGTCGCGCGGACGTAGGACGGCGATGTTCTGCGCCGCGATGGCGCGCATGCGCCCGTTGCCGGTCGCGCGCTTGCCGCCGACGACCATGTTGCTCGTGAACGCCGCGCACATCGCGTCGAGCGTGTCGACGTCGAGTTCGCTCATGCACGTGCACTCGAGGCCCCACATGAACAGCGAGCCAGCGACGATCGTTTCGTAGCGGCGCGGCAGCATCGTCGACTTGGCCTCGTCCTTCTCGACCGCGTCCTTCTTCGCGCTCGCCTTCTCGCTCTTGCCCAGCCGCTTGACGATCGCGTCGCCGCCATCGGTGAGCAGCGCGCGGTGATGCGGCACGAGCGACGGGTCCATGCGCACGCGCTGGACCTCCTCGACGTGCGCGCGGTGCGTGTCGATCGACATCTCGGCGACGAACGCCCGCGTCCAGTCGCTCCACAGGTGCGACGTCTCTTCGCAGATGAGAATCGCGTCGTCGACCTGCAAGCGGCCTGGGATGCTGCGGTTCTGCGCGCATCCGCCGAGCAGCGCGAGCGGCGGGCACAGCTCCACCATCTCGCGGTATCCGTCGATCTTCACCGACCCCGCGTCGGCCCCCGTGATCATGCCGCCAGCGAACAGCAGTCGCAGCGCGCTCTCCGTCAGCGCGGGCGTGTCGAGCATGCCGGCCGCGTCGAGGAACGCGTACGCAGCCGCTTCGCGAAGACCGTGGCGCATCGTATCGCCGGTGATTCTCGGCACGTTCACGAAGGATCCGTCGGGCTGGCGAATCTTTAGCCGCATGTGGATCGCGCTGTTGCCGAAGCTCTCGGCGTGGTGCGCGATGGGCTGAATCGCCTGCAGAATGAACTCGTATCGACGCTTTTCCATGTCACTCTCCCTCGAGCCGAATCTCGTCACGCTTGGCGTCGCGCACATCGCGCCGCCTCTCAGACTCCAGCCTCGCTGCCGCGATGAGATAGCCGTGCTCGCGCTCGATCAGATCGAGCCACTCCGCGCGGCACGCGCCGACTTCCTGCACCAGCGCCTCAAGAGCTCCACAGGCCGAGCTGCCCGGCGCTCCAAGTTGGAGCGACCGCAGCATCGACGTGTGCCACTCCTGCACGCTGCTCGTCGTGCGCGTCGCGGCTCGCATCCGGTCCAGTAGCTGGTCCCAGTGCTTGAGCGCGCTCGCCCCGTTTGCGAGGTACGCCGCCCGCAGGTCGAGCAGCACGAGCACCGTCGCCGCCAGAAACCGATCCTTCGCCGCCTCGTCGAGCCTTGCCACTCTTCGCCTCTTTTTCTGCGGCCATGCGAGCCGCTACCGCTTCCTCGTCTCGCTGCGCGAGCCACACGACGAGCACGAACCACGTCGAGTGCCGCGCGCCCGCGTGGTCACGCTCGAAGGCGCGGATCGCTTCGCCGCATCGCTGCCACTCGCCCGGCGTGTACTGCCCGCTTGCAACGCTCTCCTTCGTCGCGCCGAGCGTGAGCAGCGAGGTGCACGTGTCGACGATGCGCCATCCGGCGTCATCGCGCGGAAGCGCGACCACCTGCTCTTCGAACTGGATCCTGCCGCCCGTCGCACCGATGTTGATCGGCGCGTAGGGGATCACGTGCTTCTGCCCGCTCTCGGCGATGGCCGCGAACCATCGGCCCGCCTTCGGCGCGCGCAGCCAGTCGCGAATCGTCGGCTTCTCACCCTTGCTCGCGTTCACGTAGCCGCGCGCGTCGAGCATGTGCGAGAAGTTGCGGAAGTTCGGGCCGCACTGCTGCCCCGGCTGCGCGGGCCGATGCGGCACGTCGCTCGAGCGGGCCATGACCCAGATGCACGCCTCGCACACGTGCTGGCTGTGGGGCGCCTTGATGCGGTTCTGACCGACGAAGTCTCGTCCCATCCACCGCATCACGAGTTGCCCGCGCGTCGTCGAGCCGCCGCAGTGCCAGCAGGCCGTGCGCTCGATGTCGCTGCACTCGGCGACCGTAGGCGAGCCACAGTGCGCGTGCAGGAGCGTGGATGCGGAGTCCATCACGCCCCATTCCGCGCGACGCGGACCGCGCCAGCTACCGGCGGTGGCACGTTGAACAGGCCCAGCGCGCCGACGCAGGGGATGAGCGGCAGCGGCCGCACGTCGTCGAGCACGAGCGCGAATCCGCCCGTCCACCAGATGCGTTCTGTCTCGGTCACGATCCAGGACGGCGCTTCGTGTTCGAGAACGTCCACGATGCGCGCGATCCCGACGATGCCGCCACGCGAGTCGAGCATGTCGCGAAGGGCGAAGCACGCCGGCTTTGGTAGTGGCCAGCCCGTGTCCTGCGCAGTCCGCACGGCGCTGAGCGCTTCGTCGACGAACGACTCGTAAGCCTTGCCCTTCGACGTCGCTGGCCACTTCGACGCGTGGATCAGGACCTCGCCGCGGTAGGCGCAGCCCTTCCAATCGCGGTTCTCGACGCGCTTGCCGCCGTGGATGATCGCCCAGGCCCACGGCTGCCGAATGGAGAGCGCTTTCACGTCGCCCCCTTCCGCACGAGCGCGCGCACGCGTCCCGCGGCCTCACGCAGCGCCTCGATCTGCGCCGCGTCGTAGCTGTTGATGTTCGTGCAGGTCATGGGCCTGTTCGCCCCGTTCAGCTCGGCGACGTTCTGACGGTGGAGGTCATCGAGCGCATCCTTCTCCTGAACGTTCGCGGCTTCCTCAAGCTGCTTCGCCGCCGCCTCGACGCCCGCGGCGTAGCCGTCGCCGAGAAGCGTCCAGCCAATCTTGCGATGCGACGTCGCCTTGGCCTCCGCCCGCTTGGCGTGCGCTCTCACGCGAATCGAAGCTTCGACTAGCGATTCGCCATCTGCGGCTCCTAGGATCGCCCATGCGTTGTCGTGGACGTGGCGCAGACGATCGGCCTCGGCCTCCGCCCGCTCGGCGCGCGCGATGACGGTGGCGAGGTCGGCGCGGAGTCCGTCGATCACGTAGGGCAGTGGCCCATCAACCGCGCTCACGACTGCACCTCGTCGGCCATCCTGCGGAGTGCGCGAGCCTCGACACGCAGGGTCGCAGCGGCGTTGCTGAACAGGACTCGCTCCGCGGGCGTGCTGCACAGTTCCTCGCGTGCGTAGTGAGCGGCGTTCTCCGCCACCATCGCAACCGCCTCCCGCAGCGCCGCGGATCGCACGAGCGCGACGAGCCGGCGGGCGAGGGGGCGGAGCGCTTCGTCGAGCTCCCTCTTGGTGGTGTTGAGCGCGGCGTTCACGCACCACTCGAACGGCGCGTTACCGTCGTTGGCCTCGGCGCAGACGCCCGCCGCAAATGCGGCTTCCAGAGCGGCCATCGCCACGTCCTCCGTCGTCAGCTCGCTCATCTCCCCGCCTCCTCGCGCAGCCGCGCTCACGATGTCACCTCGACAACTTCGGCGGGGTCGACAATCTCGCTGTGGTCGATGTCGTCGAACAGGATCGGGCATCGCGCGGCGAGAAACGCGACCAGCGGCACCATCACCTGCCGCATCTGCGGGTGCGCCGCCTTGCCCGTGCGGAGCTTGAAGATGTGCCGCCACGCGGTCACCGATGCCGTGACGTACAGCTCCGCTTTCGTGCACGTAGGGAGCACGCTGCGTGCGAGTTGCGGTGACGCGCCGTTGGCGACCATCGCGAGGTAGCAGCGCTCCGCGGTGGCCACGCTGGTGAGCCACGCTTCGCGCGCGCCGCCTGTCAGGCCGGGCGGCTCGATCACGGTGATCTGCTCGCTGAATTTCCCTTTCGAGTAGTTGCAATACCGCGTCGATTCCTGCGCGTAGGCGACGCCGATCCGGTGCCGCACGATCTCGTGCGTGATGCCGCGGTCGACGACAAACTTCGCGCGGATCGTCACGTGGTCGCACATCGCCAGATGTGGCGGGTCATGCGAAAGCAGCTTGGCAACGAGTCGCTCTGCGCTCCCGTCGCACGCGAGGTCTTCGCTCTTGTAGCAAGTGCGCGCAACGCGCTCGATGCTGCGAAGGATGGCGGCTCCGTCGATCGGCCCTTCGACCTCGACTCGCGGCTTCACGACGATCATTTGCTCTCCCCTCCGCGCAGCCGCGCGAGCTCTCGGTCGATGTACCAGCGCGCCTTCTCGAGGTCCTCGATGGCGGACCCCTTCAAGCCAGCGCGCCACAGGTATTTGATGGCGTTGCCGATGCAAAATCCGTGATGCTCGCATATGACGATCGCCTCCACGCCGCTGGGGTGGCTCGTGTAGTGCGCTGGGTGGTGGACGGGGTCGGTCATGCCCGCACCGCCTGCACGGCTTCGCGCGCCTCGGCGATGACGTCGGCGACGGTGCGCGAGCTGTCGTAGCGGACGATGGCCGCCAGCACGGCGCACATGGCCTCGAGCTCCGCCACGCGCCCCGCATCGGCGGGCTCGTGCGCGTCGACGAACGCGTCCAGCTCCGCGCGGGCGGCGTCGCGCTCGTCGGTGACCGCCGAGAGCTGCTCGGTCGTGAGCCGCACCGTCTTGCGCTCGGCGTCGAGCTTGGCCCGCAGTTCATCGATCTCGGCGCGCAGGCCGCTGCGCTCGATCGCCATCTCCTCGATGCGCTTCGTGGCGCCGGCGCGGTAGTTCTCGGCCGCGCGTCGGGCGGCGTCACGCTCGGCCATCATGTCGTTGAACTTGTTGAACGTTTCACGCATCGCGTTTCGTTCGGCGGTGACGACCTTGAGCGCCTCGATCTTCTCGATGGCGCACCGCTCAACCTCGTCGTTCAACGCGACCTCGATCCCGAGCGCCTTGGCGATGCGGCGAAACCTCGCCATCATCCGCTCGTTCGCGTCGCGCGCGTCGATGATGGTGCGCGCCTTGTCCCGCCATTCGTCGCGCTCGGCGATGACGGCGGCGAGTTGCGCGGTCCTCTGCGGCGGCATGTCCCACCCGGTCACGATGCCGTTGGCGATGTGGATGGCGGCGCCATAGTTGTTGGCCAGCGAAAGCGCGCACTGCGTGATGCGGCGCTCTTGCATGCGCGCCTCGTCGCGCTCGGCGGTCACAGCTTCGAGCTTGCCCAGCGCCAGGTCCCGCTCGGCGGTGACAGTGGCGAGCTTGCCAAGCGTGTTGTCGCGCTCGATGATCGCATGGCCTCTGTCGGCTCGCCACTGGTCGCGCTCGGCGGTCACCGTGGCGATCTTGGCCGCCCACTCGCTGCGCTCGGTCGCGCGCGCCTCGTTCAGCCCGCGCGCCACGATGGACGGAGACGGCGGCATGTCGAGCCCGCACGGGATCGCCCGCGCCTCGTCCCGCTGCCCCACCGCCTCGTCGCGCTCCTCTCGCGCCCGGTCGCGCTCGCTGCGGGCCCGGTCGCGCTCGTCCTGCATCTCGCCCGCCTCGCGCAGCGCGGCATCGCGCTCGCGGGTGATTTCGTCGTGGTCCATCAGATCAGCCCTCGCTTCTGCGCTTCGGCGACGAGCGACGCCGCCAGGTCGAACACGAACCGCTCATCCCCGAGCGCGTAGGTATTGCCCGCCGCGAGCCCGCTCGCGATGACCCCCGCGTAGTGCAGCGTCCACTCACGCGCGCGTGCCTTGGGCCCAGGGAGCTTGCGCTTCTTCTGCGCCAGCGTGCGGCTCATGATCTCGTTCGTCCGCTCGCGCGCCGCGATGTCGCGCTCGATCTGGTCCGATCGTCTGGCTTCGTCGTAGTTCATCGTGGCCTCCTGTCTGTCTCAGTCCGTGGCGCCCGCCCTGGGAGTCGCGCCCAGCGGCGCCGCGTGGGCGCCGGGCTCTGCGGCTGGCATGTGCGCCCCTCGCGGGGCGCTTCTGTCACTTCACGATGTCATCGCCGTAGCCGTAGCCGCCGTCGCCGGAGCCGCCGTCGCCGTATCCGCCGTCGCCGTAGCCGGAGCCGGAGCCGGAGCCGGAGCCGTAGCCGTAGCCGTAGCCGTAGCCGTAGCCGTAGCCGGAGCCGCCGTCGCCGTATCCGCCGTCGCCGTAGCCGGAGCCGGAGCCGGAGCCGGAGCCGTAGCCGGAGCCGTAGCCGTAGCCGGAGCCGCCGTCGCCGTATCCGCCGTCGCCGTAGCCGGAGCCGGAGCCGTAGCCGGAGCCGTAGCCGGAGCCCTTCGCCCACTCCGGCAGCTCTCCGCGGATCAGCCCCACGGCGACGCCTCCCACGCCTTCGCGGCGGCCTCGGTCACCTCCAACACGGCGGTGACGTTCCGCAGCTCGATGTCCGCGGCCCGCCCGATTTTGCAGCTCTTCGTCGGGCCGCCCGACGCGAGGCCCATGAAGCCGCGCACGTCCGCCGACCAGTACACGCACAGGCGGGCGCGCTTCAGTTCGATGGTCTCCCCGTCGGTCTTCGTCGCGTAGCCGAAAAACACGCCTCGGTGCGCCGTGGTCACCAGCACCGCGCGCTCGGTCGCGGGCTTCGTCTTGGTCTTCTTGGTGGTCTTGGTGGTCTTGGTGGTCGCCATGTCGGTCTCCTATGTGGTCGCAGTCATCGTTGCGCCCCGTGGGAGGGGCGCGGGGGTCACTTCAACTTCGCGGCCAGCTTGCGAGCGCGGTTGCGCCGCCGCTGCGCCTCTTCGACGCACGCGTCGGACTGGCAGGTCTGCCGCAGCGGCGACTTGGCCGGCGCCACCGTGCCGCACACGACGCAGGTGACCGTGTGCAGCGCCCGCATCTCGTGAGGGTGCGCGGGCATCAGGCAGCCTCGCTTCGCTTGTGTGTGGCTGCCGTCACGGTCTGCCCGTGGTGCTCTCGGTGGTGGGTAAAGCACAGCCACCGAACATCGAGAGGCTTCGAGTAGTCGTCGTGATGAGCCTGCACGCGAGCCGTGGCCTGGCAGACCTCGCACGGCTGCCTCACAAGGCGGCCATCTCGCAGTGCGTTGCTGACGCGGCTGCGCGCGGTGCGCTCGGCGGTGCCGATACGCTTGCGCTGGTACTCGATCACCATCGCCTTTCGTTCTGGTCGCTGCGCACGCTCGCGCTCGTACGCCGCGATCCTTTCGCGGTTCTCGGCGTAGTGGGCGCGAACCTTGGATTTCACGCACTCCTTGCAAGACGACATTGTCTTGCCCTTGTTCTTGTAGAAGGCGCTCTCCGTCTTCGTCGCGCTGCACGACGTGCACTTGCGCAGCGGAACCTCGATGAACGGGCCAGCCGTGCTAATGGCGGCGCCGAGCTGCCTAGAACGGGATCGAGTCATCGTCGCCTCCGTCCTGGAACGCGTCGTCAAACGTCGGCTGCGCAGGCTGCACGGGCGCCCGCTGCCCCGTCGGCGCCGCCGTCTGCGCGCGCCCCTCACGCTCTCGCGGCGCGTCCGACTGACCGCCACCGCCTTCGCGCCGGCCGCCCGCCAAGATGACGTTCGTGGCCACGATGTCCGTGCGGTAGTGTTTCTGCCCCTCCTTGTCGTAGCTGGACGTCTGCAAGCGCCCCTCGACGAAGATGGACGACCCCTTGGCGAGCAGCTTCGACAGCGCCTCGCCGCGCTTGCCGAAGACGACGACCGAGTGCCAGTCGGTGCGCTCCTTGCGCTCGTTCGTGCGCTTGTCGAAGTACGACTCCGTCGTCGCGAGTCGCAGGCGAAGCACCGCCGTGTCGGGCCCCTGTCCGAAGCGAAGCTCCGGGTCGGCGCCCAGGTTCCCGAGCAGCATCACGCGATTCAGACCTTCAGCCATGTCTACGCAGCCTCCTCTTCGCTTGCCAGCGCGAGGCCCGCAGCGTGCGTGCCTCGCTCCTTGCACTCCGTGCTCACCTTCACCTCGATGGCGCCCACGGCCCGCAGCGCGTCGAGCGTGCGCGCCTCGATGGCCGCGATCGTCTCGCCCGTCGCGGCCTTCACCGCGCGCGCCGCGAGCTTGATGCCTGCTTTGCTCGTGTCGACGCTCACCGCGCGCTCCCACGCGTCGCCAAGCTCCAACTTCAAGGCATCGACCGCCGCGCGCGACTTGAGCGAGAGCGTCTCGCGCCGGACCGTGGACGGACCGAACGTCACGCCGGGCCCGACCACGATCGGCTCGCGCTCGATGCTGTAGATGGTCAGCGCCGCGCGCAGCGCCGTCAGTCTGGCGCTCGCTGCGCGGTAGACGTCGTACAGATACGATGCGTGCTCGCCGTCCCGAATCTCGTCCGGGTGCACGACAACAGGCAGCCGGCGCACGGGCTCAGGCGACACCACGTCGAGCGCCTCGGTGGTCGCAGGACAGGTCGTGCCGTATGCCGCGCAGAACCCCGCGCGGCAGTGCGGCCCTGGCACGGGCTCGGCGCCGGGAATCCGGCGCACGAGGCCCGCGAGCTCGCTGCGCCAGTCCGCCAGATCGATGGCGTCCAGCTCCGCCTCGTCGACCCGCACACCGTCGGGGCTGATGCGGACGATGGACACGCGCGCCGCGTGCGCGCCGTAGGCGTACGCGACCGCCAGCGCGCCCGTGTGGAGCTGCGCGTTCTGCGACGCGGGCGACGTGTGAGCCTGGATCCCTGTCTTCCAGTCCACCACATGCACCACACCGCCCTCGACGCGCACGGCGTCGAGCGTGAGCGGGATCGCTCCGGGTGGCGTGCGCGAGTAGTCGCGGTGGCCATCCGAGTCGAGCCGCACGCCGACCCCGCTGAGCGGGTCGACCGCGAACGCCATCTCGGGCGCCCACTGCTCATGCTCGTGCGCGGCGTACCAGTCCGCCAACCACGCCGCGTGCGTCGGGCTGCGCGCGTCGAGCACGCCATCGCGCAGCGTGGCCTCGATGTGCGAGTGCTCGAGAGTGCCCGCGCTCGCCGCTGCCGACTCGCTGCGCGGGGGCAACGGCACGTCCGCGCGCGCGCTGTAGCCGCACGCCATCGCGAGCGCGATGCGGCTACCCGACAGACGGTGAGCGCTCACTCGAAGTTCTCCCGCGTCTCTTCGGCGACGGGCACGGCGGCTTCGGCGGCAGCCTTGGCCAACTCCGCTTTGCGCGTGGCGAACTTCCGGCCGAGCGACGCGCGGAGTTCACCCGTGAACCCTTGGCGCTTGATCTCGGCGCCCACCGCGTCGAGCTGGTCGACCGTCTCGGCGCACACGATCGCGCCCTCGGCTTCGTTGGCCAGCGCCGCCCAGTCTGGCTCGCGACGCGGCTCCGGCGGCGGGCGGCGGGCGTCGGTCACCTGCGTGACCACTTCGAGCGTCTGCGCGGGCTCGCGCCTGGCCGCGATCTCGTACGCCTCGTCCTCCTCGAGCAGCCCCAAGAGTACGTCCGGGTACTCGTCGCGCGCGAGGTACGACTTGGCGCGCGCCGAGAGCATCCGCTTGGGGTGCTTGGCGTACATGTCATTGGCGATGCCGGCCTTGCGGGCGTCGGCCATGGTGAACGCGTAGCGCCGCGGCTGGCTACCCTTGCGCTTCGTCTCCCACGTCGCCGACTCCTCAGTCACCTCGACGGCCCGGAAGTACTCGCAGTGCCCGCTGGCGAGGCACGCGGCGACCATGCCGTCGGCTGATAGCGTGGGCTTGCCCTTGACCACGTGGAAGGCCCGCAGTGCCTGGCTGTACGAGAAGCCGAGGTCACGCCCGGCCATCGAGATCATCAGCGCCTGTTCGGGGCTGTCGACACCGAAGAGCCGCGACTTGGCCGCTGCCGCCGCGAATGTGACCAGCTCCGCCATGTTGCCCGGCTCGATGGGAGCCAGCGCCGTCGTCGTCGGTCGCGCCGCCACGTACGGCTCGCGCACTGCCATCGCTGTCGTGTGTCCGTTGCTCATTCCGCAGCCTCCTGTTTGCTCACCATCGCCCGCAGCTCCCTCACAATCGCGTCCAGCGTCTCGCCTCGGTGCACGCCGAACCTCGACTCGACGCGCCAGCCCAGCGGCCCGCAGTGCATCCGCACCGGGCCGACGAGCATCACGAACTCACGTGCGCTCATTCCGCCGCCCTCACGATCCCGAGCGCGCGGGCCATCATCGCCGACGACGCGCTCACCATGTCGGCGAGCGCCTCGACGGCTGCCGTCGCGCGGGCGACGTGCTCGCCGCGCTCGATGAGCTGCCCGAGTAGGTGGCCGATGTCGCCGCGCTCGCCGACGTCCAGGATGTCGAGCGCGAACAGCCGCCGCGCCGCACGCGCCTCGCCGCATCCGCGCATCGCCACCGCCAGCGCATCCACGGCCTCACGCGCCCGCCGCTGCTCCGGCGTCGAGAGGCACTCCGCATAGGCCGCCGCGATCGGCGAGTCCGCCGCGTCGCAGCGGGCGCAGTGCGACATCACGACGCCACCGCCATCGCGAGGCGCGCGTCTTCGGCAGCCGCCTCGGCGGCGCAGCGGACGCACTCGGGGCCGTCGTCGGCCTCAGTCGTCGGCGTCGACACGCACAGCCAGCACGGGCGGCAGCTCGAATCGCAGACCGGCAGCGCGTGCAAGTACTCGCCGTCGAAGTCGGCGACGTAGTGCGCCGGGCCGCCGCACTCGGGGCACTCGGTGTCGGGCTCGTCCTCGATGGCCGCCGCGAGCTGGCGGGCCTGGTGGTGTTGGTAGCCGGTGAACTGCATGGGGCCTCCTCGTCGCGGTGGGGTGTCGCAGCGGGGCCGAAGCCCGCAGGCGCGGCGCAGCTCCTCGGAGTGCGGCGCCCGGTTACGCGCCGAGGGAACCCCCACGGCGGCTGCGACGAGGTGAACCCTAACGCCAGCGCGTTGCCGCTGTCAAGCCAATGGCAAGCCATCGGACATTGAAAAGCCGCCCGCGAGCGGGGCGGCGTTTCGGCGCGCTTGCCTCGGCTTGCCTCAGTCGTGCGTCGCCGCAGTCCGAAGGTCGAGGTAGCGGGCGAACCACCACGCGGCGTCGGCGCCCGATGGCGCCTCGGTGCGCAGGAGCGCTTTGACGACTTCCGCAGGCTCGTCGCGGTCCGCCGCGAGCTGCGCCAGTTGCGCCCGATAGTCCACAGCCGACGCCGGCCGCTGCTCACCGATCATGGTCCCCATGCCCGCACCTCCAGCCGGCGAACGTAGCGCATCCGCTGGGGAAACGTCGGCCTTCGCGGTCCAGTAATGTCCGGGCACGCCCAGCGCCGCCGCTGCCTTCTCGTGCAGCTTCGGCAGCCCGCCCTTGCCCCGCTCGCCCGCGAGCACGCGCGAGACGTACCCCTCCGACAGCCCGACGCGCGCGGCGAACTCGGCCGACGTCAGGTCGAGGTGACTCATCAGCAATCGCAAACGGCGGGCGTACTGCGTCTCGGTGGACATGCAGATCATGATCGCGCGCACGTTTTCGCCAGGGGCACGCGAGCGGATCGCCATTGGCTTGACATCGGCAAGCCAATGGCGCTAGCGTCTGGCTCATGTCGAAGAACCTCGTCGCGGCCTACCTCGCCGCAACAGGCTGGACAGGGGCGGAACTCGCGAAGCGGTCCGACCTGTCGCAGTCCATCATCACGCGCATCGTCCACGGCCGTTCGCCGGGCGAGCCCTACGTTATCGGCGAGCTGGCCGCGCTGAAGCTCGAGCGCGCCACGCTCACTGCGTTCGAGACCGGGCAGACCAACGTCCCGCCGCTCCGAGCGCGCGACCTTCGAGCGAAGAGGGAGGCAGCGTAGATGCCGCGCGCAGGCAGCTATCGCAACGGCGCTACACGATGGAGCGGCAACGGCATCAGCCCAACGATGCGCATCGGCGGAACCGGCAACGCGTGCGACGACTGGCGGCAACGAGACCTTGCGATGTGCGTCGCAGCCATATCGCGGCTTCAAGAAGTCATGTCGTGGCCGTCGACCTTCCGTAACCCGAAGAAGCGAAAGTATATCAGCGCGCTGCGCCGATTCGTTCAGGGCGTCATGCAGAGCGTCCAGATGGGCGGCGGCGCCAGCGAAGGCCAGCGCGCGGCCGTCGAACGCATCCTCGTGCACGAAGGCATTCCGGTGCCCATACGCCCCGCAACGCCCGCGCCCGTCGCGAACTACGAAGTTGACGATGGGATGCCCAAACCCATGAAGCCGCCCGCGCGTCTGTCGCTGGCAGGGGAGGAATAGATGTCCACAGCTCTCTCGACTCTCGCCTTCAACGGCCTGGCCATCCGCCGCGATGGCGACTGGTTCCACGCGACGGACATGTGGCGCGCGGCTGGCGCTGACCCGAACAAGAAGCCGAATGACTGGAGGCACCACGACCGCACGCAGGAACTGATCGCGGAAATGCTCGGCAATCCAATTGCCATCCAGGATGGCAATTGCGAAATCCGCACGAATCGCGGTCGCCCAGACATCGGCGGCGGCACGTGGCTCGGCCGAAAGCTGGCGCTCGAATACGCCGGCTACCTGAGCACGTCGTTCCGAGTGTTCATGCTCGACGTCGTCCTGGCCGCCATCGAACCGCGCGCCGACGACAAGGTGAAGATCGCGCCGCCTCCCTTCGACATGAAGGCGCTCGCGGTGGCCGTCGCCGCCGAACTGCGGCCGATGCTGGCCGAACTGCCCGCGCCCGCCGTGCTGGCCTACGACGAGGAGGCGATGGGCACGGCGGTCGCGTCGGCCGCGACGCTGGCGGCGAGCGAGTCCTCCCGCGCGACGCTGGCACGCTACCTTGTGTCGGCCGACCCGAAGCGCCCGATTGGCGACCTCGCTGCGCAGTGGATCAAGAACCACATCCGCAAGCTCGCACGGTGGGAGGCGCTGGCCTTGGAGCCTGACAGCGAGGACCGCCGGAAGGCCAAGTGCAAGAGCCTCACATCGCTCGCGCACTCCGACCTCCGAGAAGATGTGAAGTGCGGGCGCAAGGCGTTCCACAAGCTCCCCGCGGTCTACGTGGACCTCATCTCCGGCTGGCTCGACGAATGGCGCGCGCGCCTCGTCCGCGACCACGGCCACGTCATGCAGGCGTCCCTCTTCACCGCCGCCGAGTAGCCCCATGCCCCTCCTCCCCTCCCTATCCCCCCGCCTCCTCCTCGCGACCCTCGTCGCCCGCCTGTCCATCCACCTCGCTGCGCTCTCCTGGCGCCTGGCGGGCGAGGTCGACACCGACACCACGCCGCCGCGCGACGTCGCAGAGGGCGACTTGGCGTGGACGCGGGATGCCGTGGTCGTGAAT
>Ga0265327_10000949_pt1 | contig 42067 bp, 70 predicted proteins | sample 41621metaG_FD_202089 | JGI IMG/M metagenome (GOLD analysis project Ga0265327, IMG submission 202089) | Rhizosphere microbial communities from Carex aquatilis grown in University of Washington, Seatle, WA, United States - 4-16-21 metaG | ecosystem: Host-associated > Plants > Roots > Rhizosphere... | reverse complement strand
ATATCGGCGACTATTTCACGCTTGGCGTCGGATACGCGATCACGGGAGCGCCAGCGCTTAATGACACAACGGCTCTCGCTGCGGCGAATACCATCGTCGGCACCATCCTTTATGTGTGAGGGCTCGTCATGACGATACTGAGCGACGCTTATAACGCGGTGAAAGCCGCTAACCCGTCGAACACGGCGGACCAGAATCTTGCGCTCGTCAACGCGATGACGACGAGCGGAGGTATGCGCGATGTTACCGTGTCCTCTGTCGTCGCGTTGCTGGCGCTCAATCTCGTTTTCGATAGCTTGAAAAGCTACGCCACGTCGCCTCCGAACGGAGCAAACCCTAACGCGGTGACTCGAGCGAAGAACTTCATTGGCTTCGTGCTGGCGCAGCCTCAAGGGGTATTCTCGACGTCAAACGCGACAATCGCCTCAGCCCTGTCGTCGAGCTTGTCGACGCTTGCGCTTGACGGGGCGACGCATGGCGTAACGGCTGGGATTGTCTCTCAGCTAGAGGCGCTTTGGGCGGTCAATATCCCATTGTGGCAGGCCGATGGGAAGCAATGGCCCTACACGCAAGCCGATCTCTCCGCGCAAGGGCTCGTGTAGTCAGTATGCTTCTCCCGCTTCGCCAGCTTTTAGATGTTATTGGCGCAATTACAACGCCCTCACGGGTATTTTATTGCGCCGCCGACACGACGTCCCAATTTGCGCTTAGCGCGGACTGCGCTTCGCAATTCTCCCAATTCGCGGACTCGACCTCGACGTTTTACGTCGCGGCAGATCCTGCGACCTCTACCGAGGGCGATCCTATGCCGTATGACAATGCGCTGTTGATCCGAAGCGCCGGCGACGACTTCACGATGAAATTTCTTTGCAAAGATAACGGCCTTCCGGCTTCCTATACGTCTCCGACCGGGAAATTCTCAATCGGCAATTCATCCGATCCGGTCAACGGTGAGACGCCTTTCTTGACGAAAACGGCGTCGCTCGCGCAGGTCTCTGGCGATTGGTATGCGACCGTTTCTCTGGTGCGATCCGATACGCTGGCGATCCTCCCTGGCGTCCACTATTGCGAGCTAAAAATCACGGACGGCGGAAATACGCTCACAGTCGCAACCATTCGCATCAATTTTAGAGCCACGATTGACCATACCTAAAGGGCGCGCACAGATTGCGCACAATTTGAGCGCAACAAAAGCGGAACGATAGCGCTCAAGACCATATGAAATGCGGCCGTTTTCGCTGCGTTTCATTGCCGCAAAGCCGCTCATAACGGTCTGGTTGGGGGTTCAAGTCCCTCCCGGCCTACCAATGATCTCAATAGTTTGCTTATCATTCCGACATTCGTAGAAATGTTCGCGCACAGATTCGCGCACTATTTAAACCCAATGGCCTGCGCGGCTTCGTCTTGGTAGTCTGGCGCAAGATGGCCATAATGCGCGATAATCATTTGCTCGCTCGTTCCGAGAAACTCTGCAATTTTCCGCGTCGGCAATCCCTTCGCCACAAGCCACGATGCGCAAGAGTGTCGCAGCGTGTAGGCTGTCACGCCAGCGTCGAGCCCGGCGAGGCCACAGGCGCGCCCTAGAGCCGTTTTGATGCTCGATATGGGTCGGCCCCCGAACTCCACCACGTAGACCCTGCGCGCCCCGTCGAGGCTCTTCCAGCGCTCTAAATGAGCCGCGAGCCTGGACGATAGCTTGACGGTCGGCTGGCGCTTGGCGGTCTCGCGCGCGCCGTCCGCGTGACGGTGAAAAACTCCCCTATCCAAATCGACGTGCGATAGGCCGGGACCAGGGAGCCAAGAGGCATTTAGGATCGCGCCCGGCCTCGAGCCCGTATAGAGCCCTAAGAGCAAGAAGCGGCACAGGTGGCGCAGCGGTCGCTTTCGCGTGTCACGGCCTTCCTGCGCCTCGCGCGTGCGCCAGCAAACCCACAAGAGCCGCGCGGCCTCGCCTCGCGTGAGCCAGCGCTGGCGCGCCTTCCCGCGCTCGGGAAGCGGGACATAAATAACTTCCCTGTGAAAACCCATTCTCGCATGATGATTGATCGCGGCGGCAAGGTCTTGCAGGTCGCGGCGCGCACCGCCCGCATTCCCTCTCCATTCCCCATAAGCCCGGCACTCGCTCCCGCTGATCTCCGAAAGCATCTTCGCGCCGAAGAAATCATTTAGCCGTCCGGCGCGTTCAATCGCTTTCTCTGGTCGCGCTTGTCGAGGCGCGACGTCTGCAAGATAGATAGCAATTACGTCGCCGATTGGAATTTTAGCAATGTCGCGCTCTCGCCTTTGCGGCGCGTGCTTCGACGCGATGTATTCTGCGAGCCTTCTCTCAGCGCAGCCAACTTCGTTCGGAGCGCAACCTGTGCTAATTTGCCGGCTTCCGTCTCTGATGATCCATCTTGCCGCGCGGTCTCTCTCGGCTGGACGAAGCCAGAGTCTCGCGCCTTTGGCTTTACGCGACATAGTTCGATCATTTCCTTGATTGCCGCAAGAGTCGTATAATCCTTGCCGGCAATGCGCGAAATAGCAAGCCTCCCTTTCGCGGCCTCCCTCCGAAGTCCGCAAACCGTCATCCCGCCTTGTGGAAAAGCCAGAGACGCGGCGTCGGCAAGCCTTATCGGCGTGTCGTCTGCGATATCAGTTTGCGTTGCGGCGTGGCGGCGCATCAGTCGCGGCCCTCTTTGCGCGCGGGCAGGAGAGCGCGGATGCCGGCGGCTCCATCGCTGCGCCAAACGTCGAGCGTCGGCCAATCCTCGATTGTCTTCGCCGCAGCCTCAATCGCCACAGCGAGCGCAGCGCGGGCCATTGCAAATTCATCTGTTGTGTCTCGAATGCGTATCGCCTTCGCTACGTCTCTCTCTAGCTGCTCGGGGGTCATCTCTCTGGCTCCTGGTCGGCGAGGGCGAGGAGGGCGTCGTGTATTTCGAGAACGTCCTCTGTCCATTCTTCTGTGCGGGACTCAGCAAGTCTTCGTAGCTTTGCCGCCGCCTCTCTCAGCGCTTTGCGGCCTTCGGCGCGCGCGGCGTCGCGCTCGGCGGCCGATAGTTCTGCATCTGAATAAACAATGTCTTTCTCCTCCTCGGCTTTCTCTGCGCGGTCGAGGAGAGCGCGGAGGAAGAGTGCGGCTCCGTGGCAAATGACGTTATCGCCAATGGATATGCGAATGGCGTCAAGCGCGTTCGCAACGCGCTCCACGTTCTCGCGCGTCGGTTCCGGGTCTGGGTGACCGCCTGGGTTCATCGGAAAGCTCATAGTCCATCTCCATTGTTAGGCCACGACGGTTTCATCTCAGCCTCCTTGTTCGAGAGTGCGGCGCTGGCGCAGCGTCGTCCAAGCATGAATGTTTTTCAGTGCGAAAGTCCGCTCACAGTCCTTCTCAACGTCTATCGCTTCAAGAAGCCATTGCGGCTCTTGGTGCCATTCGTTCGAGCCAAACGAGAGCCTAAGCGGTTCAATCACTCGCCTGGCGCGTTCACCTTTCCAATTGGTGTAGTCAATCTCGACTAGCAAACCTTCCATCTCTCACTCTCCCCGTTTCCGAAACCACCGCACCGCCGCAACACTCAGGATTGCTCCGAGGATTCCGACGCCGATCTCAGGCGCAGGCGCTCCGCAGCCAGCGGCGTTATTCCAGCCCGTCGAGGCGAAAGCGAGAGTTGGGGTGAGAATGAAGGCGATTGCAAGATTGCGTAGCATTGTCGTTTCTCCGTTTGAATTCGAAAACTTTCGCGGCCTTTGCCGCCTTTTCGTCTGCGATCCGTGCGCAGTATCCTCGCCACCACGCGCGAGACTCGCGTTCCATATGTGGAGCGAGAATGAGCGCCATGACTACCGCCCCAAGCGCGGAGCATAGGAGGTTCACAATCACGGCGCTTGCCTCTCGTAAGCATCGAGCCGAATTCCAAGCTCCCATGCGACTTGCCGGATATTTGAATCCGCGATCCTGCTTGGCCTCTCTCTGCGCGCCGCGATGGCTTTGCGGAACGCGCTCCAAAGCGCGTCATCTTCGGCAATGTCACTCGCCGTTACCTTTGCCTTCCCCGCGATCTTGGCTTCGTCCGCGGCCCTGGCGAGCTTCGCTACGCCCTGCGCGCCTTCGCGCCTCACGACTTGCGCCGCCGTCGTGGCAGACACAACGCCTTCGCGAACTAAGTTGTGAACCTCTTGCGGCGCGGCCTGGAAGTCGATCATTTGCGAAACGTATGTCGCGCTCTTGCCAACCTTGGCGGCGATATCTTGCACGCTAGCCCCAAGCGCCAGGGCGCGCTTGAACGCCACGCCTTGCTCGAGCGGCGTGAGGCGCTTCCCTGAATTGTGGATTGTCTGCGCCAGCACGCGCTCAACGTCATTAACGCCCCGCGTGTTTGGAATGCAGGGAATTGCGATTATCTCGACGCCGCGAGATATTGCGAGCATGACGGCCGCAAGGCGGCAATTTCCATCTTCCACATATACGTCGTCGCCTTCGGCAAAGATTGTTAGCACGCTCCCGGCCTTCCATCCGACAGCCGCAATAGATTGTGCTAGCGCCTCGACGTGCTCTTTGTTGTCTGGCGCTTCAAGGTCGCGCGAGTTCAGTCCCGGCTTGCTTTTGAGTCGGCGCGGATCGAAGTTGAGAAGCGTTCCGCGCGAATCCGCGAGCGATTTGAGGTCTGCCATCTTGGTCCCCTTTATATGATCGTTGCGTTGCGTTGCGTGGCGTTGCGCCGCGTTGCGTGGCGGGGCGGTGCGTTGCTGAGAGCGTCAAGGGCGGCGTCGCGCTCATTTTTTAGATTAAAAATCGTGCGCCTGAGCATTGATATACTAGATACTCTCTTGCGCTCGCGCTCCGACAGGAATTCGATGCGTGCCTCTAATTCGGAAATGCGGGCATCTCGTGGGTCTGCCATCTTGGTCCCCTTTATATGATCGTTGCGTTGCGTTGCGGCGCGCTGCGTCGCGTGGCGAAGCGAAGCGCAGGAAACTCAATTCGCCCTAATGGCCTCCGGCGCTTCGCGCTCGGGGCGATTGCTTGTCGGCTTGAGCGGCGAAGTCGTGGCCTCTAAAATTCGAAGCCGTCCAAGTTGCTCGCTTGCGATGGCCATTTCCGATCGGTCAAGGTTGCTCGATATGGCGATCTCTTGCACGCGCGACTGTCGCCTAGAGCCGCGGCGAACGTGCTGGAAAAACTTTGGCGCGCATCCGAGCATTTGCGAGCCGCTAAGGCGGGTAAACCCGAACTTTCTGACGCCCTCGATAACGACGCCGTGGTCGCGCGCCGCGATCCTCTTTGACGTTTGATACGCCGGGAGCGCCGAACTGACTTTGAAGCCTACCGCCGCCGACGCGGCTTCGAACGAGACATTCTCGCCGATTTTCACAGTTCGGAAAAACTCGACAAGCTTTGACGTCTCGAGCGACTGCGTGAATATAGGTCTCATGGTTTTTCTTTCATGTGGACGTTGCGTTGCGTTGCGGGGCGAAGCGCTGCGACGCGAAGCGCCGGAAACTCTCACGCCGACCAAACGAAGCTAGCCGGCCTAAATCTTCCGTTGCCCGCGGCGCTTTTCGTGATCGGCCGACCTCTGCCAACGCCAGCAAGCAAGCCTGCTTGCTCAAAGAAGCGCTCGAAAACTTCTTCCGGGATCGTGTCGTTAAAGACGCGCATTTCGAGCGTCCCGCGCCACGACGGGACGAATGGGAAAAAGCGCATGACGCGCGTCCCTGGTCCGCGCTTTCCGTTCGCGTGAGCGAAAATCTGAATTGGCTTCACATCGCCAATTTTGACGCCAAGGCCGACGTCATTCATTGCCACGACGCCGGTAGCAAATTGGCCCGTCCAGGTCTGATTTCCCTTGCCTGGGATTTTCTCATTCAAGAGGGCGGCCGTCTCGTCTAGCGCCATCTTGAAGGACACGCCGGGAACATAGACCTCGCCGTTTTCGAACGTGTGAGCCTTCTCACGCCAGCGGCGCTTTTCGTGCGCGTCCTTCGTCTCGCCCTTCTGGACGCTCGGCTCGAAATATTTCGACGGGCTGTAAGCCGTGAGCCCTTCGATTGTGATCGTGACGTTTCTCATTTTTGTTTCCTTTATGTGGACGTTGCGTTGCGTTGCGGTGCGTCGCGTTGCGGCGCGGCGCGATGCGTAGCGGCGGTTCTTTGACGGTTTCCCGTCGCGAAGGGCTCTCTTGAGAAAGCCCTTGCCGTCGGGAAGGCGACGTTGCGTTGCGTGGCGAAGCGAGGCGAAGCGAGGCGTGGCGAGGCGAAGGAAACTTCAAGCTCCTATGTGTTGCAGGATCGCGAGACAGACCGCGACAAGCGCGCGACCGTCGTGCAAGAGAGTGATTGCGTGATGCGCGAGCATGTCATTTGCTCCAGCATCCCGCGACGATGTATCCGGGGCCGCAATCGAACGGGCCGCGCGGCGCGTTTTGCTCTGCGATGCGCGATGCGAGCAGCGGCACGATTGCGGCCACAAACACAAGCGCCACGATGTAGATTGCGATCTCGCGCATGACTACATCCGATCAATGATTGTGAGGGGCTCTACCCAGGTCGGATAAAGCCAATGCAGCCAGGCGAGGGCGGCGAGCGCCAGCAATAGGGCGATGCGGAGAGCGGTTCGCATTGCGATCACTCCGCAGCCGCGTGATAATCGTATTCGCGGCCATGGCTATGAGCCAATTCGTCGCGAATTCTCGCCTCAATGCTCTTGCGTGCTCTCCCGCCATCGCGGCGAAGCTCTGAGACAATCGGCCTCCAAAGCTCGCTCATTTCGCAGATTGCGATTGAGCCGACACCATCGAAATCAATTTCGAGAGCGTCAACGGACCATTGGCCGTTTGCGTCAAACCCAATCGTCGCGTCGCCATAGACGAAGATCGCAAGCGCCGCGCCTTGCGCGCGGAATGGCTTGAACTCTTCGAGCTTGTAATTGATTTGACCGCACATCGTTTGAGCCCTCCAATCGGCGAGAATGCCGATTTGATGACTCCTGTTTATAACGATATGTTATGAGTGTCAATAACAATTTGTTATGTCGGAGGACAAAAAAATATGCCTCTCCTAACGCGCGGAATGTATTTAATTTTTTGTTTCGTTTCCAATCGTGACACGACCCAAAATAATGAAATCGAGGCTAACCGGGAGCCTGACCATAATTTTCCTCCACGCTTCGGCGTCCGGCTCGCGCTTCCCTGTCTCATATTGCGAATATCGTGGCTGCGATAAGCCAGCATCCTTTGCGAATTGCGTGGAGTTCTTCCCTGTCATCTCACGGGCCTGCTTTAGCCTATGAGCCCAATCCGGCGTTTCTGCTCTTTTGATCGCCGCGCTTATCGCGGCGTGAAACTGCGCTTTAGGCATTTGGTTCTCTCCGTCGGCCTCCAAGCATCCTAAATATCTGAGAAAATTCGCTATTTTTCAAATAACATTTTGTTATTGACACTCATAACGGATTGTTATATTCAGTGGCTCATGAAACTCGATGCCTACCTAAAATTGACCGGCCTGACCGAAGACGCCTTCGGAAAAAAGATCGGCGTTTCCGCAACGGCTGTGAACCATTGGCGCAACGGCGCGCGCACTCCGCGCGTCGCGCAAATGCAGAAAATCTTCCGTGTGACGGAGGGCGCAATCGCGCCATCGGATTTCATCGCAATGCCGCCGCGTGGTGACGGCGCTGTCTATGGGGCTCAATCATGACTTCTCTTTCCTTGGACGAGGCGCGAGCACTCGCGGCTTATGCGGACGGCGGATTGGGCAATTGTTCGCACATTCGCAGCGCTATGAAAAAGCTCGGTGCGGAGAACTGCGACGAGCTTATGGAAATTTGGAGCGGCAACCAATTCGAGCGCGCCCTGCGCTCGGAGCATGACGCGCGCCGCGCCGATCCTGACTTCAACGCAGCGCGCCTGCCCTACTGAATTCCCCGGCCTTCCGACCTGGCCGGGTGAAGCGTGAGCCGCAACGCATGTGCGGCGCTCTTTGGTTCCTCCCTAGACTTCCCCAGGGCTGCGGCCCTGGGGCTTTTAGAACTCGCTACGCAATTCGAGTTCTAGCGTGGGAGTAGCAACATGGTCTGCGATCTCAAATCGCAATCGGAGAAAACAAAAATGAGCGCACATGCCTATGTCGAGAGCGCGCGCCGCATGGCTGCGTTTGTCGAAGAAAGCGAGCGCTCGAATGATCTAAATTCGACGCGCGCGCACCTGCAAAACCGTTACGGCCTACCTAGCGGTCTTCTCTATTCGCTGCGCAATCGACCTCCCAAATCAATATCAGCCGAACTTTACGACCGTCTTTGCGCGGCCGTGGAATCTGCGGCTGAAAAGCAAATGAAAGCCTTAGAACATGAAATTGCCACGGCTCGCTTATCTCGCACGCGCTTTGATCCTGCTTCTTTGGAGCAAGCGACGATTGCGATTGAGCGCGCGCGTGAAATCCTGAGCGAGGGAAATGAAGGATGAGGCCCGCCGCCTGGATTGCTTTTGGTTTCCTTACCGGGATTGCGCTCGGGCTTGCGTCCGCACTCCTCCCGGCATTTTGGGAGCCGGTTCACGAAAGCGCCGACGGCGCGCGATGGATAGAGCCACGCAAATGAGAACGATCATTTTCAAGGTCGAGAGCGAGCCGGTCGCCTTCGCGCGCGCCAGGGGCGGGACGATGACGAATCATCGCTTCACGCCTCCGAAGCAGCGCGGATACATGAAGCTCATTCGTGACAACGCCGCGCTGGCGATGAATGGCGAAGCGCTTTTCGATAGCGCGCTGATCCTTCAAGCGCGATTCGTTTACAAGCCGCCCGCGTCGTGGTCGAAAAGGCAAAAAGAGTTCGCCATCGGACGGCCAAAGACGAGCAAGCCTGACTTGGACAATCTGACGAAGATCATCAAGGACGCATTGAACGGCGTCGTCTATCGCGACGACGCGCAGGTAGCCTCGCTCACCGTCCAGAAGACTTACGGAGATCGGGACGAGATCATCGTCACACTGAGCGAAATCGATTCCGCAACCGTCCTCCCGTCGGTTCGCGGTGCTGGCGCTGGGGGAGGCTGCGGCAAGTTTGCGCCTCCCTCAGTCGGCGCAGCCTAGGAGTGCGCGGGGCGGGCGGACCTTAGAGACGTCCGAAAAGTGTGAAAATGAGCCCTTCGCGCGTTCCCCGCGCGCACCATGCAAGGGCTCAAAAAAGAAAGGGCTCTAAAGTGTCGATATCATTCGCAGACTTGCGCCAGGTGCGGGCCGACAAGCCGCCTCGCATCTTGATTTATGGGGAGCCTGGGAAGGGAAAAACCTCCCTTGCCGCTTCGTTCCCTTCTCCCGTCTTCTTGCAGATCGAGGACGGAACGCCGGGCGATCTTGAGCTTACGAGCTTTGGTTTGCTCAAGAGCTTTACCGAACTGATGCAAGCAATTGTGGCGCTATACGAGTCGCCGCACGAATTCAAAACCGTCGTCGTCGACAGCGTGACGGAATTGCAACGCATTGTGTTTGCGGAGACGTGCGAGCGCGGCGACGATAAGGGGCACAAGAAAGAGAATATCGAGGACTTCGGATACGGCAAGGGCTATGTGCTGGCGCAGCGTGTGTGGCAGGAATTCCTCGACGGCCTCAACGCTCTGCGGCGTGATCGCGATTTGGCAATCGTTCTCATTGCTCATTCCGCCGTCGAGCGCTTCGATGATCCTGAGACGGTCTCCTATTCGCGGTGGGCAATCGACCTGCACAAGCATTCAGTCGGCGCAATCGAGCGCGATATGGATTGCATTTTCCTTCTCAAGTCCGGAGTGAACTTGAAAAAGGAAGAGGTTGGATTTTCCAAAGAGCGCGCCATCGCAGACGGAGGCGGTGCGATTTTCATTCACACGGAAGGCCGGGCGGCGTTCGACGCGAAAAACCGCTACGGCCTTCCTTCGAAACTCAAGTTCGAGAAAGGGGAAGGCTTCAACGCGCTTGCGCCTTTCCTTCCCGGCTTCACGACTCAAACCGAACTGAAAAAGGCATCCTGATATGGCACAGCTAGGCGAGGCTTTCGACGCCTCAACAGTAGAACCGCGCGACGATATCTCTCCCGTTCCTCCCGGCGAATACATCGCCGAAATTGTCGAGAGCGACATTGTCGACACGAAGGCGAAGGACGCCCACGGAAACCCCAACGGGCAGACGATCACTTTGACCTGGAAGATCGTTCAAGGCGACTTCGAAAACCGGCGCGTTTGGGACCGGATCAACTTCCGGCATACGAACGAGGTCACGCAGCGCATCGGGCAGCAAGCGCTTGCCGAACTGTGCACGGCCGTCGGACTCAAGGGGCCGCTTGACGACACGACTGAGCTTCACGGCGTCCCGGTCGAAATCCGCGTCGCGATACAGCCCGCAACGGATCAATACGCCGCGAGCAACGTCGTGAAGCGCTACCAGCCCGCTGACGGCCGGCCGGTCGCGGAGGCGCGCCAGGAAGTGAAGCGAGCCGTCTCCCAGGCCGCGCCTCCCAAGGCCGACGCGGCTGGCGGTAGCGCCCCGAAGTGGATGAGGCGCTAACGAATCTCATGGGGTCGCGACCGTGAGTGGGGGCGCGTCGGTAATGTTGAAACAGACCATCCGTCGCGCCCCGCTTCCCCTTCCCTGATCGAATGAACGCACTTCGGCGCGAACGCTAGAGGCTTGCCGCAATGGCTCCCGTCCCTCCCATGAAATCGCCCGTCGCGCTCGCAATCGAAGCGCACTATCGCGACGTGCAAGAGCCGCGGGACGACGCAACGTTGCGCTGCTCCAAGATCGGCGAAGAGTGCGAGCGCTCGCTCTGGTATTCTTTCCGCTGGACAACGCCTCTCAAGCGTCACGATGGCCGCGTCGAGCGCCTGTTCCAAACCGGCCACCGCGAAGAGGATCGCATGATTCGAGACCTCCGCGTTATTGGCTGCTCCGTGGACGGCACGCAAGACGACGTTTCATTTCTCCGCGGAATTCTCACGGGACACATTGACGGGCGCGTTATCGGCGTCCCTGGCGCGGAGAAAACAGAGCATCTTTTGGAGTGCAAGACACACAATCAAAAGAGCTTTGACGAATGGAAAGTAAAAGGCGTCGAGGCGGCGAAACCGGTTCACTACGCGCAAATGCAAATATATATGCATGGCCTTGGGCTAACGCGCGCGCTCTATCTCGCTCACAACAAAAACACGGATGAAGTAGAGAGCGAGCGAGTCAAATATGATCCGCTCTTTGCAGAAAAGTTAGTTGCGAAAGCGGAGCGCATCGCCTTCGCGGATCGTCCGCCGCCGAAACAAGAAAGCTTCGCTTGCCGATGGTGCAAGCATGAGAAGATTTGTCGCTATGACGACTGGCCGCGCTTCAATTGCCTGACGTGCTTGCACGCCAATTTGCTCAAACATGGTGAATGGGAATGCACGCGTCATCTTCGCGCGCTTTCGATTGCAGAGCAAAAAGCCGGTTGCGCCTCGCATCTTTACATTCCCGATCTCGTGCCGGGCGAGCAGATCGACGCGGACGAAAGGTCGGCAACGGTCACATACAATCTTCGCGTGCGCAGCGGCCAAGAGCTTTACGTTGACGGACGCGACCCTAAGCCAATCGTTTTGGAGGTAGAGGAATGAGCTACGCGCTTAAAAATAGGACGCCTTCTATCATCGCCGATGAATTCGGCGAACTCAAAGAAGAGATCGCCCTGCTCGAAAAGAAGCTCGACGAATTGAAGGATGAAATTCACGCCATCGGCGAGGACGCCATTGCCGGCGAGCGCTGGACGGTCACGCGCTCTGAAAGCACGTCAAAGCGCCTCGATACGAAGGGGCTGCGCGAGCTTCTAGGCGACGCGCTCGCGCCCTATGAAAAGGAAAGCAAAGCCGTGCGCCTACTCGTCAAGCCGACGCCGCGCGTAAGAGGTTGGAACGAATGAGCGCCGCTCGAACGCGCGCCCGCGTCCGCGCCGAAGCGCTCGGGACGGCCTCAAAGATCGCTTTCGCGCTAGCCGCCCCGATTGTTCTTTGCGCCCTGGTCGCTTGCGCCGCGCTGCTTATCGCCTGCGTTCCCGCATGGCTTCTAGCGCTCGCCTCCGGCGAGCTGACGAAGCGCGCGCACGACGCTTGGGATAGCCTGCCATTCGAGGAACAGCAATGATTAAGCGATCTATCAGCACGCTGCGCGACAAAGAAAACGCCATGCTCATGCTAGAGCAAAAGAAGGCGTTTCTTCGTAAAGAGCATACGCAGAGCGGGGCTGTTCTTCTTTTTTGCGTAAATGGCGTTGAGCTTCCTATCTCTAAAAAACACGCCATCGCATTTGCCGAATGGTTCGAGCTTCATGGCTCGGGCGATGGTCTTCTTTTTGGTCATCATCAAACCTCTGCGGTGCGGTCATGACAACACAATCTCGCATCGAGGGCGCGCCGTCTGCGAATCCGGTTAGCGATTGGCGCGAGACGGCGATTGAACTGCGAAAACAGGGAATGAGTTATCGCGCCATAGGTATGCGCATTGGCAAACCAATGCAGACCGTCCACAACGCTATTGCGGGCGTTGCGGTAGGGCGCTCGCATCGCATCGCGGAAGTTCATCATTCGATGGTGAAAAAATGGGAGCGCCGCCCCGCGCCAGCGCGTCGCGATCATATGCCGCACGCTATCGCCTTCGCTCGCGGAGAAATAACGCGCGAGGAATTGTCAAAAAGATTGCGGGGCGAATAATGCAACTCCGTTATTATCAGCGCGAAGCCTGCGACGCCGTTTTTGACTACTGGCGCAATGGCGGCGGCAATCCCCTAATCGACCTGGCGACAGGGACGGGAAAAAGCCTTGTGCTGGCGACGCTCTGCAAAGAGTTGATCGAGGCATACCCAAGCGTTCGCATTCTTATGCTTACGCACGTCCGCGAGCTTGTCTCGCAAAACGCGCAAGCTCTCTTGCGCGCGTGGTCGCAAGCTCCGCTCGGGATAAACAGCGCCGGCCTTGGACGCCGCGACCGCCATTCGCAAATTCTTTACGCCAGCGTTCAAAGCGTGGCGAAGGATGACGCATATTCGATTGGCGAGCGTCACGTTGTCATCGTCGACGAAGCGCACCTAATTCCAAAGAGCGGAGCCGGCCAATATCTGCAACTGATCGGTCGCTTGCGCGAGCGCACGCCAGACTTGCGCGTCGTGGGGCTCACAGCGACGCCCTATCGCCTGGGAACGGGACGGCTCGACAGGGGAGAGGGAGCAATCTTTAACAAGGTTGTTTATCAATACGGCATAGCGAAAGGCGTTGACGATGGCTTTTTATCTCCGCTCATATCTCGCGCGACTGGACAAATTATCGACGTGTCGAAAGTCGGCAAGTCTGGGGGCGAGTTCAAAGCCGATGCGCTCGAACAAGCCTGCAACGTTGATAAAATCACGCAAGCGGCTTGCGACGAGATTATCGAACGCGGGAAGGGCCGCCGCGCGTGGCTCGCGTTCTGCTCGGGCGTTTTGCACTCTCAAGCTGTTAGAGATGCTTTACTTGCGCGGGGAATATCTTGCGGAACGGTTTCGGGAGAAACGCCAAAGGGCGAGCGCGAGGCAATCTTTCGCGCATTCAAAGACGGCCGCCTTCAAGCGCTAACAGGTTGCCAGGTCTTTACGACAGGCTTCGACGCCCCGCGAGTCGATCTCATTGCGATGCTTCGTCCGACGCTCTCGACATCGCTCTATGTCCAAATGCTCGGACGCGGGACGCGCATCGCGGAAGGCAAAAAAGATTGCCTCGTGCTCGACTTCGCCGGCAATGTTCGACGGCACGGCCCCGTTGACGCGGTGACAATAAGGGGCGCGAAGGAAGCCGGCTCTGTCGCAGAGGACAGCGTTCGCGCGAAGGAATGCCCGGACTGCGAAACGCTTGTCGCCGTCGCAGCGACGGAATGCCCGAACTGCGGCCACGAATGGCCGCGCGATATCACGCCAAAGCATGACCGCACCGCCGACAAAGAGTCGGCTGTCATGTCGCGCGAGATTGTCGATAGGTGGCTAACCGTCTCGTATGTATCGGCGCATGTCCACGCCAAAGATGGCAAGCAGTCTATGCGCGTCGAGTATCTTTGCGGAAAATCTATTTATCGCGAATGGGTGACGCTCGATCATATCGGATACGCGAAGGCCAAAGCGCAGAAATGGTGGCGCTCAGTTGTTAGCGACAATGCGCCTTTGAGCGTCAAAGACGGCGTGTCGCGCTTTCGCGACGAAGCACACATCGCGGCAATTCAGATCGAGCGCGACGGCAAATATTGGCGCGTTTGCGCGTGGCGCGTCTATGGCGCGCAAGGTCGGCTGATGGAAGTCGACAGAGACCTAAAAGCGCGCCATGCGGCGCTGCAACTCATGGAGGCTGCGGAATGAAAGTCGAATGCCCTAGATGCGAAAATGAGTTTCACACAGACGAAGAGGGCGAATTCGGTAACGCGCTTAGCGCTTACAGATGCAGGCGCTTCGAGGATGCTCTGCGATATTTGGAAGAGGGCCTACCCGATGAATTCTTCGGCTTCGCCGAAGACGTCATCAATCACCTTAGGAAAGATAATAAGCAATGATACCAGTCGACGTAATTATCTTGACGCCGCGCGAGAAAATGCGCCGCATCGTAAAGCACGCCGCTTCTGACTTCAAAATTTCGGAACGCGATATCATGAACGGCGAACAGCTTCGCTCAGTCGTAAACGCAAGGCGTGAGGCGATAAGGCGGATCAAGCTCGAGTTTCCAAACATGAGTATCGAGCAAATATCGCGCTTCTTTAATTTGGAGCGGACGACGATCTTGCATAATTTGGGCTGGACGAAAGCTGCTAAATCTCTCGGAATTTGCGCGGTCCCGCGCAAAGCAACGTCGCGCGATGCGACAGGAAGGTAAAACATGACCTACACGCTAGAGAAATTCAAAAGCGAATACGGAAAAATCCCCGTGAAAGAGATCGCGTCGGCCCTTGGCGTCAAGCCTACCGTCGTCGGTATCGGCGCGAGCTTGCTTGTCGCCCTTGGCGAGGTCGATCCAGTCGAGCGCAAGCGCGTCGCGGTGACGCCGGAATGGGACACGGAGAAGGCCGAAGACCTCTTTAAAAAGGGCGTCAAGGTCAAGGAAATTGCCGCCTATCTCAAGGTCAAGGCGCTTTCTGTGACTGCGCATTTGAAGCGCGTCGGCCTTATCGCGAAACCCGTCTCGATCTCCGAGGCGCTCGGGGAAACGCAAACTCCGTAAGGACTAATCGACGTGGCTATTCTACTCGGACGGCGGGATAAAGAGCCGATTTGTTGCGGCGTCTGCGGTCGCCAGGCTGGGCCGAATGGTCACGTCGCCTTCAATCGCAAGGATATCGTCTGGCTTTGCGATGATGGCGAGTGCTGGACGGCTGCAACGCGGATTTACAAAATGCCGGCAAAACAACTCTCACGATACGAAGAAATTGCAATCACAGAAGGCGTTAAAAAGAGCGTCGACGCGCTGCTAACTTCCGTTCTCAATGAAGTTTGGAGCGCCGGCGTTCGCAACCTCGACGACCTCGACGGGCCGAAGTTTGCGAAGATCGCAAGCGCCTTCGCTGAATCGGCCGACACGCAGCAATCAATCAAGTCCTTCCTCGAGGGATACGGCGAAAGCGTCAAGGCGCAAGTCTGCGCCGGCGATCCGCCGTTCTAGCCTCCGCATCGCACCGCATCGCTCCGCATCGCGCCGCTACGCAACGCAACGTTTTTAAGAAAGAGAAAAGCAGTGTCGCAAAACCTCGAGGCGGCTTTGCGCCTTGCTCGCTCAGGATTGCTCGTTTTTCCCGCGGATTGGCGGGAACATCCGAAAAAAAAGAATAGCCCGCGCAAGTCTCCGCTCGTCAATAGCTGGCCTTCTGATGCGACGCGCGATGAAATTCAGATAGGCAAATGGTGGCGCGCTTGGCCGGACGCCTTGCCGGCGATACCCGCTGGCGCAAATAAGCTTCTGATCATTGACTGCGACAAGAGGCCGGACTGCGACGGCGTTGCATATTTCGAGACGCTTGTCGCAGAGAACGGATTGCCAGACCCCGCCCCGTTAGTCGAGACGATATCGGGCGGACGGCATGTCTATTTCAAGCTTCCCGACAGCGCGCCGGGTAACTCGCCTGGGGCGCTCAAGGACCACGGGATAGATGTTCGCGGCGCGGGCGGTTATGTGATCGCGCCGGGGGCGGTATGGAATGGCGGCGGCTGGCGCAAGCTTCCGGATAGCCCCGGTCTCGACCGCGCGCCGGATGCGCCCGCGTGGTTGCTCGATATTCTCAAAAATCCCGTGGTGCACATTCCCGCCACGGAACAAAAACAACGCATTGCGCGCCGCCACGACCTCGACTGCGCGCAAGGGGACGAGCGGAGGTATATCGAGGACGCGCTGTCATATGTCTCGAGCGACGGGCGAGAGGAATGGTTGCGCATCGGCATGGCGCTTCATGAGAGCGGCGAGGCGTGGGCGCGCGAGGTTTGGGACACCTGGTCGCGGGGCTCGTCCAAGTTCGATCCGCGGGAGCAGGATAAGGCGTGGCGCTCCTATTCGCGGGGCTATGGCGGCCTGAAAGTCACTCTCGGGACCGTCGTGGACATGGCCAGGCTTTCTGGCTTCGCGGGGCGCAAGTTCGAGCCGGAGCGCAGGGAATATAACGGGCCGATGATCGCCCCGACGAAATCGCCCCGGATCAAAGCGCTCGCGAAGTCTCCGGAAACGCCCCCGTGGTTGCGTGATCGGAAGGCCCCGACGCTGGACACTTCGCCGATCGAGGCAATTCTGGCGCGCAAGGGGCTCGTCTCGCAGATAGCCAATTGGATATTGAGCGTCGCTCGCAGGCCGCAGAAATCCCTAGCCGTCGCAGCCGCATTGTCGGCCGTCGGGACCGTCGCGAGCAGACAGCTTGTGACGCCTACCAGAGCCAATGTCGTCTTATATTTGATGATGGTCGCAGAAACAGGCTTCGGAAAAGACGCGCCTTTAAAGGGATTAAAGACAATTCTTAAAGAGTCCGGACTTGCGGAATTGATCGGGCCGGAGGGGATTAGCAGCGATGTGGGGCTTTATGACTATGCGGCGCGGCAACCTGTGTGCTGTGTGACGATTGACGAATTTGGAGAGATATTCGCGGCTAACAAATCAAATAACGCTGCTCCGCATACGCTGAAAATCTCTGCGGCGTGGCGCAGGCTCTATGGCGGCGGGATTGTCACGACGCCGCACGCAGCAACGCGCCCAAGCGTCGCTCTCGATAACCCATGCGTTTCGCTCCTGGCTGCGTCGACGCCTGGGCAGTTTTACGACTCGATAGGCGTTGCCGAGCTTCTAAACGGCTTCGTCAATCGCTTCCTTCTATTCTCTGCGCCAAGGGCCGCAAAGCGCCATCCGACGCCAGGAGACGAAAAACGGCCCCCGAAGGCGTTGACGGAAGGGCTCAAGGCGCTCGCAGATCGGCCGGGAGGGTCGAACTTCTCACGCTTCCGCAGCCAGGGAACGGCACAAAGCGATTGCGACCCTGAAATTGTGAATTGGACAAAAGACGCGGAGGCTGCGTGGCTCTCCTATGAGGATGAGTGCCTAGAGAGGATCGAGACGGATAAAGCCGCAAAGGCGCTCGCGGCAAGATGTGCCGAGAATGCGATAAGGGCCGCAACTGTGCTCGCTATTGGGGAGAATTTAGAAGAGCCGATTATCGAAAAAGAACATATAGAAATAGGCAAATCTCTCGCGGAAGCTTCGTTCAAAGCGCTCATATCCGGCATAAATTCGCACGTCCCAGGGAGCAGCGGATTTGACATAGACGACAAGATAGAAGCGAAGATTGACGAAAATGGCGGCGAAATTTCAAGGCGCGATCTATACGCTTCTGTGCGGAGAGCGTTTAGAAACTCTCGCTCTTTTGACGAAAAGATGCTAGAATTGCAAGAGGCTGGCATTATCGAAATAGCCCTATTGCAGCAAGAGCGCGGCGGTCATCCGCAAAGATTTTATAAGCTCATTCGACGCTCATAACCCCGGCTCAGCGAGTGCGCGCGCCCGAGTGTGACAAATCGAGCGTGTGCGTCTTATAATTTAATGCAGCGCAAGTGCGGACGGTCACTCTCGCCATTTTTACACACTCGCGCACACACTCGTAAGTCATTGATTTTGCTTCAACATACATATATAAAAGAATCAAGTGTGTTCATTTTTTCTTTCTATAGTCTCTTTCTTTAGTTCTTTTTTTGTTCCTATTTTTTTAGTTTCTCTTGCACACTCGACACACTCGACACACTCGACCGGTCGAGCGCCCCAAAAAAATCCCTCCCGAGGGGCTTGACTGTGACTTGTCACGGTGATAGGTTCTAATCATCAGAGCAATGGAGGACGAAATGAAAGCGACAGGAGTGACGGAGATGACCATTAAAATCACCCGCCGAGCTTGTGACGGTTTCCGCGATATGCGGACGTTCAAGACGATCAAAGGGGCGCGAGCTTTCGCTGTGAAATATGTGGGCGAGAACCCTGAAATTGGCAGCGACTACGCAGTAAGCGCTGACGGCGTTGCCACAATCCGCGTGGAAGGCGTTACGCTTAGGGAGCTTTTCGCGGGAGAGGTCGCCGCCCCCAAGATAGCCGATGATTACCGTATGGTTCGCGAAAGCAATGGAGATGACTGGTTTTTATATTCCGTTTATTTAGGAGACCGTCGCTTAAATTCATTCGACTCCGCAGCGGAGGCATGGGAGTGCATCGCAATGTCGCGTGAGTATGACGCTTATTGCGCAGCGGGTATGGCGTGACATGTCGCTATCAATCATCGAAACGCAAACAGGAGTGACGGAAATGGCGCGTAAGGCAAAAGTTCTGCAAGTATGGACGCTGAGAAATGCATCTGGCCAATATATCGGCAATTACCGCGCTTACAGCGCAGATGCGGCTATTTCTCGTTTCATGAACGACCAAAATGTTTATATGTCGATATTTCGACATGGGACTCCTGTTAAGGCAAAAGAAATTTATGCTTCTGTTGAGCCGTCCGACAATGTTGCAATAATTCAATTCGATGCCGCCTAACCCCACGGGAGCCCTTCGGGGCCCCGACTATCCTGAGAACGGAGAGAGAAATGGCTAAAATAGAAATTCCCGCAGGAAGGCAACGGGTTTGCGAAAATTGCGCCTTCTTTGAAAGAGACTCCGAAGAATCGACGCTTATGGGAGAGTGCAAGAGATATGCGCCTAAGCCGTGGAACGGAGAAGAGGGCGTTCTTCAGGATTTTATTGCAAAATGGCCGTCCGTCTGCATTTCGGAATGGTGCGGAGAGCATGAAATTATTCGAGAGCAATAGCCCATGATCGCTCAAACCGACGCACAGCGCCAAGCCCGGTCCCGCGCCTCCCGCAAAGAGGCCGGGGGCCGGTCGCTGACTATCATGCTCACAGCGGACGAGGCGAAGGCGCTGGACGCGCTTGTCGAGGCGACAGGATGGGCGGCTAGGGACGCTGTTGGATACGCGCTCAAAGGATTGCGGGACAGCCTAGAGCGTGACATAAGCGAGACACAGCACCGCGACTGACGGGCGGACCTTTCCTGAGAGGCCCGCATTGTCCACCCTCCGCAATTGGTTTGCAGTAAAATGTTGGCTCCCTGACGTGGCAGTCGCTCGACGCATCGAGCGCCTGGGCTTTTCCACGTTCCGACCGGAGCGGCACGTTTACTCGCGCAAGCATGGCCGGGAAACCATGCGCGCGACCTCGCTCATGCCGGGATATGTCTTTGTCGGGGCTGTCGAGGCCCAGGATGCATTTAGGGCCGCTCAGGCCACAGGGGTAGCTTACCTGCTCGGAAATCGCGTAGGCGATGCGTTTGCGCCAGCGCAAATACCGTCGCAGTGGGTCGAGGCGCTGCGCGACGCCGGCCCCGCGGTCGAGGGGAAGGCCATCGCGTTCAAAAAGGGCGAAAACGCCAAGGTCGCTCTCGGAAAGCTAGTAGAGATCATCGGTGAATTCGAGAGATTTGACGAGACCGGTAAAGCCGTGTTAAATGTCATCCTGTTCGGCACGCAGCGCAGCGTTCATGTGCCGGCCGAACATTTGGAGCGAGCAGGCTAACCGCCACGGACACTGCGCCGTCTCCGGCTTAATCCCCGCAAGCGATTTGCGGGGAAGTCCAAAAATTTGCCTCAGTTTTCCGTCGCCCCGCCCCGCCACGCCCCGCCTCGCATCGCACCGCAACGCAACGCAACGTTTTTCAGTTAAGGGCAGCGTGAGAGTATCCGCGAGCGGCCATGCAGCCGATCATGACCTCGCGCGCCATGCGAACGCGGTCAACTTCCTGGTCGATCCCGCCAGCGACCCCGGATGATAGCTGCGCCTTCGCGGCCTCTCCTGTGCAAGCGGAGGTTTCTATCTCACGAGCCGGCTTGCCGGAAGCGCTCAGCCATACCTCTGGCTTACGCGCCGCACAGCCCGTAAGGGCGATCATCGAAATCAAGGCGCAAATTCGTATCATCATTCACACTCCTATCGAGGTCTGTGATGATAGCGACGAATAAGGCGCATTAAGGGCCGTAAATGACGACGCGACCATTCCAAACCGGCGACGTTGTGACGCTGACTTGCTCATATATCCGAATGACCGTGAGGGAATTGTCGGAGCCTCGCCTCGAGGAAGCATATAGGCAAGAGGTCATGTGCGAATGGCTCAACGTCGACAACGCCCTTCAAACCGCAACATTTCTTCCGGCGCAATTGCAGCTAATCACCGCAGCGCCGACGCAGGCATGAAATTAATCGAGGTTAATCAAAATGGCGCACGGCGGCGCGAGGCCAGGGGCTGGACGCAAACACGGTTCAAAAACGAAAACTAATGCAGAGCTTCGGGAGCTATGCCGGAAGTATGCGCCAGAAGCAATTACTGCTTTAGCGCAGATTGCGTTCGGAAGTGAAATTGACGGAGTAATATTTGCGGCGGCAACCGATGAGAAGGCGCGCATTGCCGCAATTAAAGAGCTACTAGACCGCGGATATGGAAAAGCTGTGCAGCCCGTTGATGGCGATGGTGAGGGCGGCGCGATCAATGCGAAATTGACGGTCAAGTTTGTCAAATCAAATCTCAATCCCGGAAGCGTTTGAAGGATTATTCACGCCTTCACGCTATAAGGCTTATTTCGGCGGACGTGGATCGGCAAAGTCACATTCGGTCGCAACGGCGCTTCTAATTCGTGGAGCGCAAGAGACGCTGCGCATCGGATGCTATCGAGAAATTCAGAAGTCAATTCGCGACTCGAGCAAGCGGCTTCTTGACGACAAGATAGACGCTATGGGGCTCAATAAGTTCTATCGCTCGACAGACACGGAGATAAGCGGGGCGAATGGATCGCTTTTTTTGTTTAGTGGATTGCGCTCAAACCCTGAAAGCGTGAAATCGACAGAGGGTTTAGATATAGCGTGGATCGAGGAAGCGCGAAGCGTATCGAAAACGTCTCTCGACATTCTTATCCCGACGCTGCGCAAGCCTAAGTCAGAATTATGGTTTTCGTGGAATCCTGTTTCTAAAAAAGACCCTGTAGACGAGATGTTTCGTGGCGCAATGCCGCCTCCTAATTCGATCATTAAAGAAGTCAACTTCGATCAAAACCCGTTCTTTCCTGACGTGCTTCGCGAGGAAATGGAATGGGACAAGCGGCGCGATCCCGACAAATACGCGCATATATGGCTTGGCGAATATCAGCGCAATTCAGAAGCGCGCGTGTTTAAAAACTGGCGCATCGGATCGCGCGACGAATTCAATCATGCGCCAGACGAGCGGCTTTATTTCGGCGCGGATTGGGGCTTCTCTGTCGATCCAACCACGCTTGTGCAAATCCGCGTTCGAGACCGAACGCTTTATATAGACCGCGAAGTTTATAAGGTCGGATGCGAGATAGATGCGACGCCGGCTCTTTTCGACAAGATACCGGCTTCGCGACGATGGCCGATAAGAGCAGACAGCGCGCGGCCTGAAACAATCTCTTACATGCAAAAACGCGGCTTCAATATCGTATCGGCGCTCAAAGGGCCGAACTCCGTCGTGGACGGTATCGAGTTCCTGAAATCATTCGATATCGTCATTCACCCCGACTGCACACATACGATAGATGAATTCGCGCTATACAGTTACAAAGTAGACAAGCTAACAGGCGAGGTTTTACCCGTGCTAGAAGACAAGAAAAACCACGTCATAGACGCCGCTCGATATGCGCTCGAGGGAGTGCGACGCGCGCCGGTCGCCCCGAGGATTGCGCGCCTCTGATGTGGCCTTTCTCGTCTCGCAAGATAGAAGCGCCGCACGTTGAGCCGAAGATTGCCGCTTCGCCGATGATCGAGCGCAAAGACTCGCGCATCGGTCCGCTTATTTCGGCGCGCGTTCTCGACTTGCCGCAATGGGCGCGGCGGAACTTTGACCAATCGGCGCGCGAAGCTTATCAGCAAAACCCCGTCTTTAACGCTTGCGTTTATAAGACGGCGCGCGCCGCGGCTTCTGTTCCGTTGGCGATCATGCGCGGCGAAGAGGAAGCCGACATTCCAGAGCTTCGCGCCCTCTTGAACAGACCGAATATCGCGCAGGATGGCGAAGCCTTCCGCATCGCTACGCTTTCCGACCAAATGATTGCCGGCGAGTTCTTCGCGGAGCGCGTTGACGTTGGGAAGAGGCCGAAAGAGCTTTATAGATGGTCGCCCGGCCTGACTACGGTCGATCCGGGAGCGGACGGCTTTCCGCAGAGCTACACGTTCAAGCTCGCAAACGGAAAGCGCACCGTCCCTGTAGACCTGAAAGCCGGAAACGTGCCGATATTGCACGTCAAGGAATATAACCCAACGGATGATTGGCGCGGCATGTCGAATGTCGATCCTGCGGCTTTCGCAATCGACATGCATACGGGCGGCTTGCGTTGGAATAATGCTCTCTTGAAAAATGGCGCGCAGCCGTCTGGCGCTCTCGTCTATGCGCCGTCCGAGGGAACGCAACAGCTTTCTGAAGAGCAATGGGACGCCCTTAAGCGTGATCTTGAGGAAGTCTATAGCGGCTCAAAGAACGCTGGAAAGCCGCTTTTGCTGCAAGGCGGCTTGGATTGGAAAGAGATGGGCTTTTCGCCCAAGGACATGAATTTCGAGGACGGCATGAACAGCGCGGCGCGATTGATCGCTCTTGCGCTTGGCGTTCCTCCGCTCATTCTCGGAATTCCCGGCGATAACACATTCGCCAATTACGAAGAGGCAAACAAGGCTTGGTATCGCGAAACGATATTGCCGATGCTCACGCAATGGTGTCGCGCAATGTCGTGGTGGATCGGCCCGTCATTCGGAAGCGATGTTTCGATTGTCCCCGATACGGATGACCTAGAAGTCTTTGCAGACGAGCGCGCCGCGGAATGGGACCGCATCGAAAAAAGCACATCGATGACGATAAACGAAAAGCGCGAGCATCAAGGATTGCCGCCCGTCTCAGGTGGCGACGTTATTCTCGTTTCGTCAATGCTTGTGCCTCTTGAGGCGGCTGGCGCAATGCCGGAAGGCGGCGCGAGCGAAAGCGACGATGACGAAGACGTTAACATCGGCGGCGAGGGCGAAAATGAGTGATTTGATTCTGCGCCGTCAAAAGAACGGAGACAAGAGCATTCTAGTTGACGGCGTGACGCTTGTCTCTCTCGAGGATTTCGAAGCGTTCATTGCCGAGCTTGCTTGCCTTGCCGAAGCGGCTTGGCCGGAAGATGATAGCGGCGAGGGCGAAGACGATGATTGATCTTCTCTTGGTTTGCACGCTTGCCGCGAACATGGCCGGCGCATGGGAGCAGATCGCGCGCGCCAATCCTGGCGACAAGAGCCTCGAGGCTGTGGCGATCATGCGAGCCCTCGAGCGCGACGCGGTTTGCAGGGCGAATGGCGCTAACAAGGCGTGAGCGGCGTATTCGACGCCATGTCATTCTTGGCGCGACACTTGAGCGCGCTCTTGAGCATGATCTACAGAAAATCATTGCTCGCATCGGGCGCGCCGCCGCAGAGATGGCCGGCAACGGTCAAGCGCACCTGGCGGCGAACGTCGTCGCTCAATACGAGCAAGCGTTACATAATGCGATCAAAAATCGTCTCACGGTCGCGGCGCTGGCGAGCGCGAAACTGGTGATCACGGAGCTTGCATCAGAAGGCAAGTCGGACTTTCAGCTTGAGACGAAATTCCTCTCGCTATTCGAGATAGCACAATCCGCCGTCACACATTGGATTGTGAATTATTCGGCTCAAAAGGTTGTGCGTATCTCCGACTCGCTCAAGCGTCTCATTCGCGCTTCGATCCGACGGGGAAACGACGAAGACGAGCCGCCGCGAGTTTTGGCGCGACGAATTCGAGCCGAAACGCATGGCGAGATCGGCAAGCATAGAGCGCAGCGCATCGCCAGAACTGAAACGCATGTCGCGGCAATGTTCGGCTCCAATGCAGCAGCGGAAGCGACGGGACTAGACTTAGACAAGGAATGGGGCGCGACAGAGGACGCTAGGACGCGCCTAGCGCACTCAATCGCTGACGGTGAGACGGTCGCTAAGGACGCAGACTTTATCGTCGGAGGCGAGCGCCTTCGCTACCCTGGCGATCCGCACGGGAGCGCTGGAAACATCATCAATTGCCGCTGCGTCATTCTGTGGCGACCGAGGGTTCCAATATGATCGACGACGACGGCTTCATTTGGTGGGGATCATGACCGAACTAAAGCACCTGCCAATCATCTTTGACGGCAAGGCCGTGAATGACAATGGCGAATTCGAAGGCTATGCCTCGACGTTCGGCAATGTCGACCAGGGCGCAGACGTCGTTATGAAGGGCGCGTTTACCAAGTCGCTTGGCGCGCGCCCGGCCACGTCAATCAAGATGCTTTGGCAGCATGACGCGACGCAGCCTATTGGATTCTGGACTTCGGCGAAAGAAGACGAGCGCGGCCTCTTCGTCAAAGGCCAAATCTTGCGCGACGTGCAAAAAGGCGCGGAAGCCTATTCGCTCATGAAGGCCGGCGTTATCGACAGCATGTCGATTGGATACAAGACGCTCGAGGCTGATTTCACGCAGGGCGGCGTTCGCCAGCTTAAAGAGATCGGCCTCTATGAGATTTCGCTCGTTACGTTCCCCATGAATGACAAGGCGACGGTGACGGGAGTTAAGGAATTCAATCCGCGAGAAATTGAAAGGGGCTTGCGTGACGCAGGTCTCTCGCGGGCGGACGCCGTGAAGGCAGTCGCGATCTTTCAAAAGCGCCTGCGCGATGCCGGCGTAAATGTCGAGATTGATCCGCGTGAGGCGGAATCGGCGACGCAAGCGGCGCACGTCGCCGAAGCCATGCGGACGCTTAGAGAAGCGTTTCGCTAAACCTCACAGGCAATAGAAATGACCGAACATTTTCAGTTGCGCGGCGGCTATAACCCGCTCGAGCGCAAAGACGATAACACCGTCCCGTCCGGTGTCGAGTTCAAGAAGCTGACCGACGAGCTTATGAACACCGTTGCGGCCTTCCGCACGAAGAACGACGAGTCGATTGCCGAACTCAAGGCCAAGAAGATCGACGACGTTGTTCTGAAAGAGCACGTCGACCGCATTAACAAGGCAATCGACGGCGTGCAGGAGAAGATGCAGGCCGAAATCCTCGACATGAAGAGGCAGGCCATCTTCGCCAAGAACGGCGGCGAAGCCAAGGCTCCCGAACTGGTCGAGTATGAAGCCAAGTTCGGCGAATATATCCGCAAGGGCGGCGACAAGACGCGCGCGGCCCTTGAGATCGCCGAACAGAAGGCAATCGAGGCGAAGGCGCTCGCCACGACTTCGGAGCCGGACGGCGGCTTCACCGTCGTGCCGCAGATCGAGCAGAGCATGATTGACCTTGTGTTGCTCTACTCGCCAGTGCGCCAGTTCGCCGAAGTCGTGACCATCGGTTCTGGCTCGCTCAAGCAGCCGGTCAATAAGCGCGGAACGAGCGCTGCGTGGGTCGGAGAGACCGACGCGAGGCCGCAGACTGCGACGTCGCAGCTTGCCGAGCTTGAATGGGTTCCTGGCGAGCTTTATGCGGAGCCGGCCGCGACGCAGCAAATGCTCGACGACAGCTTCTTGAACGTCGAGCAGTGGATGAGTAACGAGGTCGCGCTTGCCTTCGCCGTGAAGGAAGCCGCCGCGTTTGTGACGGGCGATGGCGTCAAGAAGCCGAAGGGCGTTCTGGCTTACAACGTCGTCGCGGACGCCTCCTATTCGTGGGGCTCTGTCGGATATATCCCGACAGGCGCTTCTGGCGCATTTACGACGCAGACGCAGACGGCCGGCACCGGTGGCGATATTTTCTTCGACGCGATTGCGGCGTTGAAATATCCCTATCGCGCCAACGCTCGTTTTGCCGCCAATCGCCGCACCGTCGCGGCTATGCGCAAGATCAAGTCGACTTACGCCGATTATCTGTGGGTCCCCGGCCTACAGAATGGCCAGGCCGACTCTTTCGCCGGCTATCCGCTTACGGAATGGGAGGACATGCCGGACCTTGCGGCGAACTCGTTCTCGCTTCTGTTCGGCGACTTCAAGCAGTTCTATCGCATCGTCGACCGCATGGGCGTTCGCGTGCTTCGCGATCCGTTCTCGAGCAAGCCCTTCGTGCTGTTCTACACGACGAAGCGCGTGGGCGGCGGTATTCGCAACTTCGAAGCCGCGAAGATCATCAAGGCCAGCGTTTCGTAATCACGACGCAGGCAAAGAGGCGGCGCAATCGCGCGCCGTCTCGCTTTCCCATTCTTTCGAAAAGGACATGCGCAAATGCGCGATCTTGACTCGTATATCACTCCGCTGCGGCTCATTCCCGAAGTCGTCTACACGCAAGCGTCGACGCCGGCCGCTGTCACCATTGACCGCGCCAATACGACCGGCACGGGCAATCGCAAATATGAAGCCGTCACCATCGCTTGCCACATCGGCGCGGGCGGTATCACGTTTACCGGAACGAATTTCATCGCGCTCAAGATCGAAGAGAGCGACGACAATTCGACGTTTAACGTGGTGGCCGGCCCCGCGTCCGGTTCGGGCGGCGGCGGCGCGGTCAATCTTGGCGTGAGCAATCAGCCTGGCGTGAACTTCGGCCAACAGCCGGACGCGAACGGATATGTGCGGATTATCAATGCGGCGAAGGCCGCGGCCGACACCATTCCGTTTACGTGCGACTACGTCGGAAACAAGCGCTACATTCGCGTGACGCTTCTCTATGGCGGAACGCACTCGACCGGGACGCTTGGAACGGTTTGGGCAATTCTCGGCTTCCCTGACGTTCTCCCGGCCGCGTAAGCCGTAATTTCAACTGGCGGCGCTTCGCAGCGCCGTCACTTTGAGGAAGTTTCAAAATGCCGACCATCAAAATGCTTAGAGATTTTCGCGTTGCAGCCGATGGCTTCACCGTCGAAAAGTGGCTCGCGGGCGAGGTGCACGAGGTCTCGGAAGAACTCGCCGAAGACCTGGCGCATTCCTCGACGCTCGCGGCCGTAGTCGTCACAGGCGACGCCAAGGCGGACGCCCTCGCGGAAAGCGCGGCTCACGCTGCGGCGGAAGCGGCGGCTGAAGCGGCGCGCGAAGCCGAAGCCTTGAACGATGCGGCTGCGGACGCAGCCGCTCGCGCCGTCAAGGGCGTCAAAGCCCCCAACCCGCCCAAAGCCTGAAAGGGAAAAACATGACAGCCGCCGCAGACCGTTACAACGCAGAGAGCGCCGCCGCACAGGCGGCCCTCGACAAGCTTCTTTCTGCCATCGCCGCCCCCGTCGTGGCCGCCCCCGTCGTGGACATTGCCGCGCTGCAATCTCAGGTCGCAAGCCTGACGAAGCAGCGCGACGACGCGGAGGCAGCCCTCGAGAGCTTCCAGAATGCTGTGGCCGATTATATGGTCGCACAGCGCGCGGAGATCGAGGCCGAACTGGCGAAGCTGGACCCCGCGCCGGCCGTGGCGCAGCCCGTGGCGAGCGATCCGGCCCCAGCCGCTATGGTCGTCGGTCCGGCCCCCGACACTGGCTCACCGGCCCCGCGCACGGCCTAACGCCATGCTAAAGCGAAATGAGGCCGCGTTGGTAAGTCTCATTTCGCTATTTTGTTTGACAGTTTGCGCAGTGTCTTTTGTGCGATCATTGGCGAGGCGATAGGAGAAGCGACATGCTTAAAAACCCTAAAGTCAAAGTCGATATTGCAAAGCAGCAAGCGGAATGCGCGTGGCTTGTCGTTTCGTTCTTTGTTTTCGAAGCGGCGTTCTTCCTCTTTACGGTTTGGCACACGCAATGAAATCCGCCACGCCGCGCCTGCGGCTCATAACCGACGCCAAGAGCGAGCCGATCACGCCGGCCGACGCGAAAGCGTTTTGTCGCGTCGATCTAACGGACGATGACCCTCTAATCGTCTCGCTCATTGCGTCGGCGCGTCGGCGCGTCGAGAAAGAAACCGGCCTCGCGCTAAAAACGCAGACATGGCAGGCGGTTTACGACACATGGCCGGATCAAAGCGGCCCCGGCCTTTCAACTCCGTGGTGGGACGGCGTGCAAGAAGGGCCGCTATCTGCGCTCATTCCGACAGGTATTATTGAAATCCCGAAACGGCCCTTTCAGGCTGTGACGACGATGCAATTGCTTGACGCATATGGCGCGCTCACAACGGTCGACCCAACCATCTATTTTACCGAGTGGAGCGACTATAAAGGCGCGATTGTGCGCAAGCTCGGCTCGACGTGGCCTATCCTGGTCCTCTCGCCGCGCGGCGCAATTCAAATCACGTTCACTTGCGGATTTGACGCCTCGCCCTATAGCGGCGTGCCTGACGATTTGCTGACTGCAATGCGTATTCTCGTCAAGCATTGGTATGACAATCGCGAAATGGTCATGGAAGGGCGGACAACGCCCGTCCCGCATCAATACGAGGATTTGATTAACGGCTGGCGACAAATGAGGCTTCGTTGAAGCCTGCGAACGTCGGCAAGCTTCGTGAGCGCCCAACGCTGCAAGCGCAGTCGCAAGCCGTTGACAGCTACGGCGACATTGCGACGACGTGGGCGGACGTTGCGACGCTTTGGGCTCGCTTCACCCCGACAAAGGCGGCACAGGTGACTCTCGCCGGCCGTGACGATGCCATTCGCGAATATACGGTCACGACGCGCTACCGCACAGACATTACGACGAATAGTCGGCTGATTTGGCGAGGGCGCAAGTTTGATGTGCGTGGCGTGACCGATCCGACAGAGCAGCGCCAATTTATCGACGTTTACGTCAGAGAAATAAACGCATGAACCGCGTTGCGAATTGCATTCACGCCACGCGATGCAATGACGGCGTGCGCTGCTTTCATCCGTCGCTCGAGCGACGGTATGAATGGTTCGACCCTCGCTTTCTTCTTGCGTCGCGTCGGCCGCATTGCATTGGCTTTTCGATTGTCGGAGAGCGCGAATGTGAATTGCGCGTGAGATATGAGCGCCCGCGCGTCGTCGTCAACTTCGAGTGCAAATGATGTTCTCGCTTGAAGTGAAAATTGAGAAGACGCCGGAAACGGAGGCGCTTCTTGCGCAGATAGAAAAGGGGACGGCTAAAGGGCTCATGGCCGTCGCGCTAATGGCTCAGTCTGCGGCGCAAGAGTCTATCATTCGTGGACCTAAAACCGGGCGCACATACAAGCGCGGCAACGTCTCGCATACAGCTTCCGCTCCCGGCGAAGCGCCCGCAAATGATCTTGGCTTCCTTGTGCAGAATATCAAATGCGACATGAGCGACGACAGGACTGCAAATCTCCGCTCGCTCGCGCCCTATTCGGTTTGCCTCGAATACGGGACGAAAAATATGGAAGCGCGCCCATTCCTTCGCCCGGCTGGCGACGCGATGCGCGACAAATCGGCGGGGATAATAAGCGCCTATGTCAAAGCCGAGCAACGGTAACCCGCTCTCTGTTTCGTTCAAAGCTCCGCATATCGTGGATATGTGGCTGGACGTGCGCAGTGGAAAATTCGTCATAAAGTGGAGCAACGGCGTCGAGGACGCTGTAAAGAAGGACGAGTCGACCGTCTGGAAGATACGCAGCGAGGGAAAAATCAAAGTGATTGACGAAAATGGCAACGTCGTCGTCGCTCGATAGCGTCCCGGCGTTCCGGGGAGCGGTTCGCACCGCCATTCTTGCCGACGCGACGCTCTCGAGCACGCTAGTCGGAAGCAAGGTTCTCGTGCAAGCCCCGTCGTCGCATCCGACGCCCTACATTCAGTTGACGGCGCGCTCACAGGATTGGGCGACCGCGACGGAGGACGGTCAAGAAATCTTTCTCGATTTGCATGTCTGGCATCAGCGCTTATCGCAAACGCCCGAGACAGACGTGGCGCGAGACATCATGTCGAGGCTTAAACAAGTTCTACACACCGCGTCATTGTCGCTCGCGTCGCCGTTCACACTCACGCAAATGCGCGTGGACTCTATGATCGGCCCTTATCTCGATCCTGACGGGACAACGCTACACGGTGTTGTTTCGCTTCACGCCTTTGTTGACCACGGCTAAAAGGAACATAAACCATGACTGCGCAGGCTGGGCGAAACTGGTCGCTTCAAATGCTTATCTCCGGCTCTTACGTGACCGTCGCGGGCGTCCGCACGCGCTCATTCAAGGCCGATAACACAAACGTCGACGTTACGACGGCGGATAGCGCCGGACGCTGGCAAGAGCTTCTTGGCGGCGCTGGCGTCCAGTCGCTCGAGATTGATATCGCCGGCATCTATCAGCAAGACTCAACGGCGAAAACGCTCTTTCAGGCGGCGACGACCTCGACGCTGCAAACCGTGCGCCTGATTTCGCCGGGCATTCAGATCGACATGACGGCCCTTATCGACTCCTATGAGGAAGCCGGCCCCTATAACGAGGCAACCACGTTCACGGCGAAACTGCTCTCGAGCGGGCAGCCTACCTTCACCTACTCGTAATCTGAAAGGCGAGAAACATGACCGCGATCACCATTCAAGAAATCACTCAGGCCGGCATTGCGCCGACCTACCAGGCCGCGACGGCTTCGGACGCTGTGCAGGGAGCGAAGGCGGACGAGCGCCTTTATATTCACGCCAAGAATTCGAACGCCGCAACGGCGACGATCACGATCAACCCGGTCTCTCCGACTTCGGCCAAGGTTCCTGGCGTCGGCACAATCACCGTTCCGGCAATTACGAAAGTCGTGCCGGCGACGACGGGAGACGTTCTCATCGGCCCTATCTCGCAGGCCTATATCGACGCGACCGGACAGGTGACGCTGGCCAATACCGGCACGATCACGAATTTGACCGTCGCCGCTTTCCATCTCGCTCCCGCGTCGATTTGAGGCTAGAACATGGCGAATAAAGCTCGCGGGTTTGTTGAAATCGAGATCGGCGACGAGAAATTCGTCGTCGGCATGACGCTCGACGCTACGGCCGAAATTGCCGCAGAGATCGGCGCGACCACCGTTGACGACGTATTTCTTGCGCCGTCAAACCCGCTCAAGGCGAAAGGCTTCTTTGTTGGCCTTTTGCGCGGCAACGCGGTCCTGATTAACGAGAGGCGCAACGCTGCGATTTCGCGCCTCTCTTTCTTCGATGCTCAAAAGATCGCCGCTGAAATCTTTATGGCGGGCGGCTTAGAGACGAAGGGCGCGGAGGCCGAAGCGAAGCCGGACCCTTTAGCGTCGGAGACCGGTTCAAAGAATGGATGAAGATCGGCCTCGGCCATCTTCGTCTCGCGCCGGACGTGTTTTGGCGCATGACTTTGAGGGAGTTCTTCGCAGCCTGCGAGGGCTATGCGGAGAGCAAGGGCGGCAAGCGCAAAAACGCCGGCGCTCTGTCTCCGGAGGAAGCTGACGAGCTTCTTGAAATGCTGCAAGAGGAAAGCCAAAATTCGTGACTGAAAACGTTGCGTTGCGTGGCGATGCGGGGCGCTGCGAAGCGCGGCGATGCGCAGGCGCACTCTATTACGGCATTCTGGCGCTACGCGCAAGTTAGGTGAAAAATGGCTGAAACCGTTGCAGGCTCGCTCGTCTATAAATTTAGCGCCGATGTGTCGTCGCTGCGCAAAGGCGCGCAAGATGCGGCGGCGCAGGTTCGCACGATGGCGAATGAAGTCGCCGGCGCGTCATCAAAGATGCGCCAAGGCTTCGAAGAGACAAACAAGGCGTTAAACGACAATCAGAAGGCGATGGGTTTAAATCGTCTGCAAGCCCTAGAGCTTGCGCACGTCTCCCGGTCGCTATTTGACGAAATGGCGGCGGGCGGATCGGTATTTCGCGGCCTGGCGATGGAAGGCGGCAGGATATCGCAAATCTTGTCGGCGGGCCAGGGCGGCGTTGCGGGCACCATGGCGGCGCTCGGGGCCATCGCCGTGCGTTGGCTTCCTCTTGTCGGCGCTGTGGCTGGCGTGGCTGGCGTCGGCCTCCTGGCCATGGCCGGCTCACACGTCCAAGACGAACTCGCCGCGCTTGGCGAGCAAATGCGCAAGCTCGGACTGCGCGCCAATGAACTCGAGGGCGCGAAAATCCTTGGCGCTAAGTTCGGCGTCGGCGCGGAGGAAATGACGAAGGCGCTCGTTAGCGCAAATCAGCAACTCGAGCAATTCCGTCGCAACGCAGGCGACGTGAAAGATCGCGTCGAGCTTATCGACAAGGGCTTTCTCAAAACACTCGACACGGCGCGCAATCTTCCGCAATTCATTGACATTCTTGCGCAGAAAGTGAAGGCGCTTCCGAAGACGGAAGGGCTCGACCTTGTTCAAGCCTTGTTCGGCGATGACACGGGAGAGAAGCTTTATGCGCCGCTTATGCGCGGTCAAATCGGCGTCCAGCAATTCGCGGCGGCTGCGAAGGCGGCTGGGATTGATATCAAGGACGGCCTTGTCGACAAGTTTGTCGACTTGCAGCGCGAAGTTGACGCGGCGGAAGCGAAGGCGAGCGGAAAATTCAAGTCCGCAATGCAGGATATCGCCGAACTTGTCGCCGATCTAAAAAAGAAATGGTTCGATTTCGTCGAGGGTATTAGCGCCGCCGTTTCCGAGGTCGGAAAGCTCTATAATCAAATCAAAAGCATTCTCTCTCTGCCAACGTCGCCTTGGGCAAAGCCTGCGACGCGCGGCGGTATCGGCTGGGAAACGACAGGCCAGCCATTCGGGCCGTATCAAGAGAGCAATGCGCCTTTGCCTCCGTCCCGCCCTGGCGGCTTGGGGAACGAGAGGGCCGGCGCGTCTCGCGCTCGATACAAGGGCTATGAGGACGCGCAAAGCTCGAGCGGGAGCGGCACGAGCCAGATTGAAACCTATCTTGAAAATCTCAAGAAGGCCGAAGAGACCGCGAAGGCCGAGCTTGACACGTGGAAGCTCGGCAACGTCGACAGGGCGAAAGCCGTGGCGCTTGCTGGCGCGGAGAGCGCGGCGCGCAAGGAAGGCCGCGACCTGACGGAGCAAGAGCGCCAGAAAGTCGTGGAGCTTTCAACGGCGGCGGCGACATACAAGCAAAGGCTTGACGAAATCAAAGCGGCGCAGCAAGCGCTAAATCAAGCCGTGCAAGAATGGTCGAACTCATTTATCGACGCGCTCGATCAAGTCATTGTCAAGGGCGGCAAGGTTAATGATGTTCTCAAGAGCCTTGTGCAGACGCTCGCTTCGTCGTCGCTCAAGAGCCTGCTAACTGGCGCGCTCACAGGACAAGGCTTCTTTGGCCAGGCGCTCGGCCTCGCGGCCCCGACAGGGAGCGGCCAAATGGGCGGCTTGCTCGGGAGCCTGCTTAGCCGCGTGAGCCTCCCGAAATTTGCCGACGGCGGAACGCTTGGCGCTGGCAAATGGGGAATTGCCGGCGAGGCGGGGCCGGAGCTTGTGCAGGGACCGGCGAACATGGTTCCGCTCGGGAAATCGAGCGCGCCCAAGGTCACAATTCACAATTATGCCGCTGGCGTGAACGTCGCGCCGCAAATCACGCCTCAAGGCGTCGCGCTCATTGTGCGCAGCGCTATCGAGCAAAACAACGCGAAGCAATCACAGCGCGGATGGCGTTCAACGTGAGAGACCCAACAATCGTCGCGTGGCCGCAGATGCTCGCGCCGCGCAAAGTCACAATGAAAGTTGATCAACCGATTTGGAACGGGCCGACGCCTCTCGCCGGTCGCGCTCAATCGGTCGTGAGCAGCGCGGGCGGCTGGCGCTTGTCTCTTGAGGATATCCCCGTATTCAAACTGACGAAGCTTCCTGCTTATCGCGCCATGTGGTCTCAGCTTTGCGGATCGCGCGTCCCTGTCTATGTCGGACCATATGACCACGCGAACGCGCCTTATACGCGCGCTGGCGTTACGACGCCGATCCTAACGCAGTTTTCGCAGCCTGTTTCGTTCTCTGACGGAACGAAGTTCTCGCAGCGCACTGGCGATTGCTTTCTTGCCGCTGACGTGGCGCAAAATGCGACGCAAATTCAGGTGACGAATTCGACCGCTGCGCCAATCACAGCCGGGGACTATATCGAGTTGAATGGCCGTATTCATCTTGTGCAAGGCATTTGGGCGGGAACGCCGACGCTCTTGAGCATTTGGCCTCCGACGCGCGCCGCCTATTCGTCGGGGCTCTCGATTGAGATCGACGAGCCGATGATGCTCGCCTATCTCACGCCAGACAGCGCCGCGCTTGCGCAAAGCCTCGACGTTCCATGGAGTGGCCGCGTTACATTCGACTTTGTGGAAGCTTCCTGGTGACGCAATCAATCGTATTCAGCCGGACCGCGCAAGCTATGGTCTCTGGGCATATCGTGCGAATGGCGCTTGGCGTTCGCTTCGATTTCGCCGATGGCGTCATGCGCGTCTGGACTGGCCAGGGCCAGCATATCGCAGGCGACGGAACGTCGTGGATTGGTCTCGGGGGATTGGCCTCGATAGATGGCCTAGAGGCTTCCGCGAACATGCAAACGGAAGCGATCACATTAACGCTATCCGGCTTGCAACTCGCTGCAAATATGGAGCCTGACGGCAAGTCGTTTCTCGATCTCGCGCGAGACGAAGTGAACCAAATCCGCGGTAGGACATGCGCCGTCTATGCGCTCATGCGCGACGGAAGCGAGCAAGCGATGGACACGCCGTATTTGATCGGTCTCTATCTGATGGATAGCGCGTCGCTCGTGGTCGACTCCGAAACGCGCACAATCTCAATCCCGCTCAAATGCGAGCCGCTCTTTGCGACAAAGCATATCCCGCCTATTGCGCTTGTGACCGACCAGGATCAGCAAAACGCCTACCCTGGCGACAAGGTATTCGAGCGCGTGGCGCTGCTCACAGGGCGGCAAACTGTGATTTGGGCGTCGTGACGCCGCTGGAATTCGCGCGCGCACAAAAGACGCTGCGGTGCGGCTGCTATGCGCTTCCCTTCGCTTGGATGCGAGAGCACGGCGTTAAGACGGTCACGACGGATCGCGAGGCGCGCGCGGCCTGGATGCGGCTCGGCTCGGTCGTGGGATCAAGATTCATCGCCGCTCGCATCGGCCTATTCGAGCGCGAGACGCAGATAGGAGACATCTTGCTTTTTGAGCAGTTGGCCGGCGATGCGTTGCTAGGGCTAGCCATGGGGGACGGATGGGCGGTCGTGCGCTCTTTCGGCGTCGTGGCTGTCGTGAGGCCGCGGCCACTCGCCTCTTGGGGCTTTCCTGCATGAGCAAGGTCATCGGGACGGTCGCCGGCATTGTCGCGGGCGGCTTGCTGGCGCTAACCGGAGTCGGCCTTGCGGTCGACGCCGTGGCCTTCGCCGGCGTCGGAGCGGCCTCTCTCGGCCTTGGCACCGTCGGCATCGGGACGGCTCTTGGCGTCGCCGCGGCCGGCGCGTCTATCGGGGCTAATGCGCTTCTCAGCCGGACCTCTTCGCGGCCGTCCCTTGGACAACAGACGCCATCTTTAGGCGCGCCCCCGCTTCCGCTGCGCCAGACCATTCGCCAGAGCAACGCCCCGCGCGTTTTGACGTTCGGGCGGGTGAAGCATAGCGGCGTCTTCTTTGTCGTGGAGTCCAACGGCGGCGCGCATCTCGTCTATGGGATTTATATTTGCGATGGTCCAATCGACGGATTTGACGCAATTATATGTGACGACGAAGTAACATCATATACGCAATTAAACAATAACTATGCAGGCGGCTCGCCATGCAATGTATATTATCCTAATTCTGGTATAAAGTTTAAGAGCAATTCGTCGTCTACTCTGGCGGGATTGTTCGGTTGCGCATATGTCGGAATTGAGCCAATTAACGCCACGCAGGCGGGATATGCGTCAGTCCTCTTGACCTATCTAGCCGATAACACTGACGGGACAACATTAGGAACTATTTGGGACAATACGCGCTTAGGAAAAGGTATAACGTGTTTTTATATGTATGCTAGCTCCAACGCGACGAATGGGGACCGTCCAAAATACTTTCCTAATGGCTTCCCGGCGTTTTCTTTCGTCTATCGCGGGGCGCGCGTTTATGATCCGCGCGACGCGACGCAAACGCTGCTCAACGGCGGCGTTTGGGACATTTACAATACGACTTGGAAATGGTCTGAAAATCCCGCCCTGATCGCAGCGCATTACATCATGTGGCTAATCTCGCAGGGCCTAACGGCAATGCCTGGGGTGAATTGGACAGACATAGCGACGGCCGCGAATGACTGCGAGGCGCTCGTTAGCGCGACATACAACATTTTTGGAGGCGGCGCAGCGCAAGAGCCCTTCGCGCGCATGTCGGCTATAATTCCGTTTGACGCAGCGCCGCGCGACGTGCTCGCGAAAATCATGGCGTCTTGCGATGGAATTTACGACATAGACGAAAGCGGCCTTTTTACAATGTGGATAGGAAAATGGGAGGACCCATCAGTCGTTTTCACAGAAAACGACATAGGATCATTTTCAGAAGAGTTCGCGGAGACGACGACGGATGCGATTAATGAGGTCGCCTCGACGTATGTAGAGCCGCGCATGTCATATGCGAAATATGCCGCGCCCACATATGTCGATCTCGTATCGCAATCGCAGGTCGGAAAGCGCCCGTCCACGATTGATTATGAATATGTTACCTCGCCAAACCAAGCATACCGGCTGACGGCGCGCGCGGTGAAGCGCCTTGCCGGCAAACGCAAGATCACGCTAACGCTCGGCCCTCGCGGTATTCTGGCGCTTCGTCAACGTGTCATAGGGTTTAATACGCCAACATTCAACTTGCCCGCCGTGTGTCGAGTCGAAAAGCTCGAGCCGTCTGGCAATCTAGCGACGTGGAGCGCCGTTGTCCGCGAGGTAACGGCGGACATTTACGCGGACGTTCCTGCGCCAGTCGATCCGGTCTCTACGCTCACGATCATCAATGCGGCGTCGCTTACCGCCCCTAGCGTGGTCAATATTTCGTCGCAAGCGGACGCCGCGAATTCGCAGAATGGCTATGTGCTGCTCTCGCTCGACGTGAATACAAACAGCCCGATAAATGGCGTCCCCGGCCTCAATCTCAGCGCGCTCGTTTCGGACCAGACGCTAACGATGGACGGCCGATGGTCATACGATAATGCGACTTGGCAGCCGATGACCATCCTTCTCTCGCAATGGGCTTTGCGAGGCCCAAGCGTGAAGCGCGGGACGCTGATCTATGCGCAGGCGCGCTTTATCGGATTGAACGGGACAACGGGGCCGTGGTCTTCTTCCGTTTCCACCTACGCTTAAAGGAACAAAATGGGCGCTCTCGACACACTCTTTAAGTCGGTATTTCGCGACTATAACACAGATGGCGTTCCGGCGAGCGGAAATAAAAACACAGACAAGTCGGATTGCCGCGGCATTGGCGCGCAAATCGAGAGCTACGTTTTTGCGCAATGTCCTCCTGGTGGAAGGCTCACGCTGACGAGCGGAGCCCCTGTGCTTGGCTCAAGCAGCGTGTCTGGCGCGAATACGGTTTATTACACGCCGTATATCGGAAACATGGTCCCGGTTTGGAATGGAACAATCTGGGTTCCGACCGTCTTCTCTGAGGTATCGCAACTCACGACCGACGCCACGAAAAGCCCGGCCGCAGCCGCCATAAATTCTCTTTACGACATATTCGTGTGGAGCGACGCCGGCACGATCCGCGCGACGCGCGGCCCTGCGTGGTCATCGCAAACAGCCCGCGGAACAGGCGCGGGAACAACCGAACTAACGCGAAGCGCCGGACTGATCGTCAATAAATATGCGGTCACGAATGGGCCCGCCGCAAGCTACGGGCTTTATGTGGGGACGATTTTTTGCGGCGGATCGGCGGCTGTCGATTGGGTTCCTGCGCCCACTGCGGCGAACGGAGGGGCGTATTGCGCGCTTCTCATTTGGAATATGTTTAATCGTGACGAGGCGCTCGCATCCGTTCAAGACAATACAAGTTATACGCTCACGGCGAGCGGCTATCGCGCAGCCCATGGCAGCACAAATAATCGAATTTATTTCGTCACCGGATTTGCAGAGGACGCAATCGCAATCTCGTATAATTCTCTTACAACGACAGCGGCGACCGCCGGCTCTTATACGCAAGTTAGTTTAGGACTCGACTCCGCGTCGTCGCAGATTAATGGGCAGTTTGCCCAAAACAATACTACACAAAATGCGTCTCAGGCTATTTCGCAAAACCTATCATTAAGCGCCGCTCCGCAGTTAGGATGGCATTACGTGCAGGCGATTGAGCAGGGAGACGGATCGCACGCAAATACATTTAACTCTGGAAGCAATGCGCTTCTGCAAATCAAACTAAGAATGTGAGGCGCGCCATGAACTTTACCGGGCGCGCTCAGCGCATAACAGCGGGCGATATTGAGGACGCGGCGCAGCGTCTCGGCTGCGAAGTCGCGGCCTTGCGCGCCGTCATGGCGGTCGAAAGCCGCAACAGCGGATACGACGCCAATCGCCGGCCGATCATTCTCTTCGAGCCGCATGTCTTCTACCGCGTGTTACCGCCACGCAAACTGCAAGGCGCGATAGACGCGGGACTTGCTTATAAGCGCTGGGGGACGCGGCCATATCCTAGGACGAGCGACGGCAATTATGCTCGCCTATCCGCTGCAATTGATATTGACGAAGAGTGCGCATTCCGCGCCGTCTCTATCGGGCTAGGCCAAATTCTCGGGGAAAATTACAAGCTCGCAGGATGCGCCAGCGCGAAAGAAATGTTTGCGCGCGCTTGCGACAGCGAGGGCGAACAGCTTGAACAAATGGCCTCTTTCATCGAGGAAAGCAAACTCACCGACGCGCTTCGCAATCGCGACTGGCGCAAATTCGCGCGCGTCTATAATGGCCCTGGCAAGGTTGACGCCTATGCGTCGGACCTCGCCGCGGCCTATGCGAAGTGGCGTCGCGTGACGGATAAGCCGCGCGATGAAATCACGGCGCATGATTTGCGCGCGGCCGGATCGCGCACCATTCAGGGAACAGATAGCGTCAAAAGCGGATTGACCGGCGTCGCCATCGCCGGCACGGCCGCGGAGACCATCTCGCAAATCAGCGACACGGCCTCGCAAGCCTCGAGCGCCGTCCAGAGCGCCACGGAAGCGGCGCATAGCGGCATCAGCGCGCTGGCATGGGTCGAGGCGCATTGGGAACATGCTGCTCTGGCGCTCTCTCTGGCGCTCCTGGCCTACTTCGCTTGGCGCATTTGGCGAGGCGCATCCGTCGCAGCGGACGCGCGAGTAGACGACGCCCGCTCTGGCTTAAACGCGAGGATATAAAATGCCTTTCATTCTTACACTGGCCAAAATGATTGGCGAGGCCATTGTATCGCTAGTCAATAGCCAGGTCGGACGCCTCGCCATCGTGGCGATGCTCGCCTATGGATACGGCCATCATCGCGCCAGCGTCGCCTATGAGGCGCACGAGGCGCAGGCACGGGCAGAGCTTGAGGACGCGCACGCGAGAGAGCTTGCGCGCGAGCGGGAAGCCGCGCAACATATCGCAGCGGAGGCCGCGCGTCGCGCGCACGATAACGAAGACCTTGCGGAATCATTACAAGCGAAGATTGACGAGTTCTCGAATTCAGAGAAAGGCACAGCACATGAAACCAAGATCGATCGCACGAATGGCGGCTGTGACGTTGACGACGCTTTCGCTCGCGGCGTGCGCTCACTCGACGACGCCGCTGCTAGAGCGCCAACGCCTCCCCGACGCCCCCGAAAATTTCGGTAAGCCTGTGGCGCTTCCGAAAGTCACGAAAGGCAAGAGCGTAAAAACATTCGCTCTTGAGAATAGAGCGGCTGCGATCAATGCGAATCGCCGCCTCGAAGACGACGCGCAATTTTATGGCGATGTTCAAAGCGAGTTTGGCGCAGACGATAAATAAGGTTTTTCGCTATGAATGAGTTAACGAAGGAAGATATAAAACTGGCTGTAATCGAGGCCCTGAGAAGCGAAGAGGGTCAAGACTTATTGTTCGAGGCGATGGCGAGGAAATTAGAGATAACGGCCGGATGGAATTGTAAGGACGCAGACGAGCGGCGCGAAATTCGCAAAGACCAGGAGTTTACGCGGTATATGCGGACAACTGCGCAAACTGGACTAAACCGCACGATTTTCTGGTTGATCGGCGTCGGCGGCGTAATCGTTCTATCATACATCGGCTCGCATCAAAACCTCTGGAAATAGAACAATGACAGACGACACAATTCTTAATCAGAATACGACGAGCGGTGACAAATATCGCGGCCTAGACAGGCTCTCGGCCGGCGTAAAGACGCAGGTTGTGCAACTCGACGTTGGCGGATCGGCGTCGAACGCCGAAAGCCTTGTCTCTCTGGCGAATGGCTTACCCGTCAAGCCGGCGACCGGCGCAACATTCGCTGTAACAGGGACATTTTACCAGACAACGCAGCCCGTCTCGTGGTCTGGACAAAGCGTTTCCATAACCGGAAACATCACACTCGGCTCTGGCGCGAATGTCATTGGCTCGATTTCGAATACTAGCTTCGGCATTTCTGGCACGCTTCCGAGTTTCGCAGCGACTCCGACATTCAACCTCGGGACGCTCAACGGCGCAGCTACCGACGCGCATTTGACGAATGTGCAGAGCGCGCCCGGCACGCCGCAGACTACGGCGCTCACCATTCAAGGCAACGCGAGCGGCGTCGCCGTTCCTGTTAGCGGCGCAGTCACGGCGAACGCGGGAACAAACCTTAACACGTCGGCGCTCGCGCTTGAGAGCGGCGGCAATCTCGCGGCGATGGCGACGGCGACGGGCACTCAATCCGATGCGGCGTGGACGTCTGGTAGCGGATCGGTCATTGCGCTTTTAAAGAAGATCGCCAGCGCGGGCGGTAGCGCCGTTTCAGTTGCCGACGGCTCTGACGTTACGCAGGGCTCGCAAGCCGATGCGGCGTGGAGCGGAACGGGTAGCGGTAGCGTCGTCGCCATCCTAAAGTCGCTTTACAGCAAGCTCGCCGGCACACTCGGGGTAATCACATCCGACGCCACAGGGACGGTAAGCGGGAGCGCCGCTGGCGTCTTGGGCTCGGCTTTCAGCGCGAACGGATATGCGTCAATCACATTCCAGCTCACATCGGTCGGCGTGGGCGGGACCATGTATCTCGAGGGTTCATGGGACGGCGGAACAACTTGGACGTTCATACAAAATACCGCCCTCAACGCCCTGGCAAACCCTACGGCCGCAAACTTCGGTCTGGCGGTCGGTAACACAGTCATCGCGGCCACCGTCGCGCCGCTACTCCGCTTCCGTCTCAATACCTATACAAGCGGCACGTTTACGGTAGCTTACCGGCTTAGCGTCACGCCACCGCCTCTGGCAAACATTACAAATGCCACCGTTGCGACCATCCTAAGAACGCAGGTCAACACCGGCCTCACCGGCCGCAGCGCAGTGATATCCGCGGCGACGACAAATGCGACGCTCGTTATCACCGGTCAACATCAGGTCTATAGCACCATTCTCTCTAACAACTCGGCTTCGTGGGCATATTTCAAATTGTTCAACAAAGCCACCGCGCCGGTCCCCGGCACAGACACTCCGGTCGAGGTCTACGGTATCCCGCCAAATGCGAGCATCATGATTAGCACGGCTGATATCGGCGACTATTTCACGCTTGGCGTCGGAT
>Ga0265327_10000948_pt1 | contig 42114 bp, 31 predicted proteins | sample 41621metaG_FD_202089 | JGI IMG/M metagenome (GOLD analysis project Ga0265327, IMG submission 202089) | Rhizosphere microbial communities from Carex aquatilis grown in University of Washington, Seatle, WA, United States - 4-16-21 metaG | ecosystem: Host-associated > Plants > Roots > Rhizosphere... | reverse complement strand
CCTTGTTTTTTTATCGACTAAAAAGTCGGACATAAAATCCGCATCGACTGTTGAGCCTATATGGGGGTTCGAATTTTACTTGAAAAAAAAGATGGGCTCCCAAAGACGGTGTCGTGCAACAGCCACGAAGTCGAAGGGTCAGGTTAATTTGGTGATTTGATATTTTGATGATTTGGTAATTGGGGAGCGGGATCTTCCTTTGCCCCTGAGTGGAGTCTTTGGGCTTGATCCTGGGGCACCTTCAATGAAAAATAATTTTATTCAAATCCAATTATCTTCAAACTGCGCAAGCATATTGCGTAGTAAATTGAATAGTCAACAGCCCATTCCAAAATCATGTAATCCAATACATCCGAAATGTCTATTAACAAACTCGCTTTAATCCGCTACAAAACCCTGGATGATTGCCTTCGCAACCGGCGGCGAAAATGGACGCTGGATTCCCTTCTGGAGAAAGTAACAGAGGTGCTCTATGAGCGTGAAGGAATCAAGAGTGTCAGTCGCCGCACGATACAGGCTGACCTCCAGCTGATGCGAAGTGATAAGTTGGGCTATAATGCACCCATCATCGTTACCGACAAGAAATACTATAGTTATAGTGATCCGGAATTCAGCATCTCGAATGCCCCAATAAACAGTGCAGATGTCGAGAAAATGAAAGAGATCGTCGGAATGCTCAAGCAATTAAACGGCTTTTCCTATTTCGAGGAAATGAGCGATATGATCGCGCGCCTGGAGAACAATCTGTATAAAAGCACCTCACAGAGCGGGAACTGCATCCAGTTTGAAGACAACCATTTGTTGAAGGGTCGACAGCATATTATGCCCTTGTATCAGGCCATCCTTAAGAAACAAGCGCTGCTGCTGGAGTATCAATCATTCAAAGCAATTAAGTCGCAGCAAAGTATTTATTTTCCATACCTGCTGAAAGAGTACAGGAATCGCTGGTTTTTGATTTGCAAATCCAAAAGATCAAATGGTCTGATCACTCTGGCTCTGGATCGAATCATTGAATTTCAGGAACTGCCCTTTGAACCATATGTAGCGTATATCGGTGTGGATTTTGATCGATACTATCAGGATCTGTTAGGCGTAACCAAGAATGAAACGGACCGGCCGCGTAAGGTGATCTTACACATCGATAAGCGGAATGCACCCTATGTGATTACCAAACCGATCCATCCTTCCCAGCAACTGATGAAAGAAGATGAAGAAGGAATGATCTTTCGCCTGGATGTGGTTCTAAATTTTGAGTTGGAGCGGGAACTGTTAGGTTTCGGTGAAAATGTGAAAGTACTGGCCCCCCGAGATCTCCAAATGAGAATTATGAAACGGCTTCGGATGGCTGGAGAGCGGTATTTGGAAAAAGTAAAGGAGCCTTAAAGAACCTCAAACAAAGTGATTCATAATAATAAGCTTGCAGAATTGATTTTTAAACCAGGACTAAACTATAAAAGGGGCATAACCTCTTAGATGTATTATTTTATGGCCAAACTATTCCCTGCCTTAGCGACCCATAGATTCATTTTTATCATCGGTTACGTAATTTATTTTATGAGTTTTCAAATCGATTCCCACTCTAAATAGGCGATTTATTTGGAGCATTATTTGAATGCTGACAGGAGCAAATTTCCAGACCAAAACAAGCAGAAAGATCGGAAATGTCTTATGCATAATATCTTACTTATTTCGGAAAATTGCCGACCAATAGGTCTCAAAACCAGGGCTTAAGTCTATTTATTCCAAGGTCTGTAAATTTCTTAACCGGCCACCATTTGATAATAGAAAGGTAATCCAGCCATATTACGAAGTGCGGAACTTCGCAGATTCAAATTGCTTTTGACAGCTGGGGTAATGCTCAAAGAAATGAATGGAAGCTCAGCCAATATTTGTATACTGAGGTCTACAGTCAACTTATTCGTACCCATAGTATTTTTTCTCCAGCCAGCTATTTAGCGGTCTAGAAGATGTTAAACACTTTTTCCAAATTATTCGTTTTATAAAATCTTCTTCCCTTGAATCGATTCCTAAACCTACTGCTTCTTGCCACTCAACTTTCCTTCAGCAGCCGAGCTGATGATACCCTGCGAGTAATGAGTTATAACGTCCTCAGCTATGGGGATCATTGCCAGGGTAGTAATAGTACCCTGCATGGCTATCTTAAAACCATCGTTCAATTCACACAACCGGACATTCTCGGACTGGTAAAAGTGGCATCTATCACCACTTCTTCCCAGGATTTTCATGGACTATCCCCAATGGGATTCGGTGATTCCATTCTCAATGGTGCCTTAAATGCAGCCTTTCCGGGACGATATGCCTATGGAACCCTAACTAATGTGGCCGGGGCCAATTCCACCGATGTATTATTCTACAATACCCAAAAGCTAGGGTATCTGGGGGTTCGGACTCTGGTTGTCAATGTTGAGGATTTCAACCTGCATAAATTGTATTATAAAGATCCGGCCCTGGCTACTACACACGATACCACCTTTCTTTACGTAGTCCTGAACCATACGGCATCCGGAAATTCCAGTACCGACCGGGATGTGCAACTCACCGCTGAGGTGGCGGCGCTTAAATCAAGGCTTTCATTCCTGCCCAACCTGATTGATATGGGGGATTTTAATGTCCACAGTTCTGCTGAAACCGGATATAGTGCCCTTGCTTTTGCCGGGGATTCCTTGTTCAAATTATATGACCCGCCATTTTCATTGGATGCTTCACTGACCTATCCGGGAAATTGGGACGCCAGTCCGCAGTTTTATCAACCCTTCCTGACAACTAGTACCCGCCAGTCTTCCAGCATTCCAAATACCTGCGGTACGAATGGTGGCGCAAAAAGCTGGTATGATCATATTTTCCTTTCCCGCTGGATCCGATCCGGCGCGAATTACCTCAGCTATATTCCGGGCTCCTATCAGACCATCGGGAATGATGGTCATCGCCTCAGTATCTCAATCAACGATAATAGCACCTACAACAATACCAGTGCCCCACAGCCCGTGTTAGACGCATTGTTCCAGATGTCCAATAAATACCCGATCATGGTCCAGCTATTGGTACGATCCAATACCAGTGGCGTTTCCCCTGCAAATCCTGTTGAAAATTCCCTTAGTGTCGGAACGCCGAATCATCAGAATAACCCGCCGCTCATTACTTCGCCGATACTGAATGAATTCCGAATGAAACTTCCTCAGGAATGGATCGGAAATGCTGTTGACTTTTCCATTTTGGATATGTCCGGCCGTCTTGTCGCGCATCAGAATTTCATGGCGAAAAGCAGCACATTTACTTGTCCTTCTAACCTGAGTCCAGGAATTTATTTGGTTCAGATAAGCTATCCTGGCAGTGAAAGCTATCGCATTAAGGTTATTAAAAACTGATAAGAATTTGCTTGCTGCTACTTCATGAATATTCCATGTCCATGAATACTCTATTAATTATGATACAAACCCTATGATATAAATATATTCCAAAACAGTATTACCTTAATCCTTCCACTTATGCGTACTACTGTCCTGGTTTATTGGCTGGTTTTATTTCCCTGCATTGCCTTCAGTCAGATCAATAACCCAGGCTTCGAAACAACTAGCGATTCATCGATTTCCATTCCTAAATACTGGAAATTTCGATCGGATAAAGGTGCTGGATTTTATCTCGATAGTACCATTCATCACACCCGTTCGAAGTCACTTTGCATCACCAGCCCATCTTCTACAAACCGGATCGCTCCCTTTTCGCAAACGATTGCTTTTCAGGTTCCTGAAATCAGGAGCATACAAATTTCTGCCTGGATCAAATTGAATGAGGTTGCTGGGAATGCTGGATTATGGTGCCAGATCCGGGATAAAGACGATAAGGTGATCGGCTTCCGAAACCTCGAACAACAAGGGATTTTCTTAGATAGTTCTGCTGAATGGAAAAAATACGCGCTGAACCTGATCGTAAATAAGGATTGCAGGAATTTGGTAATTGGCGGATATCTGCGTGGGAAGGGCTCCGCCTGGTTTGATGACTATTCCATAGAAATCCAAAAAGTGGGTAGCAGTCCACCAGTTGGCGAAGCAAAATCGTATATCAACAAGGTATACAAGCTCATTAAGCATCATTCCATTTTCAGTGATCAAATTCAATGGGATTCTCTAGATGCCGATCTGGACCATATTTCCAGGGATGCGGTCAGCTTTTCAGATGCCGACCCGATTTCCAATTATATGTTATCAAAACTTCAGGCTGCCGGAGATCATCATTCATTTTTCATGTCTTCCAAACGTTCTGAGCAGTTTGACCATGGGAATCTGGATGAGCGAAAACCAAGTGTGAAGCTACTGAGCGATCATATTGGATATGTCTATGTTCCGGGAATGTTGTCATTAAATAAAAAAGCGCTTAACAAATTTGCCGATAGCTTTCAGCGGCTCATTCAATCCCTCGATAGTGGACAAGCGATCAATTCCTGGGTGGTGGACCTCCGGGAAAATACAGGTGGCAATATGTACCCGATGATCGCCGGCTTAGGGCCTCTTTTAGGGAATGGTACGGCCGGGTATTTTATTAAAGGAAACAAGAAGAGTCGCTGGTACTATAAAAATGGCAAGTGCGGGGAAAACAAGTCCGCTATAGTAAAAGTAAAAAACTACTATTGCCTCAAAAATCCCAGTCCTCGGATTGCCATTCTTATTGGTGGGCAGACCAGTAGTAGTGGTGAAATGACCGCCATTTCATTCATCGGGAAACCAAATACCCGGTTTTTTGGACAAACCACTGGTGGGTACACAACCGGAAATAGTATGTTTAAACTCCCCAACCATGCCAGGTTATTTTTAGCAAGCAGTTACAGCGCCGATCGAAATAGGAAAAAATATACAGGTAAGATTGTTCCTGATGAGATAGTTGAAGGCACGCAGGATGCCCTGGATGCTGCTTTAGTATGGATCAAAAAGCAGGGGTAAAGGAAATGATTCAAGTGCATTTGAGGTTTCATCCTATAAAGTGATTAACCGTTTTGATGCGATCGAAAAAACTTATTTTTATCTAAATGATAAGCAACAAACGTTCATAATTGCATCGATCCACAAACAGATCTATTCTTATGAGATCAATAGGAATCATGATTTCCCATTCTCACGCAATTATTGTACTGAACCTCTTATAAACCTATGGGCCAGAAGTTGTGTGGAATATTACTGCTTTTAGTCCTGTCGATTTCGGCAAAGGCTCAACCGCTTGCTGGCCAGGCATTACTCGATTCCTTAAGTGCACAAGAAACAACTATTAAATCAAATACTCCACAGGACGATTCCAATGCCGTCCGCCTATACAACCGCATCGCCCTCGAATATCTGCACATCAACCCTTCCGAAGGCATCAAGTATGCGGCTAAAGAACTTTTAGTTGCCCAAAAAATGGGCTGGCGGAGTGCGGAAGCCCAGGCCTATAATGTCTCGGGGGTAAATCACCTGAACAGGGCTGATTATCCGCAAGCCCTGGATGATTTTTTTAAATCACAGGTGGCCTATGATGAGGTGCACGACACCCTCAACCTGGGATTGGTAGCTGGTAATATTGGTAATGTCTATCTCGCAGTTAAGGACTTTTCCAAAGCAGAAAATTACTATCTCAAAGAGCTTCAGATTGCCCAATGGCAAAATGAACGGAAGCAAATGGTCTATAGTTTCGGTAATCTTGCCAATACTTATAGTAGCCAGGGCAAGAACCACGAGGCAGCCGATTTTTATGCCAAAGCATTAAAAGAAGCAGAAACTATCGACGACAAATGGATGCTGATGAGCGCCACGGCCAATATGGGATCTTCCTACAGTAGTCTGGCCCAATATAATGAAGCCCTGGTTTACCACTACAGGTCCTTGCGCCTGGCGCAGAGCATTGACGACAAACAAACGACTGCGCTTGCCATGGGTAATATTGGCGAATCCTATTACCTGATTGCAAAGGATTCATCTAAGGTTCAGGCAGACAGCCTGGTTCCTGCCAGCAAGGCAGAAAACCTGGATCGGGGCATCACTTATTTGAGCCAAAGTTTACAGCAATGCAGAACAGCACAATTGATGGATGCTATTCCGGAATTCGCACAATATTTGTCCGAGGCCTATGTACTTAAAGGTGATTATAAAGCTGCCCTAGCTGCTTTTCGCGAGTATTCCAATGCAAAAGATTCCGTATTCAATATTGCGAACAATGAAAAGATCGCAAACCTTGAAACAAAGCGGGTACTTGACCTAAAAGACAAGGATATTAAAATCGCTCAACTTGAGGTTGCAAAGAAACGAAATGAGCGTGCCTATTTTATAGCGGGCATCGCCTTGTTGCTTCTAGTCCTGGGTGTTTTATGGAGAAGTTTTAAACGACAACAGGTATCGAACCAACTGATTTCTTCCGAGAAGAAACGCAGTGATGACCTCCTCTTAAATATCCTACCCTCAGAAGTTGCAGAAGAACTTAAAACGACCGGCAAGGCACATGCCCGTCAATTCGATCATGTCACCGTCCTCTTTACCGATTTTGTGAACTTTACCGGAATTGCTGAAAATCTAAGTCCCCATGACCTGGTCATGGAACTTAATGATTGCTTTACAGCTTTCGATGCCATTATTGAAAAATACGGATTAGAGAAGATCAAAACGGTAGGTGATGCTTATATCGCTGTTTGCGGTCTTCCGCTCGAAGATCCACAACATGGCATCAAATGTGTGCAGGCCGCCCTGGAGATCCGAACGTTTGTTCAAGGCAGAATCAGAGATTATAAATCTTTTCAAATCCGGATCGGGATTAACAGTGGTCCTGTTGTAGCCGGCATTGTTGGCATTAAGAAATTCGCTTACGATATCTGGGGTGATACGGTCAATACAGCTGCGAGAATGGAACATCACAGCGAGCCCGGCCGTATCAATATCTCACAAAGCACCTATGATCTGGTCAAAGATCATTTTCCTTGTCTATTCCGGGGCTATGTGGCTGCAAAGAATAAAGGAGAGATTGCCATGTATTTTGTTGGCTCAGAAACAGCGAATATCCTTACATAATAACCAGCTTAACCTACTTTTAGTCCTAAATCTTAATTGATCGTTCTACTGCCAGAAACCACCCCGATGCAATTTCAAAAAGTCAAATCATATATTACAGCAAGGTTGCAGGCGGAACTTCCTAACACGTTGCCATACCACAGCATCAGTCATGTGCTGGATGTTTATGAGTCGGCAAAACGTATAGGTATGGCGGAAGGCTTGTCGGGTGACAATCTGAAAATGTTACTAACTGCCGCCCTTTTTCATGATTCTGGTTTCATGCAGGGTGGTAAAAACCATGAATTGGCCGGATGCCTGATTGCAAGGGATTGCTTACCTGATTTCAACTATTCCGCGCAACAGATCGATCGCATCTGTAGTATGATCATGGCGACCAGCATTCCACAAATGCCGGGCAATCTATCTGAGGAGATCCTGGCCGATGCTGATCTCGATTATCTTGGAAGGGATGATTTCTGGACGATCGGAAACAAACTTTTTGAAGAATTGAAACTGAGCGGGGTCGTCACTACCCTCGCCGATTGGAATGCTTTGCAAATCCGCTTCCTGGAACAACATCATTATTTTACCGAAACGTCTATACGCACCCGAAAAGCGCAGAAAGAAGCGCATCTGGCGCTATTAAAGGCCAATCCTTAAGGCACCACTCCCTTTCACAAAAAGTAACGCCATGCCGAAACATCGACTACCTGATTGGATCCCTGATGGTATTTATATTTCTCTAGGTGCTATGGTCATGGCCTTTGCACTAAAAAGCTTCCTGGTTCCAAATGGCTTCCTGGATGGTGGTGTAACCGGTTTGTCGCTACTGCTCCATGAAATATTTCACACCCCAAATTGGGTTCTTGGATTGATCCTCATGGCTGCCAATATTCCCTTTATCATTATGGGGTATTTCTCGGTCAGTAAGGCGTTTGTCCTGAAAAGTGTAATCAGTATCTTCCTCCTGGGCCTTTTCTTTTTCTTCATACCCTTCCCGGAATTTATCGATCATGCAAAATATGATCGCATCCTGATTTCCATTTTTGGGGGCTTCTTCCTGGGTCTTGGAATCGGACTGGGAATGCGGGGTGGTTGTGCTCTGGATGGGATTGAAGTACTGGCACTTTATACCGTCCGACATTCTCCCTTCACTATTTCTGAGATCATCCTGGCAATCAATGTCATCCTCTTCCTGCTGGCTGCCTTCGTTGTTTCCTTTGATGTGGCCCTTTATGCGATCCTGACCTATTATATTGCGACCCGAACGATTGATTATGTGATCGAAGGCCTGGAAGAATTCACCGGTGTAACGATCATTTCAGGATTGAGCGAGCTGATAAAGTTGCGCCTGGCAAAAGATCTAGGCAGAGGGATCACCATTTACAAAGGCGAAAGAGGCTTTTTAAAAGGAAGTTTTGAACAGAGTACAGATGTAGACATCGTATTTACAGTGGTTACCCGTCTGGAAGTACGGAGACTTCGGAATATCGTCCATCATATCGATCCTGCTGCTTTTGTGTTCACCCATAGCATTAAAGAAGCGGCCGGAGGAGTTCTCAAACGGAAGAGTGAGCATTGATAGCGGTATTAATGGCCAATTAAGCCCGGACTTGGTTCTGAAATCGTACTAGGGCCACTATCGTCAGATGCTGCTCCACTTATGGATACTTCATTTATAGGACCTGATTGCACCACGTTAATCCTAATAATGAATCGGGTGTTGTTGATCCCTTCATGATCGACGAGATATGACTCTACAGCATTAATACGTAACCAAGCCATTTCCTGGTCGAATTTTGTAGTGCCACCATTACCCAGGATCACATATCTGCAATCGGGATGATTTTTGATCTGGCTTGCTATGCTGCTTAAATCGGTTTGCATAGAACTGGTTAATGCATTGCTCCTATCTGCAAATTGCATTACTGGAAACGAAGTTGAGGTACAATCTGTTTGTGAATATCCTTTATGAGACACCAGGAGCGTGAAGACAATAAAGACAAGTGACAATTGTACCTTAAGCCTTGATACACGCTGTAAAATTGTATACATACTTTGTTTTTACGAAAATTATATAATAATGTTCAATGAACAAAATTTAAGGATATCATTATGTAAATCAATAGGACTTGTGACTTAGCTTGTTATAAGCGACAATTAGAATTGCACCAAAATTGCGGTACGGAGGAATATAATCTACAAAACGGCTATCCTTCCGGAACAAAATGGTCCATTCCTTCCAGATCCTGATCCAGTCCAAATCCTTTCCCTGACGAAGTTGTTCAATAATGGATGCAATCATGGGCTGATTGATCACCAGGCTACCCTCCTGTTTCGTAGTGATCACACTTGCTGAAGGGCTATTCTTAAAAACAAGGTTGAGATTATGGTAGCCACCGCAGCTCCCTAAAAAAATCAGTTTATTTTCAACGGTAATGTACTTGAGGGTATTTTTCAGATAATAGCTATGACCGCGATGGATGAGGACACTGGGATGAATATCCTGTTGATCCAGATATTTGGTCAATGCTTCCTGCGCCTCTTCAGCTTTATTGGTATTATCATCCAAGGGAAGGTTAGCATACATCACGATGGACCTGCCTTTCAATGAAACCGCCTTAAGCCAGAGATCATTCTTTACTATTTTCCAGGAATCATTTTTAATGGCGCTTATAAAGGCATCAAAGGCCTTCCTGCCATCCGGATCCCCATAAAAGAAATGGCGGATAATGATGGCGCCAGTGCGGGCATCCAGCAAATAACTATTCTGCAGCCGATAAATCTGGGGGATTCCAAAGAGTGTTGACAAGTCCTGGTGTTCCTGTCCCTCATAAGTCTTGAAAATGGTATTCAGCAAGTCGTAAATATTGACGACACTGGAATTAGTGTTTAATGACTTTTTACGGACTTCCTCCTGCACCTCGGAAAGGATGGTTTGGCGAAGGGAAGCATTGCGAATACTTCCATAACTTTCAGCAACATCCACAGCATCTTCCAAGGAATTGCTTTGATTGAGTTCCGCAACAAAATCGTGAAGCAATTGGTTCGCATCCTGTTGATCCATTCGGCTTAAAAAATCATCGAGGGTATTATAGGCACTGGCCATTTTCAGAAAGCGTTTAAAATGATCGAAGCCTACCCGCTTCAGGAGTTCATAGCTCCCCAACTGAGTGCTGGAAAACAGCCTTTGATAAATTTTCAGGTAACTACTGGTGTACAATTCATCCACACCAATGACGCATAATTCATAGAGTTCTTCCGGACTAAGACCATTCAGAATTTTCAATCGGACCGCGTCGGGTTGGGAATGAAGGGCATTAAGTACATGGACATAATCGTGGGAAACCATTGTTTGAAGTCTGGCCTCCAAAGATTTCATGGCAACAGGAGTATCATGCTTGGGAATGCGTTGTAAATAAGTGATCCGGGTCTTCACCAGGAGACGGTAATATAGATTGATATCAGGGCTTGCGGAGGCCGTCCGGATTTCGGAAATGCTCAACCGATGGTGGAATAATTCATCCAGGAAAGGCATGAGTCGCTGACCGTCTGGTAATCCGGAAAGGGTATTGATCAGTTGAACCAGTGAATCTTTGGAATTGGAAATTCGTTTACCAAGTGCAGATGCACTTGCCTGACTATAATTGTAGAGATCTTCCGGTACGATCCTTGCCGAAAGTTGGAGTAAGGTGTACACATTATTGGCATCCGGAAATTCATACATAGCCCTAATCAAATGATCCGGAGCATACGAGAGCAGGTTTCTTAAAACGAACGAAGTACAAACGGATCGATCTGGAAAGTCTGACTGCTTTAGGGTTTCAAGCATTACTAATCCTATGGGCGCATTCTGATTGGCGATCAGTGGTAATAGCTTTAGGTGTTGATCAAAGCAAACCTGAATGGCTTTATAAGCAGAAAAAAGATTGGGAAGATCATTCGGCTTCATTAAACCTGAAAGGATGGCAGCTATCGAATAATCTAATAGGGCGGACAGTCGTGAAAGTCGGGCTGATTTTTCAGTGAAATAAACTTTGGGAGCCTGTTCTATAGCGAATTGCAAGGAATCGACGCCCTTAATAATGATCGAATGAAAATAGGAATAGTCAGAATTGCCGGGCGTAAAGGAAGGATTTTGGAATATCAGGGCATTCATCAGGTTGATCTGCCGTTGCTTGATCGATTGGTGAATTTCCTTTCTCAGGAGGGAATCCGGAGCGAAGGTTTGGGCATGCGCTATAATACCTGGGAGCGCAACTAGAAGAATGATAAATTGCCTGGCGATTTTCATATCTGGAATGAAGATGGCAAAAGCAGCCAGGCGTTGTTGAATGCTGAAATTAATATAAAATAACTTTACGCTCAAAACCAGTACGAATGATGCCTTGAGATTCTAAGAACTGGATTGCAGGGTTGGTTTTCCCTGGATCAAGGAATGCATGCCAAAAGCTGTCCGAATCGCTCAATCGTATTTTTGACTAAATCAGAAATAGCAACGAATTATGAAACTAAGCGCCTTTTATCCTTTGTTTTGCGTTTTGGTATTTACCGCTTGTAAAAAGTCAGATTCAACGGCTGTAGTCAAGCAATTGGATTGTCCAACGGAGGTAAAGCCTGTGGTCGGCTGGCTACAGGGAGGCTTTTTGCTACCAAATGCATTTAGTCCAAATGGAGATGGGAAAAATGACCTTTTACAACTGATCATGACGGATTCGCTGGCGGTGCGAAATTCCAGCATTAGTTTTTCAGATTCCGCTGGAAATACGCTTTACACTCTTACTCAACCTGGGGCATCCTGGAATGGCGTCAATCCGGTCACTCATACTTATTATCCTCCTGGAATTTACCGGGCTGACTATACAATTGTTCTGAATGGAAAGGGAGTAATGCCTGATTCGACTATAAGTGGGCATAACTGCATCTGGTTGATTGGGAACCAGGCTACCCAACCGGGTTATGTACAGTTGCCTGCAGATAGCTCGGTTCTGAAATATCTGGTATTTCCGGACATGGTGGACCCGCATACGTTGCAGCATCCCTATTCCACAGGAGAAACTTTCTGGCCTTAACTATAAGGGCATCCCTAGTATTCAAATGGCGGTTAAGATTGACATCTGCCTGAATTAATTTGGGCTGTTATAAACAGCGGCAAATTCCTTTGCAAAATCCTTCAGTTTTACCTTGCCTAGAATGGGTTGATGTTGGTAATAATCTTCATAAAGAACATCCTCTCTTCGGGCAGCATTCATGTCCACAAAGCCTTTAGCAGTCTGAGGATTCATTCCTGCCGCAAGCATGATACCCAGGATTTGTTCATCGGTGAGCACTATCCATTTCAGATTGGGTTTACCAATCGCTTCCCCTAAAATTGCAGCAATTTCATTCGGGGATACTTCATCACTGGCAATATAGCGGATCGGTCGGCCTTCGAACGGCTTTTCCATTTCTTCGGCAATGACTGCTGCGATATCATAAGGCGAAACCCAGGGTTCTTTCGTGTCGCCACCATAGTTCGATATAATCGCCCCCATGGCTTTTATAGACTGCATAAACGCGAACATGTTGTAATAAAATCCGACTGGTCGCATGAATTTAATGGCAATATCCTCAGGAAGCTGGTTCAGTAATTGCTCTACCTTATAATGAAACCTAAGTATACCATTCCCAGATTCGGTGTGAGCACCGATGCTGCTGAGATGGATGACTTTTTTCACCCCTGATTCCTGAATGGCCGTTTTATAATTTTCTCCGATTTTGGTTACCGCAGCCACCATATCCAGATTTTTATCGAAAAGGCTACCTGCCGGAAATGCTTCCATGACATAAACGATGTCTGCGCCTTTGAATGCTTCAGTCAGGAAATGCACATCCTCCATACTACCAATCGCAGCGATTGCCCCCAAAGCTTCTATTTGTTCCTGGCGTTCGGCCTTGCTACTGATTACGGTAACCGAATGCCCCTGTTCGATCAATTTTTGTGTTAGCGGCTTACTGATATGTCCTAAGGATCCAGTTACAATGATCTTCATGTGCGTTGGTTTAATTAATGCAAAGCACGGATTAAATTATTGGACACAAAGCACCAAAATGCGGAATATTGAAGTCAAAAGTTGTTACTCCATCATTAATCTACATCAAGTCCTATAGTGGGCGAGAATTATACTGCGATATATTAGCTGAAGTCAGTAAGCCAATTTGAATCCGCGCCTATTTTTCAGCTTTATTATCGCCCCGGAAAATCCACGAAACTTTATAATGGTCCGTAAATTGTCATAAATGCCAAAAGGTATCTCGTTTAACGGAATGTAGGTCCTGGTGTCTCGATCTGCTCCGAGTGAAAGTTTATCAAAGGCGGCCTTTAGTTCCGCATAATTGCCACCAGTCAGATAAATACTAAATGTATTTCCCGGCATGGGTTCCAGTGTGGGGGATGCCATCCAATCAGTTGCTGAAAAATCAATGGTATCATTTTTCAAATGGGCGTAAATGATCCGACCTTGCGTTTCCTGGGGGAATTGATCTTTCATTAGTGTATCCCCCAATTTCGTAAGAGTCAGGTCGCCTCCAAGACATTTTTGGTAAAAGCTCATGACTTCGGCACAATTTCCATCAAATAGCAGGAATGGTGTGGTCTGTAACATGATAAATCGTGCCTTTTTTTACACCTGAATAGGCAACAGTTCTGATTAGCAGCAGGTGAACTTAATTTGTTGGAATAAAAATATCAAACCTCGCCCCTTTATTCACTTCCCCGGTGGCACTAATATAACCTTTATGGTTTTCAACGATCTTTTTTACGATGGATAATCCGATACCGGTTCCATTATATTCATGCTTCCCATGCAGGCGTTGGAAAACCTCAAAGATTTTCTCGCTGTACTGTTGATCAAACCCAATTCCATTGTCGCTCATTGTGATATGGCAATAATTACTTTTCGGTGAAAGTTTAGGATGATCCAGTGCAGCACCCTGCCGGATCTCGCCGCTGATCTGTATTCGTGGTGCCAAATCCTTTCTTGAAAATTTAAGCGAATTACCAATGAGGTTATGCATCAATTGCTTAAACTGAAATCGAATGATCTCAGCTTCACCCAATGGATTGATTTCAATAATTGCCTTTTTCTCTTTCAATTCCTCCATCAATTCTTCCTTTACTTCAGCAAGAATGACATTCAGATCCATAGTTTCCAGAATATTATCTGAAGTATTGGTGCGGGAATAAGCTAATAGATCCTGAATGAGGGTTTGCATTCGCTTCGCTGCATTCTGCATCCGTTGAAACATATCCTTACCATTCGGGGACAAATTAGCTTCCTCCGTTTCAGAAATGAGGGAGGCAAAGGTTTGTATTTTCCGTAATGGTTCCTGCAAATCATGACTGCTGACATAAGCGAATGATTGCAGCTCATTATTCATTTTCTCCAGCTCGATGTTCTTCTGCTTAATGTGCTGCTCCGCCTGCTTGATTTCACTAATATCATTGAATGCACTAAGGAAGTATTGTTTGTCACCCATCGTGATCATTTCTGCAGAGATTAATGCAATAAATCGCTTTCCGGACTTTTTAATGAACCCAATTTCCTTGTTTGCAATTTTTCCATTAACCCGTAATTCATGGATGATGTATTTACGATCCTCAGGTTCCAACAATCTTACTTCTTCGGAAGTCTTATCAAGAATCTCTTCGCTGCTGTACCCAAATAATTTGGAAAAGGCATCATTTACCATTACGATCTTACCAGTGGCGGCATCCGATAAGGTTTTGCAGATCGGAGACAGATTAAACAGGGAAAAGAATTTCTCCTCGCTGGCCTTGAGTTCAGCCGTTCGGGCATTGACTTTTGCTTCCAGTTCTTGAGAAAGGGTTCTTTCGACGTGGGTATCTGTAAAGGCACCCACCCATTTCACGATTTTGTTTTCTTTATCGTAAACTGGTTCACCATTTACCGTATGCCAGCGGTATTCGCCGTTTTTACTTCGGAGTCGCACGTAGGCCTTATAAAATTCGCCAGTGCTCAGGCTATGTATCCATGCCGTATTGATGGCCTCATAATCCTCCGGATGAACAATGGCTTGCCATTCCTTCTCGCCACCGGGTTCAATGCCTGTATAATCATTCCATTTTGTTGAAGCAAATTCAGAATTTCCTTTATCATCGGTCACCCAGGTCAGTTGTGGCAATGCCTGAGCCAGCGAGCGGAATCGTTCTTCACTTTCTTCAATTGCTTTTCTGGCTTCTACCTGAGGACTAATATCCCGGGTGGTTCCGGCGATGGCTTCTACGTTTCCTTCCTGGTCTATGATGGGTGCGAAGATGTAATCATAATAGCGTTTTCCAAGGATGGCATGAGGGAAAGAGACTTCGCCACGAATTGGTTTTTTTGTGGCAATTACCTGGTCAATTTCCCGTTCATGCATTTCAGCATGCCAGGGTTCATAGCCTACCTCGAGCATACCTTTACCGATGGATTCTTCCCAGCTGAGTCCCCACATATTCAATAAGGCTTCATTGGCATAACTGAAGCGATAATTCAGGTCGAAAACATAGATCAGATCTGGGGTCGTTTGGGTAATAGTTTCGTAGAGTCTTTTGCGTTCTTCGATGGATTTCCGGGCTTCTACCTTTTCAGTGACTTCTGTAACAATGGCGATCACCCCTGAAATGGTACCATCGTCCTCCTTCAGGGGTTGATAGAGAAAATCAAAGTAAAAGGTGTTCTGAATACCATTCCGGTTTAAGGGGATGGGAACTTCATTTCCATGATAGGGCTGACCGGAGTATAATACTTTATCCAGCAAGGAATGAACCGCTTCTTTCACTTCTGGAAGGGTCTCAAACAATGGTTTCCCAACAAATTCAGATTCCGTTTTGCCCACTAGTTGCAGGTAAGCATCATTGGCCATTTCAACCAAATATTGAGGTCCATTTAGAATGGTAATGCCTACCGGAGCCTGTTTCATGGTATTCCGGAAACGATGATTAATTTCGCGTAAGCGTCCTTCTGAAAGTCTTTTATTGGTTGTTTCGATCACCGTTACAAGGACTCCTCCCACGCTTCCATTATGATCCCGAATAGGGCTGTAAGAAAAATCGAAATAGCATTCTTCGATAAATCCATTGCGGTTTAAGGGTAGCATGAAATCCGGAAATCCAACAGGAATACCATTCATTACTCCGTCAAACATGGACTCAATAATGTGCCAGATCTCCGTGAAAGTTTCCCGGGTACTGATTCCCAGAGCCTGTGGATGTTTGTTTGCTCCTAAAATAGGGCGGTATGCGTCATTATAAAGCTGAATAAAGTCGGGTCCCCAGGCAATATACATTCCAAAGGGGTTTTCGAGCATAACAGCCACCATGGTACAGAGGCAGGGAGGCCAATCAGAAGGGTCACCAAGAGGGGTCTGGCTCCAGTCTTTTGATCGCATAAGCGCCCCCATCTCACCTCCTCCTTTCAGAAAATAATGGTCCGTATTTTTTTTACTTCGAGCTAGGTTCATGTGACGAAAATGTATATTTTAATTGTCAGCCTCATTTTACCGGAATTCAGATGGGAGCATTGATTTTACTAACACCATTTGTAGAAATTTCCATATTTATCGGATTTTAATAGCCTTATGTCTAATTATGTATAATAATGCATATAAAAATCAAGATTCAAAATGGGCTTTAAATATTTGTATTCAGCAACATTTGTGGTGTTTAAAACGCCCTTTAATTCTGATAAATAATTTGTGCCAACTTTTTGTCACACATATAATTGGAGAATAATACTGTGTAAAAACAGGTATTCTCTTGCTGAAATGAAGCGGCTTCGACAATTGGGCATTCCTAATAGCTAAAACTATTGGATGCTTAAAACAAACTGGGTGAAAAGCAATTGGATTTTGGGAGATACAGGTCTTTTTTGACCGCCAAAATCTTTATCGGTACGTTTGGAGACCCCCTTCAACTTCGCATAGGGATCGGGGGGGCTTCGATTGGAGATTATGATGCCACTCCTTTGGACTTCGCTCAGGGACGGGGGATCCCGTTCACTTGGCTGCCGAAGTGCAAAGCACGAAGGAAGCCCCCATTACCAAATTATAACATTACCAAATTAATTACACGTCGAAGTAAACCTTCATTAAAGCTTCTGAAAGTTTGCCGAATGGTGAATACCATTTTCATCGGTTAAATCAAGAATATAGGATGCCGGGGAAAGATCAGATGAAACGGGTATTTTACCATACAGAAGCATTCCTTTTTGTAGCAATTGTCCGGTACAATTATAAATACTATACGAGCCATTCAACAAACCCTTTACATACAGAACCGTTGAAACAGGATTCGGGTACACTACAATATCGAATTTATTCGGAGCGATAGATTGAACACCAACTGTATTATATAGTTCATAATAAAAATGTCTTTCAGCTACTATACTGCCCATATTATCGAAATAATCTTCGACGGTTGGATTGCCATAGCTATCATATTCGAGGTACCTTGATGTGATAGAAGCTATTCCAGTATTTGGATAATACGTTTTTACAATGCTATCTGGAAGTCCTGCTCCATTTAACCTTCTTATAATCGTTTGAGCTAATTTCAGGAGTTGAGTGGTTCCATTTAATCGATAGGTATCGTCAACCGTCATCATATTCGCAACATAAGTAAAACTGTCTTTAGTGTAATTAACCAGCGGGCCATTAGTAGTATTTGCCAAGGAGCGACTTATTATTATGGGCTTATTGCTCGAATTATAAACAATATCAAAGCTGCTTGCAGGGGATACCCATCCGGGATAATACAATTTAATGGATGTCGGAAATCCACTGGCATTTGATGCATAAACTGTAACCGAGGAGACTGACCAGATTCCCGCCGCCCACTGCTCCAAACTATCCCGAACCAGATAACCATGGCTATCATACGTTAAAAAGTCCCGGTAGCTATTAACCCATTGTCCCGTACCAGAAGTATCCCAATCCATTACAGTATAATTTGCGAGAAGGCCGTTTGAACTATAGGTATAAGAAGAATTCGATTTGCCGAGGGTTTGCTGATTGTACAAAAATTGCAAGGGATTTCCGGATGCGTTATAAGTTCGCGCACTAATTAACACATTAGGTGTTTGAACATATTCAAATAACGAATCAAATTTTACACCGGTCCAGGTTACTGGGCCATTCACCGGATAGTCTGTTGGATTATTAAATTCATATGCCAGATTATCAAAATTGAAAGAGGAACCATGGCCATTACTGTAGGTAATCCTAAATGAATCAGCCGGACTAGTTGTATTATAGTCATAATCCCCCATTCCGATCAGGCGTTCTGCAACACCTGTAGCCTTATTTTGAACGGATCGGGTGCTTGCGGCTAAGGCACTTGCAATTTGCGTATTGAAATGTTTCATCATCTTACTAGCTACCTTTTCATCTTCAGTAAGGTCTGTCCAGAAATGTCGGGATGCACCTGAAGGATTTTGTGCTTTCAGGACCGTTGAAAAAACAGCAACTAGTATAAGGATAAATAGGTATTTCAAAGGATATAGTTTAGGAAGGAACAAGGTAATAATATTATGCTAATTGCAATGATTTACCGCAGTAGCAGATTGTACAATAGCCGTTGGAAATTAACTTATGCCGCAAACTCTCCTGGATGGTTATAAGCCATAAATCGTGACGCTGACGAATGGGTGGTATGATGATGATCTCTGAATCCATGATGAAACGGACTTTTTCAAGGCGCAAATCCTGACGCGTTTTTTTGATAATCCATCGGATGCCTCCAATAGGTGTTGACCCAAGGTGTTGACCCAAACTTTGTCCCCGCCGAATGGCGGAGATAAAGTCGCTGTGGAAGGTTGCTGTGATGGGAAGACACCGATTCCTCCTGAATGCCACCCTTCTCACCCGCCGTAGCATAGCGAAGGAAGGCCTTCGCCAAAGGCTATGGCGGGTGAGGAAAGTCGCTGCGGACTGCGCTGTGGACGGGCGCTGATACGGTCGCTTTGGACGGGCGCTGTGATCAAAGGCGCAAATTCCGTTTGAAAGGACAAAATGCTCGAGTCTGGAATAAACCAAAACAAAGGCTCCATTTTTCAAGTGATTATCCTTTGGGATCTAGAATGAAGTTAATTCTAGCCATTAAGCCACTTTGCCTGAAATAGAATGTAATGTCGAAGCAATTCAACGTCAATACTTAAACGTAACGATACGCCTTGCCAAGTCTTAAATGAACTATTTAACTGGAGTTATGTTATTTCCCTCTATAACAATCATAACTCTTTTGCAAAACGTAACCAGATCATAAACTACTACTACCCAAAGAGTGGACTACATTGTAGCTAGTTTGATCCATCATAGGTTTCAAATCGAAATGCCACACCATACTTTACAGAACCTAATAACCCGTTCAAACACACTTTTAAATTCATTTCAATTACACTCAATAAAACGATTATAATGATTGCAACCAAAGGCTACGCTGCCCAAAACCCGACTGATTCACTAGGACCTTTTGATTTTGAACGTAGAGAGGTCAGCCCTCATGATGTACAGTTTGAAATCCTGTATTGTGGCGTCTGCCATTCCGATCTCCATCAGGTTCGTAACGAATGGAGTCATACTACCTACCCGATCGTACCCGGTCATGAAATCGTTGGACGGGTCACGAAAGTAGGAACGGAGGTTACCCGCTTTAAAGAAGGGGATCTTGCCGGAGTGGGTTGTCTGGTGGATTCCTGTCGGGAATGCGATAATTGCAAGAAAGGACTGGAGCAGTTTTGCCGTAATGGTTCAACTGGGACTTATAATGCAGTTGATAAAAAATCCGGTGGAGTCACCTATGGTGGGTATTCTAATCAGATCGTTGTTGACGAAGAATTTGTTCTCAAAGTCTCCGATAAACTATCATTAGATGCCGTTGCTCCGCTGCTTTGCGCGGGAATCACGACCTATTCACCACTCCGACATTGGGGTGTTGGTAAAGGCCATAAAGTCGCTGTTGTCGGCTTGGGTGGACTTGGGCACATGGCAGTGAAATTTGCAGTTTCATTTGGCGCAGATGTGACTGTGTTGAGCACCTCCCCTTCCAAAGAGCAGGATGCGCTGAAACTCGGGGCTCATCATTTCGCATTGACCAAGGATCCTGAACAACTCAAAAAACTTTCGGGCGCCTTCAATTTTATCATCGATACCGTATCTGCCGAACATGATTACAATACCTATCTCGGCATGCTCGATACCGATGGTGTGATGATCTGTGTGGGTGCACCCCCTACCCCTTCCCAGATCATGGCTTTCAGTCTTCTTGGTAATCGTCGCAGCCTGGCAGGATCTGCAATTGGTGGTATCCCTGAAACACAGGAAATGCTGGATTATTGTGCCGAACACAACATCGTTTCTGATGTTGAAGTGATCGATATGGCCTACATCAATGAAGCCTATGAACGCATGTTGAAAGGGGATGTGAAATACCGTTTCGTAATTGATCTGGCTACCCTTTGAGGAACAGGTATTCATAGACCTGGTCTAAGAACATTTGACTTTGCCATCTTCGTCCGACAATAGCTTTCAGCGATGTCGGGCCCTGAATGGAGGCGTATTATTTCCTTCGAAGCCTGTACCTCAACTCCGCAATCAGGGGATTGCAGGTTGACAATGCCTCGACATGGGTCTCGTCACAACGGTTAATTTTTGTCTGTTGTACCTATTATTTGAAATACAAATTAGTGGTCTGACCTATCAAATAGTAATCCAATGATCCGTCATCGTAATCTGGCTTGTCAATTTGAAAAATGATGGATCTCGGCCACGGTCATTGAGTATGCTTCAATGTGCGAACTTATCATTCACACAAAATTGGCTGATGCAATTGCCCATGCCTTCATCGGCATCACTGTAACGGCTGATTGGAACATGCGTGCTGGCATTTACACCGGTTCCTTTACCTGAAGTACAGAGATGGGTACCGCTTAATTCTCTATGGGTAGTTCTTCTGGGAATGATATAGATCTCGGTACTTGAGGCTGTTTTGCAATAGGCATCCGGATTGTCATATCTCATGATGCAATCCTCGAATCCACTAGCAGTGCCATGCCAGATACTGATAAAAAGAGCGCCCTGCATTTGCTTCAGATAATTTACAAATCGCCGGTCCAATGTATCGATGGCCACTCCTGGAGCATCTTCCCAATATAATGTTACTGCATGGCTGCCATTGATACGCCACAAGGAATGCCCCATATAGACAATTTCGGAAGGCTTATTATTGTTGTATTCCCCATTATCGCCATGATGATTGACACCACTGTTGTGCAACATTTCATGGGCTACCGTACGTGCATATTCATCCGTGATGATCAGGCTCGATCCGTTGGGATTTACGGTGATTCCCCCATTACTATCCACATCAGCGCGTGTCCTGGACCAGCCTGAAGAATCATCTTTAAAATCGGCGCTTACAACCAAAAAATCATAGTTTGCCGGGGGGCCGCAAAGACCACCAACGTTTGGCGAAGCGAGTGCAAATCCCAACTTTTTATCAGTTTTTAACATCCCGATACCATGCTGATCCACCACATGCAATTCCGGAATAAAATTGAAATTGAGGCATTTATCAGGATCGATCGGCATTACCCCATATTCATTTCCGGCGGCTTTTTCAGTTTCAGTCCAATCATTCCGCCTGCGTCCAAATTCTTCTTTGGTAAACCGGTGATGAGTCTTCACCGAATTTCCGGTATAATTATTAAGCACTAATTCATAGGTGGAAATACCATCACGACTCCTATCGGTATTGATCGTGTTGTAGATCATAACATCTTTGGCCCTGGGATCACCCCGAAAATGTCGGCCATTTTCCATAAAACCACGATACTCCTCATACAGCGTGAAGCCATCCCCCGGATATTTATCAGTGCCGGGCATCCGCTCATCATCATCCCCATCCTTCTTGTCGAGTACCTGATTGATCTTCTTAAAATAAGTAGCGACCCTGGAGTCACCATCACGCTTTGGTAATAATAAATATGGAGAACCCGAGGTGCGATCCGTACAGACAATTTCAGAGCTGTCGGCAAGAACTACATGGGCAATGAGCTTCCCATAGGCTCCATAATCGAACGAATATACCCGGATCATGTAGTTATTGGCTGCCGTAGAAGTTGCTTTCAATACCTCCACAGAACTATCCGCCAATTCCGTTGGCACATGCAATTGCAGATCTGCGAGCTTGCTCCGGTAATCGGTTTCCGAAGACACATTGAACGAAAAATGATCGTAGGTAGGGGCATTATTCGCATACCCAATCACCCGGCTTACTTCGCCACTAGGCAATTCCCATTTAATGTATCTGATCTGATTGGAAAGGTCGACTCCAGGTTTAGAAGTGCTTTCAACGCGCACTTTTACGTCAATAAAATTTCCATGCTGATGATTACTCTGCTGAAAACCCTCCGGCATCCATTGCTCATAAGCCTGATTACCGCCGGCAAAATCAAAGTAAGCCGTATATTTTTCTGTTTGTTCCGGAGTGATCGTCATCGAGAATGTACCACTTACATCCGCATTCTGAACCACACTACCATTGTGATCCGCCTTATGTTCCGATATTCTTCGGGTGATGACAAAACTGTTCCCATTGCGTGTTATCGTCGCGTTATCTGATTCTGCATCCCAGCCATCATCCAGGTTTTCAGGCTGGGTTCCCCGTCCATCCGTGCGTGAGCCATTATAGTGTAGTTTACCTGTAGCACTCCAGTGCTCATCACTTTCATAGGTAAAACCCAGGATGGGTCCTGGTTTCGAAATGGCCATTCCATTTTGAGTGTACTGCGAATGAGAATTCGGTGATTGATCGGAGCCACTGGCAATTATGGACCCGGAGGCAGTAATAGCCCGTATGGCATCTTCACCTTCTGCAAGGACATAACGCCCCATATAATGCATCATGTACGTACGAATGGTCGCCTTCCCTGAGCCGCTATATTTGCTTTGGGCATGTGTCTGCAACTGGTTATCATTTCTCGAATCACTCTTGTCTGTATTGAAGGATAATTCCACCTTGCATTTTACAAAAAGGGGATTATCCTCAAACTTTGCATTTCCTGCTTTGAATGCCATTTGATTCGCACCTACCTGAATTTGATCGACCCCTTTGGCATTTTTAATCTGCCGGACCGTATCCGTCTTTTTAGATAAATAGGCTTGCTGCTTTGCCTGCATTTCATTCAGGATCTTCAATCCTTCCGCAGGGGTCTGTACTGCCTTCAGTCTACGCTCATAATCCTCCATCTGACGCTTGAAAGCTGCATCATCAGCACCTTGGGCCATAACATTCAATACCTGCAGAAATAAACCAATAATGAGTACAAAACGGAGCATGATAAATTATTTGTTTACCGATCAGATCATTCCTGTTTCAATGGATCAATTACTTTAGATTACCAGAACTACTTCTCATTAACGGTATCATCCATTATTTAAAAGTGTTCCACCTTTTGAAATCCCATTGAAATAAGACTAGGACCGTATCAAAGAACGGTCAAATCCATTTTACTGCCCATCGTATAAACATCTGATTATTCCTGGCCTGTCCATCCAATAACTACCTCCGTTTTATTTCTAAAAACAGTGTTAGAATGCGCTTTGCTTTCATGGAATCTTATGGTCGTAGTCAGCATTATTGGTAAATCTAACATTCGTTTCCCCCTGCATACATAAATCAATTAGCTTGCTGTGGAAATCCCCTTTTACGATGAACAAAACGGTATTCACCGATCCCTGGCTGCTGGATGAATTTTCACGCTTTACCAAATTAAAATCCATCCAAAAGGATGAAACCTTAATGGAACCCGGAGATATTATTCACTTCGTTCCAATGGTGGAAAAGGGGGTGCTACGGGTGGTTCGAAAAAACGAGGATAACCAAGAGATTTTCCTGTATCATTTATATCCTGGTCAAACCTGCGCCATGGCGCTCAACTGCTGTCAATCCCAGAAAAAGAGTGTCGTAAAAATAATTGCTGAAGAAAATACCGAGATACGACTTATACCAATCAGCCTGGTTGAAGACTGGTTTAAATTCCCTGAATGGAAGGCTTATCTCAATCAAACATATAGTCATCGGTTTACGGAATTGCTGGAAGTGATCGATTTGATCGCTTTCAATCATATGGATAAGCAGGTGCTGCACTACCTGCAGGAACGCGCGAAGGCAATACAATCTTCTACGTTGATTATTACGCATCAGCAAATTGCCGATGAACTTCATACCCGTCGGGAGGCGATCAGTCGACTTCTTCGGACCATGGAGCAAAAAAATATGCTTAAGCTGGGTAGAAATACAATTGAATTGAACGCCTGAGGAACAATTGTTCCCAAAAATTCTTTCAGGGTTTATCAATTTTGTTTTACTGATCCACACTAGCTGGAAGGTCTCTATACCGGCATTCAGCTTACTTGCCAGGCCATTTAATCAAAGCAGGACAGGTACATGGTGCATAGTAAGGATTTATAAACAATATGCGTTACATCATTATAGGAGCCGTAGCAGGAGGAGCAAGTACTGCCGCAAGATTAAGAAGATTGGATGAATATGCAGAAATTTTGATTTTTGAGCGTGGAGCCTACATTTCTTATGCCAATTGTGGTCTGCCTTATTACATCGGAGATGTGATCAAGGATCGGAATAAATTGTTTGTGCAGACAGCGGCATCCTTTAATCAACGTTTTAATATTGATGTACGGGTTCGCACGGAGGTAACAAGTATTGACCCCAATGCTAAAACAATTACTGCAACGGATCTGAATACAGGTATCGTTTATCAAGAGCGATATGATAAACTGGTATTATCTCCCGGTGCCGAACCCCTGAGACCGCTGCTACCCGGAATCAACAGCGCAGGGATATTCACCTTGCGGAATGTAATGGATACGGACCTTATTAAAACTTACGCCAATCAACATCCTCAGGGTACCGCCGTAGTGATCGGAGGCGGTTTTATCGGGCTGGAAATGGCCGAGAATCTGCATAAGCTGGGTATGAAGGTCAGTGTAATTGAAATGGGAAACCAGGTATTGGCACCGGTTGATTTTCCAATAGCCGCCATCGTCCAGGAACATATTCGCAGTAAGGGTGTTCGCCTATTTCTAAACACGAAAGTTGCAGGTTTTGAGTTGGATGCTGATGGATTGAAGGTGATGATTGAAGGTGCAAATTCTCTGCAGACTGACCTGGTGATCCTATCGATCGGTGTTCGTCCGGATACACGGTTGGCAGTAGCTGCCGGGCTCAAAATCGGAGAGGCAAAGGGTATTTTCGTCAATGAATTTCTCCAGACATCCAACCCGGATATTTATGCAGTCGGTGATGCCATTGAATTTAAAAATCCGATCACCCAGCGTACTCAGATAAGCTACCTTGCAGGCCCAGCCAATAAGCAGGGACGGATCTGTGCTAATAATATAGTGGGAGGCAACATCGAATCTTATAAAGGTGCTATCAATACCTCGATTGTCCAGGTTTTTGACCTGACCATAGGCGCCAGTGGTTTAGCCGCCAAACATCTCAAATCCCTGGATATTCCCCATGTGGTTTCTACTACGCATCACGGGTCCCATGCCAGTTATTATCCGGATGCACGCCCCATGACGATTCAGATTAGTTTCTCACCATCCGATGGTCAATTATTAGGTGCCCAGGTGATTGGATATGAGGGAGCAGACAAACGCCTGGATGTGCTGGCCTCTATAATCAAACTGAATGGAAGTATTCATGATCTCTGCGAATTTGAACATGCCTATGCACCGCCCTATTCCTCGGCAAAGGACCCGGTTAATATGGCCGGTTTCGTAGCAGACAATATCCTGCAGGATAAGCTCCGCGTTTTTTATTGGAATGAATTGGCTTCCATTTCTAAAGAAGATTTATTGATTGATGTACGGACAGAATTGGAGTTCCAATCCGGAGCGATTGAAAATGCCATCAATATTCCAATTGATGCACTTCGGTCACGACTTAGTGAAATCCCCATTGGTAAGACGATTTACATTTATTGCGAAGCTGGATTGAGAGGTTATTTTGGACAACGGATACTCCGACAGTACGGCTATAAATCCGTCTTCAATCTCTCTGGAGGTTATAAACTATGGAAAGTATGCACCGCACAAAATGCAGTTTAATACTACATATGTGCAATGATTCGATGGAATAAATACTAGCAATATGTCCGATTCAAAAGCTCGGACCCACTTACAGCATAATTAAAGGGATTGACCTCAGATCTTTCGCAGCAATACCTTGGCACTTGTCCAATCATCACCGGCATCGATAATTGCTAGGATATTGGGCCAGGATGCAGCCGGTTCATTGGCATGCAAATACACTTTTTCTGTAGTGATCGTCAGTTTGTTTCCATTCAAAACCGCCTCTACGGCAAACTTTCCCGATGGATTGACCACCTGCCTCGAAAGTTTTTCGAGGCCTTCCAGTTGATAGCCTTCCGGGATATTGACCGTAAGTTCTACTTTGATCGTCCGGGCAAAAGGTGCATAAATATCCAGCAGCTTCCGGTCCCGCTCTTTCTCCTCTGCTTTCAGAGCAGTGCCTGTCAATTTCCCCACTTCCAAAATGTAATTATTCCCGGCGTGTTTTAGGACTCCCGGGATTTTCATATCACTCGAATAGCTGAATACAGGGCTTGTTTGCCGGACCCCTGGATTGATGATTTTAGGTTCATTCAGATCATTGATCTCAAGATCAAAGAACTCCTTGGCATCCGCCTTAAAATCATCCTTTTGCTTTTTCCGAGCTTCCGCCAATGCAGTTTCAACTTCTTCAGACAATTGCTTGGAATGCCGCATGTTCGCGAACTTTTCCACTAATGTTTCCGTTTCACCAAAGAAGCTACGTTCATAATTATAAAAGTCTTCCAGCAAAAGCAATTTCTGTTGTGTTTCATCCTTGAACTGTCCTGTAAGAGAAGCAAGCCGGTGAAGCTTTACCCCATCGGATCCAAGTTCGGGATCGACTGTAAACTGTTCCAGGTGGACATTGGAGGCAGCCGGAGATTCCGGAATAAATACATTGTGCCAATCTACATTCGTGAAGTTCATCACCTGAACGGTACTCAGATCAACGGATACGGCTTCCTTTGTTCCTTCCATATAGGAAGGGCAAAAGAAGGGACATGAATAGAAATTTGAAGCTCCGAAAATGGGTGACATCGCCTTTGGAACATACACCAGGTATCCAATATCGTCGCGATTGATAACATTCGTTATACTTGGCTTGAATTTAGAAGTACTGAGCAGCAATTCAGCATCCAAATGATTGGTCGTAAAATATTCCGTCAGTAAGAATGCGAAAACAGAACTATTCAATTTACGCTCCGAAATATTGACAAAATTGCTGACGTTGAGATTTTTATTAACATTGAAAAGGAGGTCGTAGCGAAACATGTAATACAATGCAGCAGCCAGGCTATCGCGGGACATGTCATCTGCTTTTTTCTTGAGCTCGTCATAGGCATCCTGAATGATGTCTGATTTCTTAACTAATTGCGGCATCTGTTGCAACAAACCTTTACTGCTGGCAATTGCCAGGAATTCATCCCATAGGATGACCTTTGAAGGTTGGTCCTTGTAAACCATTCCAGGTTTACGCCCATTAACCTTGCTGGCCAGCATACCCTCCTGTCCCAAAACCACATTCATTTGGGTAATCGGAAACTGACGCAGAGGTGAAAGCCATTTCGTATTCTCTGGATATACGATTAGGTTTTTCATGCCAATATCAAGGACATTATTATCATCATTGTCTTTGCTTACTGCAAAGTCCGGTGCCCCATTATATCGGCGGTATTCCACAGCATACTTGGGACCAATTTCACAATGCACGGAATAATCCAATACGGGTACATCATCAACAAATGGAAAATAATAGGACCAGGAATTTTTCATACCTACCTGGATTGTTTTTGATTCACTAGCTACATAAAAGTCAATAATATCACCCGGTTGCAAATCCGGAATGGCCATCCTCGCTTCTTCTTCATTTGCTTCACTTTTGGTAAGCACCTGTTCATCCATATCTATATCCCGCACCTTATTGCCTTCCTTGATAATTCGGACACCGATGAATGTGGAGGCCGAATTACCATAGTAACCCCCATTCTTCACAAATGTGGTGTACTTAAAACTGGAATACTCCTTTACTGCTGCCGCATCATTCAACATGACCCGGTCCCGTTTAATATGTGTTATGATCAATTCCCGTCCATGGCCTTTTCGCTTACTTCCTGCGTAAATTTCAACATGGCGTGCCAGGACCACATAGCTCGTATTCTTTTGTTCAGGAGTAATTGTGGAATTATTGAATTGAGGCAAATTCCAGGCCCAAATCTCATCCTTGAATTCCTGGGAATTCCGGAGGTATTCTGCCTTATCCCTTTTGCCCACCTGGGCATTAATCGGAACATTTCCGAAAGCTATCAATAAAAATAAACACGTAAGCGGACGAAAGAATGCAGGGTATCGCATGAAAATATGAACTATAATAGGTTTAAAAGATGAGGCTGGGCTGACTGCTGTAGAAATCCCGGAGTTTCCGGATATCGGTATTGAAGTTTGAAAATTCCAGTAATGGCACCCAGGTATTTTCAAAATAGCTTTCGGTTTGATAACTAAGTTTCCCTTCCGTAATGATCCAACTACCGGTCAGCTGATACCCGGAATGCTCAATTTTTAATGGAGGCGGAAGATTCTTAATTTTAACTCCAGGTGGCAAAGCAATTTCTGCCTGTAGGAGCATATGATCTTTAAAATCGATCAGGAAGGGCTGTTTCTTTTTCGCCGTGTCTATAAGATAGTTTTCAAATACCTTTCGATTATCCAGATCCAGGTATTTTTCCCCACCAAATGCAGTGAGCGCATTTTTCTGAACCAGATCATATTCCAGGACCAGATCCTTATTATTATCACTCAGGTCCGGCATTTTGAAATTGCTGATCACAAAAGAGCTATTCCCTCCTGACAAAAACTTTAGCAATAATTCCTGCCTGTTTTCCGTATTTGTATGATCCAGGTAATAGAGAAATTCTTCCTTATTCTCCCCTTTAATGGTATGTACAACATGCCCCACCAGATCATTACCGGATACATGGAGCATTCGAACTTCCGAAGAGGTATTTTGGATATGGTTTCTGACGGGCACCTTTTCCATCAGGCATTTATCGCCATCTTCAATCATCACATCCCGGCCCTGAATGCGTTCAGCAATTTCTCCAAAACCGACATATTTCTCAGTTCCATCCAGGAAATCAATCTTTCCATCGTGCAACCAGGCACAGATCATGTGGTTGTCTACACATAATGAAGGAACGGTATGATCATAGGCGATATGATTGGTTCCTATCCAGCAAAGTCTTGCATCAAATCCTTCACTACGTAGCATTTGAGTGAGTAAATTGGCCATCCCTTTACAATCACCGTACTTCTTGCGGTACACTTCCTGAGCTTTTTCAGGCTTAAGTCCTGCTATTCCATCCTCAAATGCGATATACCGGATATTATGTTGTACCCATTGGTAGATGGCCTTCACCTTCTCGATATCAGTGCTTTTCCCTTGGATCAGTGCATCCGTATGCTGTTTGATTATTGCCGGATCATTTTCTACCTGCTTGCACAGGTTGTGGCACCAGGTATAGCGGTCTTCTGGTGTTTTGAAATACTTATAATTTTCTCCATTCCGGGTCTTGGCATTCTTGACCAATACGATCAGATGAGGAAATAAATAGCTGGCACCTGGGGCATTGGCTTCTTTTTTCCAGGCTGCCGTATTTTGAATGGAATAGGTATATACCAGGTCATCGCCCTGGTTTTCCTTTTTTATATCGATATTAAACCCTTTAAAATTGTATTCCTTCACTTCAACCTCCAACCAGGAAGGAACTGTTATGGTCACGGTCTTTTTGATTATTTCATAGTCTTCAAAGAAATAGACCGTGCTGAAGTACCTGGGATCCAATGTGGTAGTTTCAAACTCCACCTCAGAAACATCTCCTTTTTGATTGAAGGGTAATTGGAAATGGCATATATGCTCGTCTGTGAAGAAATAACTTTCTGAACTAAAGTATTCATATTTCGGAGTAATATCATGGCGTCGTTTATCATTAAGTGAGATTTTCACCTCATCAATTTGCACCTGATCATTATAAAAGGTAGCAATAGGAATACTGGTTCGATAATCCTGACATAAATAGGTAGTTCGGGCTGATTCCTTTACCTGGACGGGCTGCTCATCTTTAGTCCGTTCAAATCGAATATCATCACTTGCCTCCTGAATAATAATGTTCTTTGAATCTTCCTGTGCGCTTGCCAGGTTTTGCAATAATAAACTTGTGAGCACCAATAGGTAAGAAAAGAGCCGGGGATATAGCCTGATCATTGTTCTGAAAAAAATTTCCGCCGAAAGTAAGGACAAACAATTCTAAAAATGCTATTACAACACGATTCCTTTCATGATCCATTTTGAATCTTTATTAATTTAGCCGTTCCCCAATCCAGTCTTATGTCCAATTATGACGCGCGAGTAGATGCTTACATCGCAAAATCACCTGATTTTGCACAACCCGTCCTGAATCATGTAAGAACTTTAGTGCACGAAGTTTGTCCTGAAACCATAGAAACTTTAAAATGGGGCATGCCCCATTTCGAGTACAAAGGATTGATGTGTGGATTTGCAGCGTTCAAAAACCATTGCAGTTTTGGTTTCTGGAAAACAGCCCTCCTTCAGGACCCACATGGTGTTTTAAAGGGCCATGAATCCACTGCGATGGGCTCTTTTGGCAAATTACTTTCTTTAAAAGACCTGCCATCGGACAAAATCCTGAAAGCACTGATCAAAGATGCTATGCGTCTGAATGATGATGGCATTAAAGTGGCAATGGGCAGTAGGAAATCAGGAAGCATCAAAGATGACATTTCTGAACCTGATTATTTCACGAAAGCTTTATCCGAAGATGCTGAAGCTGCAGCTACCTGGAAACATTTTGCACCTTCTCACCGACGCGAATATCTCGAATGGATCACTGAAGCAAAAACTGAGGCAACCCGAACAAAACGGGTGATAAAAACGCTGGAATTGCTGCGGGAGAAAAAACAAAGACATTGGAAATATCAATAGCCAATCTGAACCTTCCGAATTATTAAACAGCTTCCGCCAGGATATCGGCAATATTCAGGCATTTCAGCGGCAACTCATGCTTATCAATATACCCCTGAATATGCATCATACAACTGACATCGGTAGTGATGAGGTAATCAGCCCCGGTTGCTAAGGCACTTTGGACCTTGGTCTGTGCCATAGCAATGGATATCGGTTCAAACTTTACCGCAAAGGTGCCGCCAAAGCCGCAGCAGGTCTCGCATTCAGCCATTTCCAGCAATTCAAGTCCTTTTACATGCTGCAGCAATTTCCTGGGTTGGGATTTAATACCGCATTCCCGTAAAGCACCACAGGCATCATGATAGGTAGCCTTTGCAGCAAAGCTTACGCCCAGGTCCTCAACCTTCAAAATATCTACCAGGAATTCAGTGAACTCATACAGGTAACTTCGGACTTTATGGGTTTTGTTATGATTAGAACTATTTTCAAACAGTTTATCATAGTAATTCCGGACATAGCCCGTGCAGGAACCACTGGGTGCTACAATAAAATATTCCTCGTCAAAATCATTCAGGAATTTCTCGGCTACTGCTCGTGCATCTTCCTGGTATCCTGCATTGTAAGCGGGCTGACCGCAGCAGGTTTGTTTGGGATTATAACTGACTTCACATCCCAGTTTTTCGAGGACCCTCGCCATATTCATCCCTGTTTCGGGATACATCTGATCGACAAAACAAGGGATAAATAATTGGACTTTGTGCATAAGGTAAATTTGTGCGGGGCAATCGAATCAGAATTGTAATAATCGCTTCACTGCTATCATTTTTAAGGCTGCAATGCCTGCTTCCTGGCCTTTATGGCCATGCAAACCGCCCAGCCTCTCCCAGGCTTGCGCCTCGTTATCCAGGGTTAATACCCCAAAGATAATAGGTACTTCCTGACTGACATTCAGGCTACTAAGTCCCTGAACAACGCTGTCGCAAACATATTCAAAATGCGGGGTCCCACCTCTGATGACCGCACCAAATGCAATAATCGCCTCTGGTGCCAGCTTTTCATTTCGTGCCAATTGGCAGCAGGCATATGGAATTTCAACAGCCCCGGGCACCTTGATTTCCTGACAGACTTCGGCTCCTGATGCTTCAATAATTTCCTTGGAGCCGCGAATAAGCTCCGCTACGATCGCTTCATTCCATTCAGTCGAAACAATGCCAATTCGCGCCCCCTTTAGATCCGGTAGCTCATTGGTCTTTAACAGACTGGCATTCGATGATACGGTAGACATAGGTCAAAAAAACTTAGCGTCCAATTATAAAGAATGGCCCTGTTACAGTTTGTTTGTAACGGGGCCATCCGGTAAAATAGTGCGTAATACTACCCAGAAGACCGGGTGAGAATTTTAATTCAATACCCCTAAACGAGCCAGATAACGATCGATTTCGCGAGCCTGGGTACTGGTCGGGAATTCATCCTTAATACGCTGATACGTTTTCTTGGCATCCTCGGGTTTCTTACCAATTTCATAAGCCTCCGCCAGGTACATCAGGTAAATAGGAGTTTGAGCTACATCATTGACATTTTCGGAGGCTTTCTGGTATTGAGAAATAGCTTTATCCACCTTTCCATCTTCCAGGTAGGCGCTTCCTAAAGCACCAGCACCGGCAGCATTCAACAAGGTGCCTTTACCATCAAAATCTTCCAATTGCTTAATGGCTTTTTTAGCATCCCCCATACGTAGATAGCACATGCCAGCATAGTAGTGGCAAAGGTTAGCGGTTTTGGTGCCACTATAATCCTTGATCACTTTAATAAAACCTGCATGGGAACCATCACCCTGCAACGCGCGCTCCAGGGAATCGGCCGCAAAATATTGCTGGGCATAAAAAACCTTGGCAGCTGCTTTTTCCTCGCGGGGAGCAAGGTAAACCCTGAAATAAAGAAAGAGCCCAGCAATGATCACCAGGATCGCTGTAATAACGCCGTTTATAACTTTTTTATTCTTCTCGTAAATATCCTGGACCCGTTCGATCGGGTTTTCTTCCTCCGGGCTGCTTGTGCGGTTGCTTAATGGTTGAGGAGTGGTTGTTGTTGCCATTTTTGTTTTCTGAAACCCAGGATGACCTGGCTTTTAATTTAAAATCTGATATGAATGATACTACTTAATTCGGCGTTCGGAATCCTTGGAACCCGAAGCTGCTATTTAATCGGTAATGTAAGGGTAATTGTCTTCAACGTAAATGTCTTTAAATACTTCACTATCATCCGGCCATGGGCTTTCCTCAGCAAAGCTGACAGATTCCTCGACTTCCAAACGAACCTTTTCGTTGATTGCTTCGATCTCAGCATCAGTGGCCCATTTCTCATCCATGATCTTTTTAAGCGTCTGGTTGATGGGATCCTTTTCCTTATACTCCTCTAGTTCTTCTTTGGTCCGGTATTTTGCCGGGTCACTCATGGAATGGCCCCGATAGCGGTAGGTCTTGATCTCGAGGAAGGTTGGTCCACCTTTTTCACGGGCACGTTTTACGGCACGCTCAAGGGCTGTATGAACCGCCTCGCAACTCATACCATCGACGGTATCCCCGGGCATATCATAAGCATCAGCCATCCGGTAGATGTCCAGAACTTTAGAGGTACGTTCTACTGAAGTACCCATAGCGTAATGGTTATTCTCACAAATGAAGATCACCGGAAGCTGCCAGAGCATGGCCATATTAAAGGCTTCATGAAGCAAACCCTGACGGGCTGCACCATCCCCAAAAAAGCAGAGGGTTACCCGATCCGTATCCAGGTATTGTTCTGCGAAGGCAATGCCCGCTCCTAATCCGATTTGTCCGCCTACGATACCATGCCCTCCAAAGAAGTGTTTTTCCTTGGAAAAGAAGTGCATGGAGCCCCCTTTACCTTTGGTGCAGCCGGTTGCTTTACCATATAGTTCTGCCATACATTCCTTGGCAGGAATCCCTTTAGCAATGGCTAAACCATGATCCCGATAGGCTGTGATCATATTATCATCCTCACGGATAGCCGTCATGCAACCTGCAGCAACCGCTTCCTGTCCGATATATAAATGACAAAAACCCCGAATCTTTTGCATGCCATAGAGTTGACCCGCTTTTTCTTCAAAGCGTCGGAGCAACAGCATAATCTCATACCAATACAGGTATGTCTCTTTACCGAACATTGTAGGCACGCTTCGTTGAAATTTGTGCGAAAATAGGGAAAATCATGTTGAGTCTGGGACCCTCCCTCATTCCTGATCGTTTTGAACCATAAAGCAAGGCATATATGACCTTCATTTGATGCTTGAAACCATTTACCCGGTATTCCTTTTTTTTTAAATTTTTATTGCAGAGCAGTCAATGATCTGGCTGAAAACAATTCATTTTTAAATGCAAGTTTTCGTAATTGTGAATCTTTGAATTCAGGTATTTCAGCAATGTCCGTTCTTTGTAAGGTCTTGAATACTTTACTTGAAATACGATTAACCCAGTTCCGCAATTACGGAAATGCACATTTCATTTTTCCGGAAACCATCACCTGTATTACAGGTCCGAATGGCAGTGGAAAAACCAGTTTGCTGGATGCAGTATATTACCTATGCTATTCAAAAAGCTATTTCAGTGTCCAACAGCAACATAGTGTTCAATCTGGCACCGAAGGATTTCGGGTTGAAGGGCAATTTGAACCTTCGAATCAACCAGTAACAATAGTCTGTAAATGGAGGGAGGGCAAAAAGGAATTAAGTGCTGACGGGATCATTTATGACCGGGTCACTGAACATATTGGACGTTTTGCAGCGGTAATGATAGCCCCAGATGATATGGTGATGATCCATGAAGGCAGTGAAGGCCGTCGGCGCTGGATGGACAGCATCCTGGGTCAGACAGATCGAAAATACCTGGAAGACCTGATGACATACCAACGCGTCCTTTTACAGCGGAATGCCTGGATGAAACTGCAATCGCTCCGACCATCTGAAACGAGGACCGAACTGCAATATTATGACCAGGAATTGAGCCGCACCGGCCAATACATCCATCAAAAGCGCACTCATTTCCTGGAGGATTTTAAACCCTTGCTCACCGATTGCTACGACCAGTTGTCCAATCGGAATGAAAAGGTCAGCATAGAATATCTGAGTGATCAGAATCATACCACCTTGGCTACCAGCCTGCTGCAGTCCTTTGAACAGGATCTGCGGTTTCAGAGAACCACCAAAGGTATTCACCGGGATGATCTGGTTTTCTTAATCCAGGATAAACCGCTCAAGCAATATGGTTCCCAAGGTCAGAAGAAAAGCTTTCTATTTGCTTTGAAGCTTGCACAATACCAATACCTGGCAAGCCATCAGGGTCGTAAACCGATTCTGCTCCTGGATGATGTCTTTGAAAAACTGGATCAGCAACGGATGGAAAGTTTACTAAGGATCATCCAGGGAACCGGGTTCGGACAGGTAATCCTTACGGATACCCATCCGGAACGGGTTCGTATGGCATTTTCCTCCGGAACACAAATGGGAGAAATCCATCTCTGACCGATTGATTTCTTCCCCTTAAAATTCACCTGCTGCAGCTCAGACTGGTGCGTACTTTTGCGCCTTCAAAACGAATTCATGAAAAAAATGCTATTGGCTTTGACAGTACTCCTGTCATGTGCCACTGCCCAGGCCGATGAGGGTATGTGGATACCCAGCCTTATCGGTAAAAACTATGACGAAATGCTCCGGCTGGGACTCAAACTCAGTAAGGACGATCTCTATAGTATCAATCACAGCAGCCTGAAAGACGCCATCGTTCAATTCGATGGTGGTTGCACCGCCGAAATGATCTCAGGAAATGGTCTGCTGATCACCAATCATCATTGCGGCTATGCTTCGATCGCAGCCCTTAGTTCTGTGGAAAAGAACTACCTGGATAATGGCTTCTGGTCACACAATATGATGGAAGAGCTTCCAGCAGCTGGAGTTTCGGTAATCTACCTTCAAAAAATTGAAGATGTTACAGTTGAAGTCAATAAAGCCATTGGAAAAAGTACGGGCGATGCGCTGAATAAAAAGCTGGATGCCATTCGCAAGAAGATCGAGGATCGGGCAGGCATGAATGGTAAATACACGGTTAGTGTCAAGGATTATTTTAACGGCAATCAATACCTGCTTCTGACCTACAAGAAGTATATCGATGTACGACTGGTTGCAACACCTCCAAAAAGTATGGGGAAGTTCGGTGGCGAAATGGATAACTGGATGTGGCCACGCCATACTGCGGATTTCTCCATGTTCCGGGTTTATGCGGGTAAAGACAATGAACCGGCAGCTTACTCGGCCATGAATGTACCCTACCACCCGGCAAAGTATCTTCCCGTATCCGCCAAAGGTGTTCAGGAAGGTGATTTCACGATGATCTATGGCTACCCGGGCCGTACCAATCGGTATGAGGTTTCAGGAGGTGTTGATCTGGCTATTACAGAGGTAAACCCGGATATCGTGCGTTTACGCGAACAACGCCTGGCTATCATGAAGAAGCATATGGATGCGGATAAGAGCGTATATCTCAAATTAACTTCCAGGTATGTAGGCATTGCCAACTATTGGAAATATTTCATCGGTCAGACGGAGCAATTAAAGCGCCTGAATGTTGTAGACCAGAAAAAGGCGGAAGAAGCAGCCTTCTCCCGCTGGGCTTACAAACAGAAAGCCTATTCCTCCCTGATCGCACAATACAACAATATTTACATCAATTACAGACCTTATGCCCGTTCTGTAACCTACTATACGGAAGGCTTCAGGGCTTCGGGACTGGCACGGATCGCCGCCGAATTAGAACCTTTGGAAGTGGCTTTGCAATCCGGAAACACCTCCGCGGACACCCTGAAGAAATTGGTGGATAAATTGAAGGCAACCCGTAAATCCGTGATGAAGGAGTATGATGATGCCACGGAGCGTGAGCTTTTCAATTATACGGTTACTGCCTATTATAAGGAGGTGCCTAAGGGTCAGTTACCTGATATTTATGACCGGGTCATCTTCCGAAACTATGGGAGTGACAACCTGGACCGGACCTTTAAGGATTATACCGCCTTCGTTTTCAACAATACCATCCTGCTTGATTCCAATCGATTCAATGCCTTTGCACAATCCCCAAATCTGGATGCCATTCGTAAAGATGCAGCGGCTCAATATGCCCTGAGTTTCGTTCAGAACTATAAGAAGTTCATTGAACCCCGATATCAGAATTATTCCAACAAGAAAAAGGAATACAGCAAATTCTATCTCAAGGGCCTGATGCAAATGCATCAGGATAAGGCAATCTATCCGGACGCCAATGGCACCATGCGTATTACTTATGGCCAGGTCCGTGCCTATTCTCCCCAGGATGCGGTTCAGTACAGCGCATTCACCACTGCGGATGGGGTAGTCGCCAAATACAAGCCCAATGATGAGGATTATGATGCGCCTAGGGAAGTGATCGATCTGATTAAGGCCCGTGATTTTGGCCGCTGGAGCAAAGGCGATACCGTTCTACATACCTGCTTTATTACTACCAATGATATTACTGGTGGGAATTCCGGATCTCCTGTGATCAATGCAAATGGAGAATGGGTAGGAGCCGCCTTCGATGGCAATTGGGAAGCCATGAGTGGCGATATTTCCTTTGACAAAAAATACAAACGTACAATCGTGTGTGATGCGCGGTATATCCTGTGGCTGATTGATAAACTTGGCCATGCCGAGAATCTGATCGAGGAGATGGATGTGCGGTATTAGGGAGTCGAAAGTAGCGAGTCGAATGTGGTATTTGATATCAAGTATCAGGCTGTTGGGCTAGGTGAGACTCGACATTAGGTTGAGGTAATTTGCAGATTGCATTATTATTTAATGGTGGCTCGTAATGGGTCACCTTTTTTTGTTGAATGCAGAGAGTCCAAAGATTACGCGAAGGGCGCAAAAAAGGGAAGGTGCTCGCGGCTGCACCAGGAGGCGGAGATCGGAGAGCGGGGACATTCAGGCAGAGAGGCAGAAGGGCAGCAACGCAGAGTAGCGAAGTTGCAGTCCTTGTTCTAAAAAGTTGCCCCGTTCCTTTAGGGTTCCCCGCCGTAGCATAGCGAAGGATGACCGGGGATATCAGGTACAACAGATAAGTGGAGGCCTTTAGCTTTGCCCGCCATAGCCATTTGGCGGAGGAGAGCCTTGCCCGCCATAGCCATTTGGCGGAGGAGAGCCTTGCCCGCCATAGCCATTTGGCGGAGGAGGGGCTTGAACGCTACTCCCACCATTCTAACGGCCCACTTCCCCACCAGCCTGATACCTGATACTTCAACAAACAACTTTCGACTCGCTACTTTCGACTTTCAACTACATTCACAAAATGAAAGCCTGGCTCCTGTTTCTCCTGCTGTCATTCAGCATCCAGGCAAGTGCTGCAGATTCACTGAAACTAATCGCAAGCCGGCCCCTTTCCGCCCGCTTCATTACCACCGATAATCTCGGCAATACTTATGCCATCCTCAACGATAATACCATAACCAGGTATAACAACAAAGGCGACAGCACGGGCTATTATCACAGCGCCCTAAATGGCGACATGGAATTCATTGATGCAACGAATCCACTCCGCATCCTGATCTATTACCCGAGCTTCAATACCGTTGCCTTACTCGATAATCAACTGGCCCTAAAAACCGAAATCGACCTGAGTAAGCTCAATATTCTGACACCAACAGCTGTTGCCATTGCCAGTGACGGTAACCTCTGGGTCTATGATCCGGTCAATGCCATCCTTTTAAAACTGGACGAAAATGGCAATACCGTAACAGCCGGTATCGACCTGCGCCAACAATTATCCTTTGTTCCAAATGCCAGTTCACTATTGGAAAAAGACCGGAGAATTTACCTCTGCGATACCGCTCAGGGTATCCTGATTTTCGACCAGTTCGCAACTTATATGAGCACCCTTCCTTTTAAGGGTATACCACGAATCCAGGCCTTTGATCAGCAGATCCTTTTCATGCACCAGGATTCGCTGCACAATTACAATATGCAATCGTTCCAGGAACGGCAGTTTGGCATTCCAGAACCAAAAGTTGGGATCATTCAGGCACGGCTAAATCCAGGATTACTAACTGTATTATACAGCAATCACCTGGCCTTTTACGCATGGAATAATGGTCAATAGAAAATTTTTGGGGCAGCAAAACACCACTTTCGATTGGAACCATTCTTCCAAATTTGTAGAATGTTAGAGCGCACCTCGATCTGGCGTTTAGGACAAATAATCCTCCAGGTCTCTGAAAACCTTCGCTGCTGATTCACCTTCCCAAAGGATCCGGAAAATGGAGGTTGCAATTGGAATTTTTAATTCAAATTGTTCCGCAATTTTCATCATCCCTTTAGCCCCATTATAACCTTCAGCCACCATGTTCATCTCCAGGTTGGCGGCTTTTACCGAATAGCCCTTGCCAATCATCGTTCCAAAAGCCCTGTTCCGGCTATGCATGGAATAACAAGTTACCAAAAGGTCTCCCAGGTAGGCGGATGTATGAAAATCCGGCTTGTCATTCGAAGGATGGATCTTCTTGAAATGCTTTTTGAGAAAGCGCCACATCTCCCGGTAACAGGCCGTTATATACACGCTGAGGAAATTATCCCCATAATCAAGACCATGAGCAATGCCGGCCCCGATAGCATAGATATTCTTCAATACAGCAGCATATTGGGCGCCCCAGATATCATGGTTGAAACTAGTGTGGATGTATTGGTTCCGGAATAGATCCGCTACCTCGGATGCCAATTGGGGCTGTAGCCCGGAAAAGGTCAGGTAGGATAAGCGTTCAGCAGCTACTTCCTCCGCATGGCATGGGCCTGTTATGGCCACATATTGTTCCAAAGGGAAGGCATGTTCTGTTTGCAAATAATCCGAAAGTAGTTGCTGGCAATCGGGTATAATGCCTTTGATAGCAGAAATGACATTTAAGCGTATCCATTGTTCACCGGGAATCAGGTCAAGCACGTTCCGGGCATATGCGGAGGGAACGGCAAAAATGATGGTATCACAGGCATCCAGGATCATATTCAGATCGGTACTTGGATGTATCTGGTCTGCTTTGAAGTGAACGGAGGTCAGGTAATTGGGGTTATGAAGGCGATTTTTCAGGAATTGAACCGAAGATTCATTGCGAAACCACCAGAGTATTTCATGCCCATTATCCGTAAGGATCTTTGCAATAGCCGTTCCGAAACTACCGTTCCCAATAATGCCAATTTTTTGTAAGGATATGCTCAAAACAATGATTTTAGGTGAAGAATGAAAGGCTCAGCCAGCGAAGGTTGCTACTCTTTCTTTTCTTCAAATAGCTCCTCCTTCTTCACAACTTTCACGGGACTTTGATCCTTTAATAATCGGGTTATGGCCCCGTATGGTGCAATAACTACCTGCTCACCCGCCTTAAGGTTGCTGGTAATCTGTATATTCTGATTATCCTGGATTCCGGTTGTTACATCCTTCAAACTAACAGTCTTGGCTTTGGCATCATAAACAAAAACCAATTGACGAATATCCATAGAAGATTCTCCCGATGATTCTTTGTGTAGTTTTTTAACGCTGTCCGGCCAATCACGGGTTGTAACCGCATTAACGGGCACCGCCAAAACATTGTATTCCCGGTGCGTTTGGATCTCAACGGAGGCACTCATACCCGGTTTGAAAACAAATTTACCCTTAGGCAGATTGGCAGCAAGATCAGAATAAGAGGACGGCAGAATATAAATGCGCACCGTATAATTTGATACCTGATCGGACGAACTGCTTTGTTGAAGTGCAGAGGCTCCACTACTGACATCAATCCTGGAAACAATGCCTTTAAATTTCCGATTCCGGTAAGCATCTGCTTCAATAACTGTAGTATCCCCTACTTTGACCTTGGCGATATCCGTTTCACTAACATCGACCCGGACTTCCAGGCGATTCATATCCGCAATGGTTAGCATTTCGGTACCTGCCATCTGCGCGGTCCCTACGACGCGTTCACCCAGTTTCACATTCAGCTGTGAAATGATCCCGGATGTAGGTGCAAATATGGTGGTCTTCCGAAGGTTTTCCTGTGCCTGTGTTAAGCCAGCCTGCGCACCCTTCACTCCGAACTGACCGCCCGAACTGGAGGCCCTGGCAGCCTCATAAGATGCCTTTGCTCCTTCATAAGAAGCTTTAGCCTGCTCGAATTCCATTGCAGAGATCACCTTATCATTGTAGAGCTTCTGATTCCGGTTAAATGTCGCCAATGCCAAATCATACTGGCTTTTTGCCGAACCAACCATTTCAGTACTATTGGTTGATTGTGCCCTCGTTTGTGATACTGTAGCTTCCGCCTGGTTGACCATGGAATTATAGATAGCAGGGTTCACACGAACCAATAAATCTCCCTTCCGTACGCTATCGCCTTCCTGAATATTCATCATAATGATTTCACCACTTACTTCAGGTGCGATCTTTACCTGGGTCTCCGGGTAAATCTTACCACTCCCGGTTACGGTTTCGGTGATCGTATGGGAGCCGGCGGCTTCTACAGCTACCCGGATGCCCTGATCCCCATTATTCCTTCCTAGTATTATCAGTATTACCAGCAATAGGAGGCAAGCACCAATAATCCACCAAAGGGTTTTCTTTTTCATAATGCTGTATTCGGGCTCAAATGTAAAACCTGTACTGTTACCGAATGAAGGATTAAAAGCATAAAAAAGAAAATCCCGGCAAATGCCGGGATGATCGAAATAAAATACGTGTCTACTTGCTATTTAATAAGTGTCACATCCCCCTTATAGGTCTGGACCTTTCCATCCATATAAGCCACCCGGATCAGGTATTGATAAACACCTACTTCCTGCATCACACCCTTCCAGCGGCCATCCCAACCGGTAGTAATATCCGTAGT